>F14TC_100230683_pt1 | contig 10391 bp, 12 predicted proteins | sample KannatnBrdUF14TC_FD_10806 | JGI IMG/M metagenome (IMG submission 10806)
GGTCACGACGTCAACGCTTTTGACGCCCCCATGCGTAAAGCCAAACTCATCGGTTACGACGCGATTGCCAGACTGTCCACGGATAGGCATGGTTGTTACTCCTGATAAATGGGTGTTAGGTTCGCGAACGAGAAAACAAGCTGCGTCGTATCGACAATAGGCGACTCCTTCACCTTGGGTTGCAAACAGCGCTCACAGTCGCACCTTGGCGGTGTTTTGTGCGCAGCATGGCCACAATAACCACAGTATGGACGTGTGTACGGATTGGGTATCCGACACCACATGCACGGTCGACTATTACTCATACGTTTAACCTTTCGCTTGGCGGAATCCGATACGAACATTCGGGATTGAGGCATGACGCGGCAAACGCCGTTACACGCATCCATGCATTACACGACGGGCAGGCGATCAGCCCAGTGTGAGCGGCACGTACAAGGACGGTGACAGTGTCAGTATCGCGGTCATAACACGCGAAACTTGCGGCGCTATTGTTGGAACGGTATTGCTGGGACATAAACTCTCGGAAACGAGAGTACGACGTAGGGCAGAAAAACGTAGGTTGTCTGGCTGGAAGATTTCAGCTAAACTGTATCCCACGAACATGCCGTGAGCCGTCCTCTCATGGCTAAAGCCCACACTAGTATCCAGCTATTGTGGGCTGTTTCGTTTTGATAGTACCGTGTGGTCCTATCGGTTTTCGGATGACTAGTATAGTATCACACGGTACCGTATCGAGCAACGCCTTTCTCCAATAATAGCAAGGCTTTCCATGTTGTTACTCCCCATCAAAACGTACCATTTTCCTCGTTTTCTGTGTCTGCCGTCACTTTTGTTTGTTCACCGAGCGGCACTCTCCCTGCACCATTTCTCTTCGCTTGCTCGCGCAAATACCTGCTACGCATGCGATTATGGTGGACGCCTGCCTCATGTGAACCGATACCCAACGATTGATGGTGCGCATCTAGCTCATCCTTGTGACGCTCAAAATAGTCGGCCACATAGTCAGACTGCGCTTTCGTCGCATCCTGCACAATACCCTTGGTGATATAGATCACGTCCATATGATGGGTTTGCGCAACGTTGTGCTGCATCAAATCCTCGATACAGCGCTTGATGCGAAGATCCGTACTGCCACGTAAGCGGTTTTTCTTTCCACGGCCTGTTGCGTCCATGCTCTCAAAATCGACGTGTGGGAGCTTTTTGGCTTGCGTATTGTGAATACGAACTTCCCGCATAAAACCATTGTGCAGCAGTTGCCAGCCGTCCAGATTGTTTAGCGCAATGGCATCGTTGATTTCTGCACGTTCTGCCATCGTACAGTTGAGCAAATCAAGAATGGTTTCAGGTGTTACCGTAATGGTGGTGTCGTGAGAGGCATCATAGGTGTCCAGCAGCTTGTGCATACACTGCCCATGGGTGTCATTGCCCATGACGCGCAGATACCGTTGGTGATCGTCTTCGGACACGTCAGCACAAATGCGGATACGTTTTCGTGTGTCAGCCATGGGTGCTTTCCTCTCTAGGGGGTTAACTTTCAAACATAGATAGTGTAACTTTTAAAGTTAGATGTGTCAACAATTATTCTACCTCTGCCAGGTAAAAATCGCGATAGGACAGTCCTGTTTCCGTCGCAATTTTCTCGCCACGCTCGCCACGATAGCGATGTCCCAGAATGCCTGGAATATAGACTACGTCATCGGTTTCGGACGGACAGAACCAATCGTACGCGATAATGGCATAGATTTTGCGCAGCATTTCCTTGCGTGTAAATGCGCTGGCAGGGAGCAGGTCTCGGAAGAGTCTCTGACGCATCGGACGTACATTGGCGCCGATCACTGAGTCAAACGCAGGACGTGACAGTGTCTGACAGTGGGTCTGTTCACGCAGCGTTTTGATCGCAGCCGTGATTTCGCCATAGGGTCGCAGTAAGGGAATCGGATAGGGCTCAGCTTCGGCATCGCTGCGCCTGGTTTTGGCTTGCCCACCGAAGAGCGCTGACTGGTCATCTTCTGCAAGAGGTGTAAACCTGCCTGTTACGCCAATTTCCACAGGCCGTCTTCCTGTCAGCAGTTCAAGTCCAACCATAATCGCGCGATAATCGTGGGAACTGAGTAGGTCTTCTGCACGCTGGACAAGCGCGTCAGGGTTGAGGATTGGAATACGCTTCTTCTGGCGCTCAGTGCGGCCATCGATATAGTCGATACGACGCTCACGAGTCAATTCGCGGTCTTGCACGAGATACTTCAAGAACGTCTCTGCCAAGCCATGTTGCTCGATAGCCTTGCGTAAAGCCGTAATATGGCTATGTGCGGTATTTGGTGCGTACGCTTCATACTGTGAAGCAACTTCTTGCGTACAGAACGAGTGGATGACTCGATCACAGGCCGGATTTTCTTCCCGATTTACCAGCATAGAGAGCAATTCGGCCTGGGTATTGATCGCCTGAGCACGTACAACAAAAGCGTCGATAATACGGTCGGGAAGCATGCGGTCTCCTTTCAGGAAGTCGGGGGAGGCGATGTGACTGGCGGGTTGCATCGCCTTTTCTGTTGTGTAATAATATTAGCATATACTCATATTATGAGTCAAGCCTCATACCCATAAAAAGGACAAAAAAATGTATAAATTTGGCGAGAAAGTCAAAGCACGTCGTAACGAATTACGGCTAACCCAGAAGCAACTTGAAGCCAAAACAGGTATTGCTCAGACCGAAATCAGCCGTATTGAAAAAGAGCGTATTAAACATGTTGAGATAGACCGTTTACGCAAATTGGCACAGGGGTTAGAAGTAAGCGCGGATTGGCTTTTAGAATTGGAACCTACACCTTGATAGAAAGGATGTTCTATGCGGATTCATGGTCATGCCCGTAATCTTTGGACACCTGAATATCGTACATGGTCGGGCATAATACAGCGATGTTGTAATCCCTGTAGTACCTCGTATCCTGACTACGGCGGTAGAGGTATTAAAATATGTATGAAATGGCGAACGTCTTTTACTGCATTTCTGGATGATGTTGGTTATAAGCCTAGTCCCAAGCATTCTATCGATAGATACCCTGATAACGATGGAGATTATCGTCCTGGCAATGTGCGATGGGCGACACGTTCTGAACAGATGAGAAACACTCGTGTTTGTCGTCTATTTACGCATGATGGGATAACGGCCACTTTAGGCGAATGGGCAGAACGCACAGGCATAAGTAGAGCCACACTTTTCAGGAGAATTGCGAGAGGCGTTCCGCTTGATGTAGCATTGTTTCAAGCGCCATTATCTCGTCAGGAATGTCGTGCTCTTGGTACTGCCAAATGGAAGGAGTTGACAAGAAAAACCGACATGATACCATGAAGTGTGTCTAAAGCGAGACCGCACAGCGTTGTGAGCGCTCCACGGTCTCTGACCCGTGCCTTAACGACATAAGGAACAGGCTAATGTCAAATGTACAGCAAACTCCCCCTAATTCCTCGCCAAAACCACGCAAGTCACGCACCAAAACAGAGCCTACTGCTGACGAACTTATCACGCAGCTCAACGCCACCCGAAAAGCGCTGAAAGACGTTCGTCGACGCAATAAGGAAGCGGCCATTATTCGCCTTGGAACACTCGCCTTCAAGTGCGGCTTGGCCAGCGTCGATCCGAGCTACCTCCTCAACGAATTTCGTCGGTTGGCTGAACATGGGAAGACAGCCTGTTGTGTCGTACTCATATGCGGCTCGCTGCTGCTCGCTGGGTGTACTGGCAATGTCATGTTGCCAGACAAAACCGACACCTGGGAGTGCTACCGACATTCGGACGCCAAGACAGACATTCTTGGGCGTGCACCCTATACCTGTTTTGGCGAGAAACGTAGCTCAACACTTCCGGTAAATGAGCCATACTAGATATGCTGTGGTGGACGGTAGGTGTGCCGGGTGCCGGTACTGGGATGGTTTTGCAACAAGTAAAAGGACTGCCGGTTTCCGGTACCGGCATCGGAAACCCTGAACCGTGTTTGCCTCACGTATGAGGGGCGTAGAATTCAGATATCCCTATTGCACGTGGATGAAAGTGTCACCGATGGCGATCCGTAACCGTGTGCTTGTCGCCTATGGGAATGCATGTTCGTGGTGCGGCGCTACGACGTCTCTCGAAATCGATCATGTAGAGGGTGGCGGCAACCAGCATCGGAAAGCCATCGGGATCACACTTGAGAAATGGCTGGTGGCACAACACACAAAAAGTGGTTTTTGGCCCGTAGGATATCAATTGCTCTGCGTTACACCAGCGAAAACTGGGTGTCATGATCGCAAATCAGGGAGAACCGTTCGCATGTCTAAGCGTGAAGGTTTTTCACAAGTCAATGTGCAGGTTCCAGACGATATTGCTGCACAGCTCTCTGTGCTGGCGGTCGAGACGGATGGCAGTAAAAGCAAGGTTATTGAGCAGCTCGTTCGTTCCCATTTGGAAGGCTCTGCTGCCCAGGCTGTCACCGATAGCATGCACCAGCATTTGAGCGTCATGCAAAGCACCTTTACGGCTGCCCTGGAAGACATTGCCAAGGCGTTATTGCAAGTGACGCAAGACTTGCATGTTGTCACGAACCGACTGGCCAGCATCGAAGCTGAACATGCGAAACAGTACGGCGCGTTACTCGCCGCGTTTCAGAGACTCAAACCCGGCAATCCGGACGAACGTCGCGGTATTCGCGGCCTGTTTTCGACTGGCTAGACAGTCGCTATCTTCGGCGCAAGCGTCTAGACCAGCCAATGGTGTATAACTTGTGATATTTCAACGGCCTATCGCTCGCCCGGTGTTAGCGTTCTAGCATCGCGACTACTGGGCAACGCGATGGCTAGCCCAGAAGGAATAAGCTATGTTCCCTGCCATTCCATCGATGACTTGGTATACGTGGATGAGTGCCTTCATGCTGGCCTTAGTGGTTGTAGGCGTTGTCGTGGCGGTGGTGCGTCTAATGGCGCAATTGGTGGCGTGGGTGCTACACGATTGCTGGCGAGCATTACCGTTGCTCTGTAGCTATCTCTGGCCGACGATTTTATCAACACGTGGGAGTGCGCATTTTGCTAACAAGAAAGAAGCCCAGACGGCCGGCGTTTTTAACGCAACGGGTATCCCACTTGGCCAGTGGTCTCGTGACAAGATTGTGCGTGAGCCGCGTGGTGGACATATCGGCATTTTTGCGCCGCCCAGAAGTTGGAAATCGACTGGAATTATCATGCCCGCATTGGAAGGCTATACGGGTTCGGTGCTCTGTACAGATTTGCGTGCAGAATTACACCAGCAAACACACGAGGCTCGCGAGCGCTACGGACCCGTCTATAAGTTTGATCCACTATCGGCGGATTCGTGTTCCATCAATGTGCTTGATTCGGTGCGTTGGGCGTCACCAAATGCGTTTGCTGACGTTGATCGGATTGTGCATCATTTGCTTGGCCCGATAGGCGAACCGATGACAGACGCATTTAGGAGAAATGCCATTCCGTTATTAAGAGCTGTGATCTTCCATCTGCACGGTGAAGGTAACGCCAATTTTCCAGCCGTTGCTGACTGGCTTTCCGAACCGGATCACACCATGAAAGAAAAGCTGCAAGAGCTTACTGCTTCTGCCCATCCATATGTGGCGAGTGGCGGTAGACGGACACTCGACATGTCGACGAAATTGCAGCAAGGCGTGTGGAGTGCTACGTGCGATGCGCTCAGTTTATTTGACGATCCACAAGTCAGAGCCGCTACCGAAAAAAGCGATGTCTACCTCGAACATTTGCTTGATGGTCCAGAGCCTGTTTCCCTCTACCTCTGCATGCCATTTTCAGATATAAGCCGTTTAGGACGCTTTATTGGCTTACTGGTTGAGGTATTAGTTACAATTGTCACAACCCCATCGCAAGGGCAACGCCATAAGCTGTTGTTTTGTTTGGACGAAGCCATGAATTGTGGGAAACTGGCCGAGTTAGAGAAGGCTGTATCCTATTTGCAAGGGAGTGGCGCACAACTTATTTTTGTGGCGCAGAATTTGAACCAAGTAGTTGACTTATATGGGGAAACAACACCGTTACTCTCATCCATGGGTAGTACGGTTTTCTATACACCTGTTCCAACCGATCAGAAGACAAGTGAGTGGATCAGCAAGAGTCTAGGTACCAGCACCGTTATTACTGCCTCACTGAGCACCAGTACGACGCAAGAAAGTGTCTCACAGCAAGAAGTCTCTCGCCCGTTGCTGACACCTGATGAAGTTGGGCGTATCCCACGAGAAAATGCGTTGGTGCTACTGGAAGGCCGAGCACCGATTTTTTGCTACAAAATGGGCGTCGACGCACCAGGAAAACTGTCACACGTGGTCATGGGCTGTATGCAGTTTCCTGCCCTCCCATTAACGGCTGTGGCTGCGTGTCTCTTATGGGTTGGCCTTTTGCCCTTATGGCACGTCCCTACCATGCCTGTTGCCTCACCAGCCAATGCCGTTCCCTACATGGCTGGCCTGATGCCACAACCTTCGCCAACCACAACACCAGTGCTTGTCGACAACGGTGCAGGAAAAAGCATAGCGCCCCTTCAGACTTTCCCCTCTGCTCCCACGTGGACGCTCTACAATGAGCACCGCGTTGGCAACGGTGAACCACTCCCCAGCTTTACCTCTTCCTACCCCACGCAGGAAGACTGTCGCACCGCATTGAATGAACAGTTTGGCCCGCAACTAACGACAAAGATTTTTAACATTGCACCGTACAATACCCAACGGTCGGCAGACAGGTTGCATTGGGAAATCAAATTGGTTGGACTGGTACATTCGCACGATGCATGGTGTGCTGAAACGGCGGCTCACTAGGAGATTTGCGTTATCGCGAAAACTTGTTTTTGGCGAAAATACCAGAAGATTGCGACATGGCGAATCGCCAAAAAATTTGGTGAGCCAAAGTCGCCAAAAACCCTACACTGCCTTCCATTCGCCTCTCATGTCCACAGTCTCAAGCAGACAGTCTTCAATCCGGTGGGTTTGCGCGTCAGTGAGCAAGCCCATCGCCTGCATGTCTGCCAACAGCAATATCCAGAATGCGGGGCTTAGATGTGTTGCAAACGTATGGGCAGGGTTGTTCTTAATCCCTGTCCTATTGAAGAGAGACGTAGGGTGTAAAGACTGCAACGTCTCGCGTGCAAAGACAGCTCGACTACTTTTTGACTGCATGATGAGATGCAACAGCAATCCACCTTCGCGTTTGGGCAATTTCCAGAAGTCACAAATGATGCCTTGCAAGCGTCGTTCGACTGTGCTCATTTACCTCACACCTTTTAGAAAAATAGCCCGTCTTGGAAATGGCGAAAATTTCCAAAAATTCATCGCCGTCCAAATTTCCAAATTTTGGCCTTTTTGGATGTATGGGTGCTTTTTGGATTTTATCATTTCACATCACCACATTTTATTCTCAATGAGAAAATGAGAATCTTGTGCCAAATGAGAAAACCCTGCATCAGTGCCAATGGCAGTGTTACAATGTTCTACTCACTTGGCACTGCGCTGTCTTGCCGTTGCTTTTGCAGTTCGCGAAACCTATCCAGACGCCTCTCAGTAGGCAATCCGGCTAACTCGGTTTTTTCTTCATCGCTCAACGCCACAACCTGGTCACACGGTCGCACACGTTTCACTACTGGATCACGATTACGATACGCTCTTCCTGCTCGTTCTTGCGGGCTCATCCAGTCAAAAATCTCCAATGGTTCGCTCATGCTGCCACCTTCCATTTTGCACATGCTGCAGCATGTGCAGATATCTGCCTGCAGTCTGCAGGCGCAAAATCTATGCAATCCCCTTTCGCACGTTCGCCACTTCCCGCTTCCGCCGCTCAACATACCGCTCAAACGCAGCCTCACTATGCGTACACCCAGGATCAACGTCCAGCACCGCTTGCAAGGAAGGCATGGAAAACGGTTGTGGCCCGTCCATTAAAATCGTCCACGCACCCGCATTGGGCAGCATACGTCCACCCGCATTACGCCGTAGCGACACTTCATCCGTAAAGACCACGCTATTCGCATGGGTGGGTAACAGCAGCCACAACGCTTCCTGCTCGCGATGAATGCGCACCACTTCATCCAATGCTGGCCGTAGTTGCGCGATAATTTTAAACAAGGCTTCCCATGCCTGGCGCTTGGCTTCCACCGTCTCAGGCCATGTAGCGCGCATTTCAGCGTAGTTTTTCTCTTCAACGCCTATCATCATTTCGCGTTGAAAATGCTGCATGCGTACCTGACGTGTGCCTGATCGTCGCTCGATCCGTTGACGTTCGTCCTCTTCCGCATCGGTCAGCGCCGCCAGCAGTTCCTTCGCTTCCAACTCGTTCAGCCGTGTTGCATCGGCCTGGGCTTCCATCTGTTCCTTCCCCAGCAAGCCACGCCAATAGGACACTGTCTGCTCAGGTGTTCTCTCTTCCACAGGTTCTGTGACTCGTCCGCGCCGTTCTGCCATGACATATTCTCCTCTCACCAACGCATCTGCATAACACTGGCACCTTTTTTCTTGCCTTCCGCAAACGTGAGCGATAAGGCATCTGCCTCATCGGGTGAAGCAAATCCCCGTGAGCGCATATCCTCTTTCGACTCAATTTGCCACCGATGATCTAAATCAAAAAGATACTTTATTTGGCCTAATTGTGCAATCAGCTCTTGATCTTTGCGCGGATCAAGACAGCCATAGTCTTTAATCCAATTGCGCACCTTCAAATACAGTTCGGCCCGCAAATTATGAAACTCGTCTGGCTTACTCGGCGACTCACTTCCTTTAACGATATTGATGGTCTTATAGCCTTTCTCTATCAGAATCCTGCCAATGGTATGCCCATAGCCTATTCCGTCAATGAACACTTCTGGCCATACTTCTTTATCCATGTACGAGTCGATATACTTGTACTCACGGATCATTTCTTCTAAATAGCCGCATACCACAATTTCATCATCATCCGGATACACTCTCGTTTCCACCAGTTTCCGGCCTTTCCGTGCCAAGAGCACCGATTTATTCATGCCAATCGACGCCACATCTACGCCTATCCGTATCGGTGCATGCGGATTGCCAAGCTCTACACGTGCACACGCCGTCTCTAACAGATTCTCACCGATCAACTGATTCATGCCAAGCTTGGGAAACAGCCCTAGAATATGCACCTTCACATAATCACTATCTATCCCATATCGCTGAATATCTTCGGCCAGTTTTTCCTGATCGGGTCGACGACACTTGGTTGCATCCACGTGCATCGTTGTCCATGCACTGGCATGTATCCCGCCAGGGAAGATGTCTCGAAATGGGCCGCGTGGTTCAGTCGGATTCCCGATGGCTAACCACATCGCACCTTTGGAGGTTAAACAGGATTCCGCCGTTTCCCACATCACCTGCGGAAAGCTACTTGCTTCATCAAACACAATCAGCACTTTATTCTCATGGACACCTGCAAATCCTTGGGGTGCTTCTCGCGTCCAGGTCTGGGGTAGTGCAAACCATTGGGTGGGATGATCGCGGTGTTGCAAGATGGAATGCTTCCACTCAAAAAATCCTGTCAACGCGGACATGCGCAGCCATTTATCCACTTCAAACCACAACCGCGTATGTAAATTGGTTCCTGTACTCGACGCCACAAGTACCTTGGAAAAGGGATTGGTACTGAGGAAAAACAAAATCGTCCAGGCTGCGAACGAGGTTTTGCCCACGTTGTTCCCGCTCGCAATGCCCAACCGGAAAATGCGATCGGACGCTTGCAAGTGGTCACGCATAAGCTCTGCGGCTTCCATCTGCCATGCTTCTAATCCTGATTCATAGCACAACCTAGTAGACGGATCCTGCCAGGGAAAGGTGTGCGTCATAAAGTACGCTGGATCGTTCTGACATTTGGCGATGTGCTCGTTGTACCACAGCAATTCGCTTTGGACATTGACTTGTGGTGCCTGCTCTGGCACGTCCAACGGCGTGACGAACCGATTGCTTTTAGGTGCACGACGAAATTGCATACTAGCTGTCTCCTCTGGTGTATGGGATAATACGCACAACTATACTACGCCTGCCTAAAGGACGCCTCATACGTCACATGACTGGCTCGTGGCTTTCGATGATCTCCTCTCAGACAAACTGCAATACTGCACGTTGTGTGGGCGAGCCACCCGCGAAGGTTGGCGTGAGATTAACCAGATACGCCGTCTCAGCATAGCGTCACTGCTCTGCCCTACGTGTGTCCGCAACGACCCCAAGCGCGTGCAACTTCTAGCACGGCTAGCTGCCCGCTACCGCCCCTGACGTCACGTTTGCCAGATCGGCAATGGCGTCGCGGCTTTGCCCGCTCTCAATAGCTTCAGCAGAATTCTGCTGAAGCTTTCCGCCTTGCCCTCGTATACCGGCCTAGAA
>F14TC_100041123_pt1 | contig 10373 bp, 4 predicted proteins | sample KannatnBrdUF14TC_FD_10806 | JGI IMG/M metagenome (IMG submission 10806)
GGCAATAGTTCGGTTCTAATTGTTACTGATATGGCAGAATTAAATGCAACGGGTAAATTTGATATTGCTTCTCTTAATAATGGGGTCCAATCAACTATAAAAGCATTTATAGATGTTATTAATTCAAAGTTTAATATCAATCCTGAAAATGAAAAAAATACAGCCTCAAGTAATATTGTTACCCGGGATTTGAATGTTGACTATTCCCTCGTTATAAAAGATTCCGCTAAATTTAACAAAGTTCTACAGCCGTTTGGAATAAATTTTAATGGTGATGTTAAAGGAAATATTTTAAACAATTCAAGCGGGTTTAATATTCAAATGGTTATGAATGTATATAATTTTGAATATCAGGATTCAGTAATTCAGTTAAAAAACCTTAGTACTGATTTAAAATTTCAAAATAATTATTCAGATAATTCAATTACAAGCTTTTCGCCATATACAATTATTTTAAATGCAAAAGGTGACCGGATACTTTATGGAAGTACAAGAATAGATTCTGCTAAAGTTGGATTTAATATGAGCAATTCTATGGCAGATCTGGCCGGAACCGCCCAGCTGGATACCTCAAAATACGGCAAAATAGTATCGCATTTTGACCTCAATAGTGAAGAAATCACTGCCAAAGTTGATAGCTTACTTATAATTTATGATAAGTACGAAATATCTAACCAGAATAATTGGGTAATAAATTATATACCTCAGCAGAAAGTTAATATTCAGCAAATGGGAATAAAAAGTAAAAACGCAGTTTTTAATGTTAGCGGAAATTATGCTTTTGAAGGTAACAGTGATATAAGGATGGACGGAAGTAATGTAAAACTTGCGGATATATATGATATAATTTATCCCATTGATACAACAATTATTTCCGGTAAAAAACCGCAATATCCAGTCAGAGGAGATATAACGCAGTTTTCCCTCAATTTCAAAAATACAATTGATAATCCTGAAATAGACTTTATATTTTCTACCAATACTTTAAAATATCAGGATCAAACTATTGGTGTAATTGATGCCAAAATAAATTATAAAAATGAGTTATTGACTCCAGATATTTCTTTTAATAACGCAAACAACAGAGGAAGTTTAAAATTAGCCGGAGAAGTTCCCTATAAAAACCCCTTGGTTAAGCAGGATACTATAATCACCTTCTACAATAATCCGGTTTCATTGAAGCTCACAGCTAATAACTTTCAGCTTGCAAGCATTTCCGAATTATTTCCGTCAATTGGAGATTTTAGTGGAATTTTAAAGGGAGAAATAACAGCAGCTGGTACCTTTTCTAATCCTGATCTTACCGGAAGCCTAGCAGTTAATACCGGAAGATATTACTTAGATTTAACCGGTATGGACTATAACTTTGATTTAATGTTTAATACTCAGAACTCAAAACTGGTTGTTGATAAGATTTCATTATATCATTCCGAAGAAAGGGCAAGGCATTTTGATCTTTATGGTAATATCGATTTTTCAAATATGAAAATAAATAATATTGACCTTACAGGAAGCGGCAGCCTTGTTATAATGGATGAAACTGCAGATGAAAACCAGCTGCAGGTTTCGGGATATATGTATGCCGGCAGTGACAATCCGCCGCTGACAATTAAAGGTAATTTGGAAAAACTTGACGTTACCGGAAATTTTATAGTAAAAGATGCAACAATATCATCATTACCTTTAAAAGGAAGCGGATATAATCCCGGTGAAGATAAATTTGTTTATGTAACTAAACTAGCAGATTCCATTGCGCATGTTAACGATTCATCTATTGTTGTAACTGAAACTGAATTTGAAAAAATCAGCCCTTTTGAAAGATATAAATATACTGTTGATAACCGACAGCCAGGGTTAATGGATTTTTTAAATCTTGATATCGGTATCAGAACTGAAAAAAATATATACGCTTCCATTGATTTCAACAATATAACGCGTGACAGGCTTTTTGGTGAAATATCTGCGGATATGCGTATTAAAACAGAGGACAAGGAATTTAATGCATATGGAACGGTCCAGGTGGTTGGTAATTCATACTACCGGTTTTACAAGGAATTTAAGCTTAACGATAGCAAGCTCACATTTAACGGGCCAATTGCCGAACCGGATTTAGATATCAAAGCAGTTTATAAAGGCACAAAAGTTACAGAACAGCAGGGTATTACCTCAAATACTCCAATCGAAATTGTTTTAACGCTGCAGGGAAAAATTGAAAATCCTCAGATATCATTAAGGCTTTTGGAAGACGGCACAGAAGTTACCGGAAGTGATGCGCAGGCAGATGCAGTTACTTTTTTGCTTTTTGGAAAATATAAAAGCGAACTGAGCTTATCTGAACGAACTGCCGTGGCATCAAGCATTGGTACCTCGGTCGGGACTCTTTATGCTTCGTCATTTTTGTCCGAAGCAGTAAGAGAAGTCCTGCCTTTTATAGTGGATGCAGAGTTTATTTATTCAAGTGAAAATAAAGGTGTCCAGTTAACCTCTGAAATTGGTGGAGCCACAGTCCAGGTAGGAGAAAGGCAGTCAAAGGATGTTAATTATTTCGAGTTTACTATTGATTATCCTTTAAACGGTTTGTTTAGCTTAAAGCTCCCCGAAACTTTACTATTAGAAATTTCACAGACTCAGACTAATGACGCACTGACAGCGGGAACTACCGGCAGCACAAGCGCCCGATATAGCACGGGCGCAAAAATTGTATATAAATTTAAATTTTAAGCTTTAAAATGCTTCGCCGATGGCAAAATGTATTGCAAACTTATTTTTAAATATTCTGGAGAAATTACTAAACAGCCACTTATCACTATCTGTCGGGTCGTAAAGCCTAAAGCCTAGATCAACCCTGATAGGGCCAACAAAAAGGTCGTACCTGATACCGAATCCAATCGCAAGTGCGATCTGGTTAAACATAAATTCCTTATGCGATTCCCAAACATTACCATAGTCAATAAAAAAAGCTCCGCGAATATTTTTAAGAAAACCCTTGTCTTTCGGGAAAAGCCTCTTTCTTATCTCGAGGCTTCCTTCCAATGAAAACTTACCTCCAAACTTTCTGTCAGCAAGGATTCCGTTTTCTTTGGCATTCCATCCCCTTAAGCTATTGCTTCCCCCGCTAAAAAAACGGTAGATCGGCTGAACGGTAATCTGGTTGGGACCCCAGCCGTATTCTATAATATCACCGACTCTAAAGGCAGTAGCAAACACTGCATCACTTAAAAATGTGGAAACATTAAAATAGAATCTGTTATTTGTCCCTAGCCTGAAATAACGGGAGTATTTGACTTTATTGTTAATCGCGCTTATTAACAGGCTTGGAATTAAGCCTGCATGGCCAAAAGTAAGAGAATGAGAATACCCGGCGGATGGAGTGATTGCATTATTAGTATTATCATGAACAATTGTGGTACTCAGTAAAGAATTAAAAAGTGTCAGAGTTCCATTGCTATCAATTGTGTACTTTATCCAGATTAATTCTTCATTTAAGTCAACTGAAAAGCTATTATAAAAAGTATATTCTGCAATATAACGATTAAAAGTAGTTTGGTTGGCAATAAAATAATGTTTTAGCCCCTCAAGATTATAAATCCCGACTACCATTTTATCGCTTACAGAATTTTTTAAGCTAAAAACGTTTGGCTGCGTAACGGTTGCTGCAAGCTCAAGCCTGTTTATATTAGGCGAATTGATAAGAGCATGCAATTCCAATGAAAGAAGCCTGCCTCCCCCCAAAAAATACTTATTTAGGTATTTAGCTCCGCCCCCGAAAAAGAAATAATTATCAATATTGGTGCCCTCAACATATGGAGTTACTTCATGCATATCATTCAAATTAATCACAGCCTCAAAGTTAGCAGTGTTCCCATTTACCTCGCGGGTTTCGATTCTTGCGCTTTTAATAATTGCTATTTTGGATATGTTTCTTTCGCTGGCTAGCTTATTCTTTTTGCTGTAAATATCGCCTTCTTTATATACTATACATCTTCTGAGTATATCTTCCCCTACTCCATATTTATTTTGCTGGATATTAATGCCTGTTTTTCCGAATTTATAAATTGTATCTGCCCCCGTAAAATTTATATTTACAATTACTTCTGAATCATATTTCTGGATTACAATCCCCGAATCCTGTTTTTCGCGAGCATGCATATAACCATTATTTTGCAAGGCATCTGCAATGATATTTGTGTGTTGTATGATTAGAACTCTGTTATAAAAATTTCCTTTTTTTATTAATTCTATCTTCTTTATTTCTTTTTTTGCAACATCTGAAATATTTTCAAGTCCGTTATAAACCAGCTGATTAATTCTGTAATGCCTGTTTTCTTTAATACTGAACTTAACAATTACATTATTTTCTTCATAATTATATGTAACAGAAGTATCAACTTCGACATCGAAAAATCCGTTATCAAAATAAAATCTTTCAAGCTTTGCAATATCATTTCCAACTACTTTAGCATTAAAGGTTGTACGCTTGGTAATTTCTACCGCATCACTTAAAACAGTTTCATCAAATGTAATCTTATCTTTGTGAACAAATTTAACCTGGTCAATTTCAAAATTCTGTGAATAAATATTTACGTAAGTTATTATTAATACGGTAATTAATGACTTTAGAAAATTTATAACGAATCGGGACATTTTTTGTATAAAATTTATCATATAAATTTATTTTTAATACAGTACTGCATATTATAATAACAAAACATATAAGCATATAGGTTTTTCATTTACAGAAAATAAAAAACCCGTCTTCCTGACGGGTTTTAAAAATATCTTGAAGGATTGAATGAAGGATTTACCGAATACTATAAGATTTAATTATAAATCCTAATATATCATTTATATCCTGTAAAATTTGCTTTATATATTAGGCTGTGGAGTTACCCTTAAATATGGCTTAATTTTTTTAAACCCTTGTGGAAATTTTTTTACAGCATCATCATCAGTAATAGAATTCACAATTATACAATCATCTCCATATTTCCAGTTTACCGGCGTTGCAACGCTGTGGTAAGCAGTAAGCTGCAATGAATCGATTGCACGCAGTATTTCATTGAAATCTCTTCCCGTTGATGCCGGGTACGTTAATGTTAGCTTCACCTTTTTATCCGGTCCAATAACAAATACTGAGCGGACCGTCATCTTATCATCAGCATTAGGATGGATCATATCGTAAAGTGTGGAAACATTCTTGTTATCATCTGCTATCATCGGAAAATTAACAGTTGTATTTTGAGTTTCATTAATATCACTTATCCATTTTTTATGTGAATCCATGGGATCAACACTTAAGCCAATTACTTTTACATTCCTTTTTTCAAACTCATTTTTTAGCTTTGCTACCATTCCAAGCTCGGTGGTGCAAACAGGTGTAAAATCTGCCGGGTGAGAAAATAGTACTCCCCATTTATCTCCCAGCCATTGATGAAATGAAATTTCACCTTCTGTTGTCATCGCGGTGAAGTTTGGTGCTGTGTCGCCTAATCTTATTGCCATGGTATTATTAAATTAAGTTTATAAATAATGAAATTAGATTTTCTCAAGCTTTTAAGCAAAATAAATTATTTTAATAGAATTAATCAAAGAAAAATTTGCTAAATTGTGATATGAGTTTTATAATAAAATGATTGAAATATCAAATTTTTGTTTAATTTTAGCAATATTATAATAAAATATAATTTGAATGTGATATGTTAAAAACTAAATTAATAATGCTTTTAAATTCCTTTTCAAAAACAGAGATTAGAAAATTCAGGTTATTTATAATTTCTATTTATGGAACGGACTCCGGCAAAGTAATCCTGCTTTTAGAGGAGATTATGAAATACTATCCCAGGTTTGAAAATGAAAATTTTACAAAGAAACATTTGTATTCTAAACTTTATCCGAAAAAACGATACAACGATGCTACTTTACGAAAACTCATTTCTTATCTCACTAATCTGGGTGAAGAGTTTTTAATACAACAAAACTTGAAAAAAGATAAATTCGCAGGCAGCTTATTCCTTCTGAAAGAGCTTTCATCAAGAAATTTAGTGACGGTATTTGAACAGCAGGCAAACCTTGTAAAAAAGAAAATGAGTAAATATCACCGTAATACAGATTATTATTATTATAACTTCAGATTTTTAAACATAATAAATAGCTTTTATGCAATCAGGAAAAGAAAGACGGCTGTTGATAATTACGAGAACGAAGCTGAGAGCTTTTTTCATTATTTTTTTGTGGAAGCGCTCAGTATTTACATGTACCTGATAAACGAAAAAAAAATATCAAACAGAGATTTTAAGCTCCCGCTGTTTAATGAAGTTTTAAATCACTTGAAGATGAACAATTATACAAGCATTACATCAATTCCAATATATTATAATTGTTTAATGCTGATGATAACAAATGAAATCAGCTACTTTTATTCGCTCAGAGAAATTTCGAAATCACTTGAAAACGAAATACACCGCGAGGAGCTGAAAGTTATATATATCGTACTACATAATTTCTGCGTGGCACAGGTAAAAAAAGGATTAATGAAATTTAAATTCGAACAATTTGGGCTTCAAAAGGAATCAATATCAAGAAGGCTTCATCTTTCTGACGGACGTATTCATATATTTGCTTTCCTGAATTTTGTATATGAAGCGGTGTCTGTTGGAGAGACAGGCTGGGCAGAACGGTTCATTAAAGAAAACCGAAAACTGATAGAGCCGCAATATGAGCCTGATGTAGTAAATTTATCTTATGCCTGGTGTGAATTTAGTAAAGGAGGATATGAGAAAGCACTAAACCTTCTTGGCAAAATTAATATGGAATACAGTCATTTTAAGCTTTCAGTTAAAACTCTTATGCTGATGATATATTATGAACTCAATTTATATGATACCGCAATTTCATTGCTCGATAGCTACAGACATTTTATTGCTAGAGACAAGATGCTTCCTGAAGTTGATAAAGAAAACCGCTTAAATTTCGCAAAATATTATAAAGAAATCCTTAATTTGAAAAACGGAATGAGCAATGAAATTAACCTTGTTAAAAGCAATGTTCAATCAACAAATAACCTGGTTGAAAAAGAATGGTTATTAAAAAAAATAGATGAGATTAAAAGAGATGGAAAAGTCTGAAGCAGTTAAACCGTGCCACGATTTATTAAATGTTTAATCGTGGCACGATTGTTCATTTTTTGTTATTTAACCAACAGCATTTTCTTCGTTTCTGTGAAGTTTTCTGTTATAAGCTTATAAAAATAAACCCCGCTTGAATATTTAGCAGCATCCCAAGTCACTTCAAAAGTACCCGGGTTCAGGTATGAGTTAACAAGTTCATCAACTCTTTTGCCAAGTCCATCGTATATAGCAAGATTAACCTGGGATGATTTTGGCAGGGCAAACCTGATTTTTGTTACCGGGTTAAACGGATTTGGGTAATTCTGGTTTAATATATAATGATTAGGAATCTCGGCATACGGGTCAACCCCAAGTGTAGAACCTAGATTAAAAGTCCAGCAGCCGCGGCCGTGAGTCGCAACCAGAATAAATCCGTTTACCTGCTTATATTTCATATCATAAATTTCAACTGCCGGCAGACCGCTGTTAAAAGAAACCCACGTGGCTCCTTCATCAGTGCTCTGAAAAACACCAATATCCGTTCCTACAAATAACATTCTTGGCGTTGCTGTTCTTAATATAATGGCATTAGCAGCAATGTTAGGTAATGAACTTGTTATATTAGTCCACGTCGCTCCGCCATCAGTGGTTTTAAAAACATGGCTTCCCGATGCTCCGCCGCATGTCATGTAACAAATATTATCATTTGAATTATCCACTGCAAAATCACTTACATAAGGATATCCGGAAAGAACTGACCAGTTCGCGCCGTTATCTGTTGTTACAAGTATTCTTCCGTTTGATGTTCCGGCATAAATTTTATTTATATTTGTCCAGCTGATTCCAACTGCTGAAATATTGCCCCCCACTACTGCAGTTGAAGCAATTTGTGTCCATCCGCTTGTAGTAACAGTTTGAGCGTTTGTTGTTTTCCACAGGTCTGCCCTGCCAAAAACTATCGTATTATGGTCACCCGGCGCCATCTCATAGGGATCATAGAATAAACCGCCTGTTGAACCTGAAGGGGTAATGTTTGAATAGCTTAATCCGCTGTTTGCTGAACGCTGTATCGAGCCGTTTACGTATGATCCGTAAATATAGTTTGGGTTAACAGGGTCTATAATTGTATATCCCCCGTCACCAGTTGTCCGCTGAACCCAAAGGGTCCCGCCATTATTGGTATATTGTTTATTATTATCCTGGCAGCCCCCATGAATGTTCATGAGATTTTGGGTGTCATAATCTGCACTTTGATATTGTAAAGTTGAAAGCGTTTGATTCATATCGGTCCAGTTTAACCCGTCATTTGTTGATTTATACGCACCTCCATCTGACATGCAGTATAAAACCGTTCCATTATAAGCTAAGCGGTGAATATCAGCGTGACAAAAATTATTTGAGTTTGATGTTGACCAGCTGCATCTCTGCACAAGCCCTGAACCGCCTGTTGTTGATACATATAAATCAAGTCCGCCAACAACTACAATATCGGGATTTGAAGGATTCACGGTTACTGCGTTATCATACCAACCCTGGGAGCCCAGGTAATTCGGAGAGGAAGCCTGAAGATTCCATGTATTGCCATTATCAGTTGTGTTATACAATCCTATTAAAGCACCGCCTGATGAAGATACGCTTGCATACAAAATAGCAGAGTTGCTTGGTGCCATTGCAAGCTGGACTCTACCCATTCCTCCCGGTAAACCGCTTGTTAAAGTATTCCATGTAGTGCCGCCATCCGTTGATTTTTTTATTAACCCTGCGCTGGTTCCACCGGTTGTAATATAAATAACCTGCGTATTAGTGGGATCAATTATCAGGCAATTAGAATTTGTACCGCTATTCATATTTACCCAGTTTGTTCCGGCATTTGTTGATTTAAATACTCCTAAATTACCCGCAAAATATACAACATTGGTATTCGTCGGGTCTATTGCCATTTGGGAACACCTTGTCCCTACAAGGCTTCCGGCTGCAACCTGTGTCCAGCTTGTTCCTGCATTTGTTGATTTATATATACCGTCTCCGTACTGGCTGTCACCCGAGTAATTCAGCTCACCTGTTCCGAGATATAATATATTGGGGTTCGATTGATTGACAACAATATCACCGCATGCAAGTGTTGGCAAATTATCCGTAAGAACAACCCAGTTAACACCTCCATTAGTTGTTTTCCAAACGCCGCCCTGCGCCGCTGCAATATAAAAAGTGTTCGGCTGGCCCGGTACAAAAGCAACCGAGTTTGTCCTGCCGGATACGTAATTATTATTTGTAACCATATAAAACAAACCGGAGGGATTAGCACTGACCCAGTTTACAATACTTGTCATACTATTGGTATTTTTATCGAGGGGAAGTACTTCTTTTTGCCTCAACGCATCCGGATATGCATTTTGAGGTAGCACCATTCCCGGTCCGCCTGCTCTCCTTGTATAAATATATTGCTCACGTTCCCATATGCTTTCTCCCGTTTCATTTTCAAGGTATTCCTGTGATAAAGAAACTCCGCAAAGGAAAAAAGTTAATAAATAAAATAATTTTCTCATTTTGGTGTGTATTAGAATTTATGATAATTTCAAATATACCAATTATTTTTTAAAACTTATAATAGCTTAAAATCAGATTATCCGCTTTATAAGGAATTTGATGTTATTTTACATATCTATTTCTATCAATCCAATATGCCCAGGGTACAAACAGCCATCCCAGAAGCCCGATGTATCCTATTGCTGTTTCGTTAGGCGGCGGAGGGCCAAAAAGATTTCCTATGTAAATCAGTATGAGTACTGCGGACAGCGATAATAAGCTTACATTCCCGGTTTTATTTTTAGATGCCGTAGTATTAAAATATATTGCAAGTCCTAAAATAAACAGCCCCAGTTCAACAACAAGGGTACCTGAAAGTGAATTCCATAAGCCAAGTCCCACTAATTTATCACCAGAAGGCGTAAGCGGCAAATCTGGCCGGTGAACAATAAGGTCTAAAATCCAATGACTGATAACACAGGCAGCCACTATTAATGAATTCTTAACATCTCTTCTTATGTAGAAATAGAATAAGAAAAAAATAAAAGTCCAGCTTAATACACCTATAAGGCTGTGGGTAATCGGATAATCATAAAAATCGAGAGGGGTAACTGCAGTAATTCCCGGGGTAACCTTAACGTGCTCAATACCTAATATCAGAAATAAGGGCCAGATTAAGTCAACAAGCTGCGCAGCCAAAAAAAAAGTGCCAAGTGAAACTTTTGGAGCTGCCTTTTTAGC
>F14TC_100035362_pt1 | contig 10362 bp, 10 predicted proteins | sample KannatnBrdUF14TC_FD_10806 | JGI IMG/M metagenome (IMG submission 10806)
CCTGGCACCGGCCGCAATCAATTCCTTTGTCACAATCCTGTGGCGGGGATCCTGTGGTGATGATCGCGGTCGTGCCGATTCTCGGATCCGTCCCGCGCGCGTTGGCACGGACCAGTACGCCTTTGCCATGATAGTCAACGCCGGGAAATTTGCGAGCAGCGCGGTCGGGATTTAGGTCGACGGGTGCTTCTGAGAGGACCCCGCTAAGAATCTCGTGGGTCTTGGCGTCGAACTCGACTTCCTCGCCGGTGGGCAACGTCACGAGATTTCGGTCCTTCACGTTTACGATGGCCGGCAAATAACTGCGCGGGAAAAAATGCATCAGACTGTTCATGAGTTCACTCAAGCGGAATTGCTTATCGCGTGACGCTGCCCAATCCACGACGAGGAGATGGACATCCTGCCTGGCGCGATCATCGAAGCGAAACTGGAAGTCGCGGGTGAACAACTGATTTTTTGCGGCGTCCCGCCGCGGCGGAAGGATGCGGTTGCCGCCATAGTTGGAAAATTCAAATCCGACAATCTGCCCTTGACGGGTATTTCGGTACTGCCAACCTAAGCCGTGCGGCGGTTCACCGGGACGGCTGCTGATCATCGTGTTGTATTCCAGCCGACGCGACGCCAGATCTTTTTCCGGTATGCCGACGATCGATTCGGGCAGCAGCCTTGGAATTGCCACCATACCCGGTTTCGCGGGCGCCTCGACTTGAGCGGCGGGAACTTGTGGCTCGGGCGGGGGCTCGATTTTGATGGTCGGCGAAGCCTCGGGTCCCTCCGGTGGCGGCTCAGGGATCTTTGCCGGCGAAAACGGCTGGCAGGCTGCTAACAATAAAGCCGTTAGTATGCCTGGAAGCAAAACAATGGTCGTCGGTCGAAGCATGGTCTTTATAGGTACAAGCAAAATTGCGTATTTCTGTTGTATGAGTTTGTCTAATCTTTGACTAAACCGCAATGTCTATGCCTTGCAATCGGCTCATTTGACCTATGAAGAATGCGGAAATTTACGCAAGAAGCGGTATTTGCAGAAACAAAAAAACTTCTCCATGGGCGATTTGTGAGCGTTCGCGCGACCTAGCCACGGACAATTTTATTCGCGGACTTCGATGCCGCTGAGCTGTGTGGCCAGGCTACCGGCGGTCATTACGTGACCCGGCGATACCGGCAGGCCGGCGGATTTTAGCGCCTCGGCCACCCAGGTATTGCAAGTTCTTAGCAAACTGAACTTGCGAGTTGCCGGATAAAATCGGCTGTAAGCGACAAGGCCGGGGCTGGCTCGAGCTCGGCCGTTCGGCTGCGGACGCGAGAAAGTATCGGAGATATACTCGAGCAATCGAGCATGGGCGTCAGCCGCTAGTCGCAGCTGGACGACTTCACCACTTCGATAAAAACTCTGTACATCACCGCTAAAACCGACAACGTGGAGAACGCTGCCACTCGACCAAAACGCCGCCTTAATCCCAGTGAATATGCCAGCGTTCGGATCGGGAAAATAGTCCTTGTCGCCCCAGCTGAATTCGATAAATTCCGCGTCGGGAAAGTCGACCAGTTCGGGCAGAGAGTCGAGCGCAATATCGCTTTTGGGCAGAACGATAGCGGCATGCCAGGTGTCGTGAACGACGAAGACGAGTTTGCATGTCGACTCTTGCGTCGTACAAGTCCAATGCGCAAGCGCAGACGCGCAGCTCACGGTCAGCAACAACCAGATCAAAACGCCGCGTAAGATCATTCAACGAACGCTAGTTGAGGATACGGTCGGAAGCCGACAGCTTACTGGAAATGCGAGATTATCTCGACTTCCAGTTATTTCTCAAATGGTTTAGAGGTCAAGGCACCGTTTGGCGCCGTTCCAGGCGTAAAGTGAGGCCGTTTCGCTTAATGTAAACTCGCGCCGAATTTTTTCGCTTAGTGATTTGCTCGATCAAGGTTATCAGCGGTTTGGAGGTTTGTGCGTAATCTTGTCCCGGGCCCGCGGCTTTCATTGCTGCCACGGCGTCTTCCCCAGCGAAATAGCGCAGAAGTCTCTGGTCGTCGCTCACTCCAGCGCCGCCAAGTTTTGCGCGAAATTCTTTGACCGACATTTCAGGCGGTTCTAATTTAGCCAGTTCTTTGGCTCTCGGCAGATTGAGGAGTCGGTCTTTTAGATTGACGTCTATTGATCGAGCTTCTTCCTCGCCCCAAAAGCCGAGCGTATAGAGTAGGACTTCATCGGTCACTTCCTTGTAGCGCGCGCCGACCATCGCGTTAATGGCGGCTTGCACGCCGAAGAACTGAGAGTATGGCGTCACCATGATTGGGTAACCAAACTCGGCGCGCACCCGTGAAACTTCTTCGAGAACTTCGGGCAGCTTGTCGAGTTTGCCGAGGTTGGCGAGTTGAAAGCGAAAGTTCGAAATCATACCGCCCGGCACCTGGTGCAGCGGATGAAGCGCATCGTATTCGAGCGGCCTGCCGATTGGTAGATTCTCCCGCTTAGCGATTGCCGTGAAATGGTCGCGCACCGGCTTGATGATCTCTTCATCGACAGCCGTCGTATAACCTAAAGCGCGCGCGTTCATCGCGACATTGAAAACGGAGGGATTGGACGAGCCGTCGGCGAGCGGAGGAATCGCCGTGTTGATCGACGTGACGCCGAGCTTGATCGCTTCCAGACAACAGAGAGAGCCCAGCCCGGTATTGCAGAGGGTGTGGAATTCGAGCGGTTTGCCGTTGACTTCCCGTAAAATCAACGGCACGAGTCGGCGCGTCGCTTCGGGCGTCAGCAAACCGCCGGGGGCTTTGAAGCAAATGCGCGCGACGTCAAGCTTGGCCGCTTGCCGGGTTCGTTCGACAAAATAGTCATCGGTGTGCTTCGGCGAAATCGAGTATATGACATTCAAAATGGTCTTAAGGCCGGCCCTCTCGGCGGCATCCACTGCCTGCTTCCAGTACGACGGCGTATTCGACGGGTCTGACGTTCGAAGCTCGCTTATGCCGTTGGCAGCCAAGCGCTCGAGCCAGAGATCGGCGACAGCCGAAGGTGTTATCTGAAATGCCAACATGGCGCGGCTGCGGATGCTTCTAAGCGGAGTTTCTTTGATGCGCTGGCGCAGGAGCCGAAGACGTTCCCATGGGTCATCCTTCAGGTCACGCACGCATTTCTTATAGAAAGCGGATGACATAACCTCGATCGCTTCAAAACCGGCGCGGTCCAACCGCTCGGCGACCGGTAGCATCATTCCCGTTCGCATGTTCGATGCCCATAGGCTCAATTGTCCATCCCGCAAGGTGGTGTCGACGAAGAAGATGTCCCTCGGACGTGCTGGCTCGCTCATGTTTTTAGCTTATCTTTCTCGTGAAGAGAGTGCCGGGCGGTCGGAGTATTGGAATAATGGAGTGTTGGAGTGTTGAGGTCGAGCATACCCATTACTCCAACACTCCATTACTCCAATCTGCGTCTTTTCAGTATCCCTCTTTGCGGAGCTTGTCGAGAATGCTCGTGTCGATGAAATCGCCAGGCTTGATATTGCCTGCCGCAGGATTGGCCGCACGCTCTTGTTTTAGAAATAAATCGACGCCTTTCTCATCCGGGTACAAATCGCGATCGAGCTGAGCGAGAAGAACATCGCGATAATAGGATTTTAAGAAAGCTTCGTCGCTGATCTGCAGATGGCGGCTAAGGATTTTGATTGTGTCGTCGGCATTGGACCGAACATATCTCGTAGCGTCGAGGAGTCCTTTGAGGCTGTTCTCCACGAGGCGAGGATGTTCCCGGATATAACTGCGCCTGGTAAAGTAGCCCAACGAAAAATAATGGGGAATCACCGATGAGAAATCCAGCACCGGACGAAATCCCAACTGTTGTGCGCGCAGCGTGAAAGGCGGACTAAGAACCACTCCGTCGACGGCACCCGATTGGAGCATGGCGAGCCGTGTCGGTTGCCCCCCTAGACTCTGGGTAAAAATAATGTCCTTACCGACCTGCATGCCGAGCTTGTCAAAGACCAGACGGCCGGCATAATCGGTGCCGCTGCCAAAATTGCCGATGGCGATTTTCTTGCCGCGGAGCTCCTGAACCGATTTTATACCATCGCGAGCAATCACGACGAAATCAACGGTGTTGCTAAGCGCTCCAACGTAAGCAAAGTCGGAACCGCCGAGATTGGCGCGAAGCACGGCAGCAGGGGCTGCAATAGCCATCTGCACGTTCCCGGCCAGCATTCCCTCCACGACGCTTTTGCCACCAGGAATGTAAACTATGTTGGCGTCGACCCGATGTTTTTTGAAGAAGCCGACGTCGCCAGCGATCCAGAGCGGCGATTGAGTACCAATTAACGAGCTATAAGAAAAAGTGAGTTTCTGCGCTTCCCCGGCGCCGGCCGTGAAAAGTAGACACAAGAGTGCAAATAACAGAAAAATTCGAACGCGAGCCATGAGAACCACTCCCATCGTCCGACAAACAGAAATAGTATATCACGCGCTGAGTAATAGGTGGAATTATTCTATATTCACGTACGCCCTAACCCAATCGTGGGGCGTCGCCGTGTGTCCTTGACCGGTGATATCTTCGGCGAGGAATACATCCCCGGCTAAGAAGGTTTCACGAGCTCCGTCGCCAAGTCCGATGTCGACGCTCCCGGAAAGCGTAATGACCCAGCGACGACGTGGCGCGCGGTGATAGTTAACGATGTGGGGAGCAAAATCGTTTCGGAACAGCAGTCCCGTAGCCGTCCGCGTGGAGTTGAAGAACTCCGAGGCTCGACTCGAATCCAGTGGCTCAAAATGGGATTGGCCATCGGTGCCCGAGTAGAGTCGATAAAATTTCATGTTGTTCTCCTGATGGATTGATGGCGCGCTTACTGCCCGACGACCAATATCAGATTAGTAAGATGAAATACTCTTGACCGGACAGACTTTGATCAATCATCTAGCCTTGTCGCGAGGGTGACTGAATTCACCCTCGCGAAGGGCGATAAGCTTAAGCCTGCAGAAAAGAGTGACCACGCCCCAAAGCGTGTATAGGGCTGTGAAACCGATAGTTCCCCAGACGATAAATTTTAGCCACAGCGGAAACTCTTCCATTTTATTCTCCTCGGAAAGCGCCAATGCTTTCGGTTACCCAACGTCTATGAGAATCCAGCGGCGAGATTAATGCTGCCTGGAGCTCTCACCACTAGTTGCACGACCCGGACGGTCGGGGAGGAGATACTAAATCAAAAAGGCTCCCTTGAGTTTGAAAAGTGCCAACACTTTTTTATTGAGACTATTGTGACCCTTGCTATCGAAGCAGCAGAAAATAGTCGCGGTTGCCGTGGCTGCAAACGGATATTGACAATGTCTTGATAGCGGCGAGCTGAAGACAATATTACTATCGTCGTCGAATATTTCGCCGATGCATTTGGCAGTTTCCTGTGAACCGACCGCCGCACAATAGCGGTTCTGCGGACTGGAGCGCGGCGGCGAATCCGGGGTGACTAGCGGAAGAACTAAAGATAATGCGATGACGATTTTTATCATTATGGCACTGGTCAAATTACTGCATAGTGAAGGATAGAATAACGCGGCGTTTCCTGGGTAAACTCATGGACGGACTGCTCGATGTTCTCTAGGTACTTCACTACCGCTAAAATGTCTAGCCAGGAGGCAAGGCCGCAGCCAAGCGGTTGGACTGGCGACCGTGCCGCACATTCCTGTCTGGACTAGCATTCGATTACGCCAAGCGGTTCCGTGTGCGACAGGATCGTAAATCGATTGATGGACTTGATTACCACGGAAAGGCTTTCGGTAAGCCGCCACGGGAGAATTTTCGCGATCGTCAAGCTTTCCGGCTATCTACCGCTAGATACTCTCTTTCAATTTTCTGCCAGTCATCCAAGCCGACGACCCGATCGCGCTCTTTGAAGGTTGTTAGCGAGTCATCGATCGATTCCGTCGTTCCTTCGCGGCTGAGAGTTTCGAGCGCTCTCCTCATCGCGTGAATCGCCGCTCTCTGAGTCTCGGACGGATAAATCGCGATGCGGTAGCCCATCTCTTGCAAGCGCTGCATCGGCAGCATCGGTGTCTTGCCGCCTTTGAAAACATTGACCAGTAGCGGGACATTGGGGATTCGGCGCGGGATTTCACCTAATTCTTCTTCTGACTGTGGCGCCTCGACGAAGATGGCGTCAACGCCGAGTTTGGCGAACGCACGCCCTCGCTTGATCGCATCGTCGAAGCCATGGACTCCGCGAGCATCGGTTCGCGCGATAATACAGAAATCAGGATCTGTGCGGGTTTCCAGCGCCGCTTCCAATTTCTTTTCCATCTCTGCGAGTGAAATCACTTCTTTTCCATCTAGGTGGCCGCAACGCTTGGGCGTGATCTGGTCTTCGATATGAATGGCGGCGACGCCGGCGCGCTCGAATTCGCGCACCGTGCGCACGAGATTGACAGCATTGCCGTAGCCGGTGTCGGCGTCGGCGATGATGGGGATCTTGATCGTGGCCACGACCTGGGCGGCGCGGTCGATGGTTTCCGACAGCGTTACCAAGCCGATATCCGGTATGCCCATGCTTCTCGCCACCGCGCCACCGCTCAAATACGCCGCTTCAAATCCCGCCTCTTCGACCAGACGGGCGGAGAGGCCGTCGAAGCAACCCGGGGCAACCAGCAATTTGTCGCGTTTCAGCAGTTGTCGAAGCGTTTGTCGTGAGTTCATGTGATACCTCAGATTATTTAAAGTGATTTCGAGTTCTGCGCGAACTAGCTCGAGACCGGGCTTGCTACCCGATAGACTTGACAACCCACATATCGATGAACTTATCGACCGGCATTGAGCGCAAGCGCCCGGCATCGAGACAAACATCCATGATCGCTTGGCGCTGTGACGGAGACAGCCGCGCGGCGAGATTGGCTGCGAATTTCTTGATCAATAGCGGCATGCCTTCAGCCCGGCGGCGGCGGTGGCCGATGGGATACTCCACCGCGACTTTCTCCGTCGCCGATCCGTCCTTGAAAAAGATCTGCACGGCGTTGGCGATCGAGCGTTTTTCCGGATCCAGATAATCTTTCGAGTATTGCGGGTCTTCGAGGCAGACCATTTTGTCGCGTAACACATCGATGCGCGGATCCCGGGCGACGGCATCTTCGTAATGATCGGCAGTGAGCTCGCCGAAGATCAAGCCGACGGCGGTCATGTATTGAATGCAGTGGTCCCGGTCGGCCGGATTGTGCAGAGCTCCGGTTTTATCGATGATGCGAAGCGCAGATTCTTGCGTCGTGATTTCGACTTTATCGATTTCATTCAAGCGATCCTTGATCAGTGGGTGAAGTTTGAGGGCGCATTCTACCGCCGTCTGGGCGTGAAATTCGGCGGGAAACGATATCTTAAAGAGCACGTTCTCCATCACGTAGCAGCCCAGCGGGCGACCGACCGCAAGAGGTTTACCCTTGAAAAGTACGTCGTAGAATCCCCAATGTTTGGCTGATAGCGCCGACGGGTAACCTATCTCGCCTTGCATGGCTATCAAAGCAAGGCGCACGCCGCGGCTGGTGGCGTCGCCCGCAGCCCACGATTTACGCGGGCCCGTATTGGGCGCGTGGCGGTATTCGCGTAATGTCCCGCCATCCGTCCATGCGTTGGATAAGGCACTGATAATCGCATCCCGGTTTCCGCCCAACATGGCTGTTGCGACAGCCGTGGTGGCGACGCGGACAAGCAGCACGTGATCCAGGCCGACGCGATTAAAGCTGTTTTCCAGCGCTAGGATGCCTTGGATTTCGTGCGCTTTGATCATGGCACACAGCACGTCATGCACCGTAAAAATCTTTTTCTGTGTGCGAGTGAGATAATCGGCGAGCATAAGAATGCCGCCCAAATTATCGGAGGGATGGCCCCATTCGGCGGCCAGCCAAGTGTCATTGAAATCGAGCCAACGAATCATCGCGCCGAGGTTGAATGCCGCGTGCACGGGCTCGAGCTGCCAATCGGTGCCAGGAACGCGAGCGCCGTTGCGTAACGTTGCTTCGGGCACGATCGGGCCCAAATGTTTAACGCACTCCGGGTACTGCAGGGCGAGCAGGCCGCAGCCGAGCGTATCCATTAAGTCATAGCGCGCGATGTCGATGACTTCTTGGCTCCTGGGAACATAATTCGCCGCGTAGTCAGCCAACTCAACCAAGATTTTATCCGGTTCAGGGCGAATGTTTGAAACGTTTCCAGTCATCGTTGGCTCGACAATTCAAGGGTTCAAGAATTCAATGTCGGCAAGATGCGATTGAACCGTGAACGTTGAACTGTGAACGCCTTCTACCGCTTTTCCATCGGCACGAATGGCCGCGGCTCGGGACCGATATAATCGGCGTTGGGGCGGATCAGACGATTGTCGGCGCGTTGCTCGATGATGTGTGCCGCCCAGCCGGTGATGCGCGAGACCACGAAGAGCGGCGTAAACATCGCCGTTGGTATGCCGCACAAGTGATAGGCGCTGGCGCTGTAGAAATCCAAGTTGGGGAATAAATTCTTCTCACGTCGCATCACTTGCTCGATGCGCTCCGAGACGGGATAGAGCCGCTTGTCGCCATGGGCTTCGCCGAGTTTCTTCGACCACGCTTTGATCACATCCGAGCGCGGATCGGAGATTTTGTAAACACGGTGGCCGAAGCCCATGATGAGCGCCTTCTTCGCGATCAATTCGAGCACGCCTTTCTCCGCCTCATCCGGTGTCGCGTATCGCTCGATCAACTCCATCGCTGCTTCGTTGGCGCCGCCATGCAACGGGCCGCGAAGGGCGCCGATGGCGCCGGTTACCGAAGAGTAAAAGTCGGGCAACGTGGAGGTAATCGTACGCGCAGTAAAAGTCGACGCGTTAAACTCATGCTCGGCGTAAAGAATCAGTGAGACGTCAATCGCGCGCTGATGCAGCTCGTCGGGCTTCTTACCGTGAAGCAAATGGAGAAAATGGCCGGCGGTGCTGTCGTCGTCGGTCTCCGTGTCGACGCGCCTGCCGTGTTCGTGAAACTGATACCAGTAGAGCAGGATTGCGCTGAAGCAGCCAGTGAGCCGATTGGCCACCGCGATTTGTTCATGGCCCGGACCCTCGGGTTCCAACGTGCCGAGCATCGAGCAGCCGGTGCGCAAAACGTCCATTGGATGTGTGCTTCGCGGGATTTGTTCGAGGACCGTCTTCAGCGGGGCAGGCAAGTCACGCAGCCCGCGCAGCTTCGATTTGTATTCGTCAAGCTCCGCCTGCTTCGGCAGACGGCCATAGATCAGCAAATGCGCGACTTCCTCGAAGGTGGAATGCTCGGCGAGATCGTAAATCGAATAGCCGCGATAGGTGAGACCTTTGCCTTCTTTGCCGACGGTCGCGATCGCTGTGTTGCCGGCAATCACACCCTCCAGACCGCCGCCGCGTTTGTCTGTAGCCATTAGCTTATCCTCCAGGCGCAGAATGCAACGATTGTGCGGGTCATGCAAGTCATGCGTGGTTGGACGATTCGATATTCAAGCCGTGCAAAGCGCTCATACGGTTCAATCTCTGCGGGTCGATTCCCCGCAGCTCGGTTCTATCCGAAGTCTGTCATTCCCGCATGCTTTAAGCGGGAATCCAGGCGGGTTCGGAACTGGACCCCCAGATAAAAACATTCGGCGATGACGCCTTTAAAAATAAATCTCATCGTCGCGTTCTCCTGTAGGTTGCTGCGGGGTCATTCATTCCGTTCAAACGGCCGGTTCAAATCGTCAGATTCCTTTCCGGAGAGTTAAACGGCTTGAACGAGTCGTGTGCCCTTGGACCAATCCCTCGCCACCCGGCGCGGCTTCTTTCATGACCGGCTCTTGACAGTTTGGCTTTATTTTCGGTACCGCTGAAGGTAATCAAAAATGGCGTAAGATTAGGAGATGGCAAATGGCGTTACCGCAAACTTTCAAGGCAATGGTCGTGTCGGAGACCGCCGAGAAAACATTCGTTCGTGAGATTAAGCAAAAGGCGTTGGGCGATTTGCCGGCCGGCGAGTTGATCATCGAGGTGAAATATTCGTCGTTGAATTACAAAGACGCGTTGTCGGCGTCGGGCAACAAAGGCGTGACGCGCAAATATCCGCACACGCCGGGCATCGACGCTGCGGGAGTGGTGGCCGATTCCACGACAAAATCGTTCGGTGTTGGCGATCAGGTGATCGTCATGGGCTACGATCTCGGCATGAATACCGCCGGCGGTTTCGGTCAATTCATCAGCGTGCCGTCCGCTTGGGGAATCAAATTACCGCAAGGCCTGTCCTTGAAAGACACCATGAGCTACGGGACGGCGGGACTCACAGCCGCGCTATGCGTTATTCGTTTGATGGCGAGCGGATTGTCCAAGGACTCCGGCGAGGTGTTGGTTACCGGCGCGACCGGCGGCGTCG
>F14TC_100770394_pt1 | contig 10354 bp, 7 predicted proteins | sample KannatnBrdUF14TC_FD_10806 | JGI IMG/M metagenome (IMG submission 10806)
GACTATGCCACAATAAAATATTCACAGCCAATCGGCATCGAAATTATTTCATCCGAAATCCCGGGGCAATATAATATATACCAAAACTATCCGAACCCGTTTAATCCAGTGACAAACGTCAAATTCCAAATGCCAAAATCAGGATTTGTGAAGTTAGTCGTATTTGATATTCTTGGCCGAGAGGTTGCTGTTCTGGTTAATGAGGAATTAAAACCAGGCACTTATAAAGTTGAGTGGGATGCTGCCAATGTTCCGAGCGGAGTTTATTTTTACAGGATAAATGCTGAAGGGAACTCCCAGCATTTTTCAAAAACTTTAAAAATGATTTTAGTAAAGTAAAAATATTACAGCCATGAAAAAAATTGAATACTTATGTTTGAAATCCCGATTTCTCGTGGTAATTTTAACATTCATTTTTTTATTTGCTTCAATTAACATTTGTGCTCATACTGGAAATTCTTCAGGCGGAAAAAATCCGCATGATTCATTATTGTTTGACGGCTCGTCAGGTGTTTTTATAAAAAAAGGAGGAACTAAGGACTGCGGCTGGAAAGTAAAGCACGTTTGGGGAACTGTGATAGGGACCAGAGACACTGCTATACGTAATGAGCCTAATGAATGCGATGACATGAAAGAGGAGTTTGTAAGAGATGTTGTGAGGGAAGTAAGAGGGAAGATGAAAGAGGGGGATGAAGTATATGATAATGATAATCTGGAAATGGATGGAGAGGCTTTTATCCAGTTAGAGATGCGCAGACCCTCAGATAAAATGACCGGCAAAGAAATCCCGACACCGCATGACTACCCGGGCTTCATGATAATTACAGTGAAATGCAAAAATTTTAAGGTTCCTTCCTGCGGAGATGATAAATCCTGGTTTCATGATGAAAGTTCTTACGGGTGGGATAAAATTCCACAGCCTAGGTGGTATATTAAAAGCGAGGCTGAAAAAAAATACGGGTCTAAGTATTTGTTTAACAGCAATGGCCCCAAATATAGTATTGAAACCGACCAGTGCATAATTAAAAATAACGGGACAAAATACACATTGGAGCAAACAGAGACCGGCGATATCATAAAGGTTTATGAAGGTTCGGTCGATATACAGCCATTAAATTACGATAATACATATGTGAAAAATGGGATCGATGACATGAAAAAACTGATAGACGATTATATGAACGGGAGAATTTCTTTGGAAGAATATAAGAAAAAGTTAGCTGAAGGCTCTGATGGGATGAAAAAAGAATCAGATATTGCAACAGGGAAGATAACGGTCGAAGCAGGGTTTCAATGCAAAGTGAATGAAAAGCTCAGGGAAGTGACTCCAATAGATTCGAATGATGACCGCTGGTGGGATAATGAGAATTATAATAAATAAGCTATTAAGTTTATTCTGCCATTAGGCTTCAATAAGGCTTTCTTTTTCAGCCCCTTTTAGGGCTGAACCGTTTGACTCATGTCTTTTTTGTATTAAGCTTTCATCAAGATCTAAATCTTTTTCATGGTCTCTTTTCGCTTTTGTACCGGGCAGTGTTACTATTCGCAGCTTGCTGAAGAGCAATATGATATAATAAGTAATATCGATTTCATACCATTTCACTCCCATATTTATATTCGAAGGGTGCCTGTGATGGTCGTTATGGTATGACTCACCCAGAAAGAACAGGTCAAAAGGATATAAATTAGTAGAGGTATTTTTCAGCTCATAATTTCTGTAACCTATTTTATGCCCGTACCAGTTCACAAAAATTGCATGCGCAGGGTTCATCAGAATTGTAACAGGGAGCAGTAAAAACTGCCACCATGCTGTTGCAAAAACAGCATAGAATGCAATATAAGCCCCTACCCACAGAACTTTCATCCAGCGCGAATCAGCCCAGTTATCAAACCACGGCCAGTCAGGTACGTCCTTTTTAAATCTTTTTTCCACTTCGATGTTATCCCAGTAACACGACGTATACATCTTCCGTGTGTTTTCCATCATGGCAAATAAATTTTTGTGATTGGAAGGTGAGTGGGGGTCTTTCGGTGTATCAGCGTAAGCGTGGTGCATACGGTGCATTACAGCGTAAGCACGGGGACTCATATATGTTGCACCCTGTGATATAAAGGCAAAAATATAAAAGAGCCGCTCCCAGAATTTGTTCATTGTAAATGCTCTGTGAGCGGCATAACGGTGGTCTAAAAATGTCTGGGAGAAAATTGAGAGATACCATTGAGATATAAAGAAAATGATAATTATCATATTTTGTATTTTAAGTTATTTCTGAGTGAATAAGATTATATAAGTATGGGTTTTTCAGGCTATTCGTAACCGCTTTTAATTATTGTTAAAATCATTTTGAACCGTACATTTGCTTTTATGATGTTAGGGGAATGAGCCGGGATAATGATTCCCTGACCGGATTCCAGGAAATTGGATTTTCCGTCTATGATTATTTCAGCGTTGCCGTCAATTATTTGTGCGAATGTATCAAACGGAGAAGTTTTCTCAACCAATCCCTCACCAGAATCAAATGACCAAACACTTACATTTCCTGTGAATTTTTTTATTATTGTCCTGCTTACCACTGAATTAGGTATATATTCGATTATTTCAACAATTATAAGTGCTTTAGATTTTTCAATTTCGCCGGTATCCATATTATTTGATTTTGTAAGAACTTCGACACCTGTATTCTTTGACAAATATATAGGTATACTTTCGAAATTATGTTACATAACTCCCCGAAAGAGTTACATGATTCACAGGTTTTCGAGAGTATTACGTCTTTTTTGCTTGATTTTCTTGAAGTGGGAAGGTGTTAATCCGGTTACCTTTTTAAACTGGTTTGATAAATGGGCCACGCTGCTGTAATGGAGTTTATAGGCTATTTCTGTAAGGCTGAGCTCGTCATACACAAGCAATTCTTTGACACGCTCAATTTTATGAGCAATGATGAATTGTTCAATTGTAGTTCCCTGTACCTCCGAAAAAAGGTTGGAAAGATAAGTATAATCGTAATTCAATTTTTTGCTTAAGAAATCCGAGAAATTTACTTTGAGAGGTTCATCGGAATAATGGATAAGCTCAACAATTACATTTTTTATCTTTTCAATAAGCATGCTTTTTTTATCATCCATCAATTCCAGCCCTGATTTTAATAAAGCAATTTTTACCTGTTCAAGCTGCTCTGCTGTGATATTTTCAATTATGTCCGCTTCACCTAACTCTACAGTTGTATAATGCAGTCCGATTTTATCCAGCTCGGACTTCACTACCATTTTGCAGCGAATGCTTACCATATTTTTAATATAGAGTTTCATTTATTGGTCTTGTTGACAAATCAGTGAAAGTTACGGACATGGGATCTAAAATGACTTAATCTATGGAAGTATGCGGCATTTCTCGGATTTCTTCGAAGATTTGAATAAACTTACAAATATTTTGATTATAATCCTACGCTTGACATTTTTTATATTGTAATATTTAAAATTTTTTTAAAAATAGCAATTTATTTAATTAATGTCATAATCCTGTAAGGTAAATCAACATTTTTTTTAGTTTGCTGCCTATTGCAAATTGTTTATTGATTTATTATCTTTGTATCAGTTCTTTAATTTATAGTTTATCAAGAAAGACTTAGGGATTAGGCCCGATAATAGTCTTAGCAGCCCGCGTTGAGTTCTAAACCGGCAAAAAACGCGAAGGTGCTAAATCCTACTCCAATTTTGGGGAAAGATAAACAGGTATAAAGGTTTTACAACTCCTCTAAAACACCTGTTTCAGAGGTTTTTTTATTTTATACCGTTTTATAAAAAATCACGCCTAACCATAAGTTCTCCGGTAAACACAATTTATTTAATTAATCTCGTCCGTCATCGCTCAGAACGGAGAGAAAGGAGAAACTTATATGCATTACGAAACACGCATCATCCACTCAGTTCCTGTTGATAAATTAACGGGAGCGATCTCAACCCCGATTTATCAAACATCAACCTTTGAACAGGAATCGCCCGGTATTCACAAAGGGTTTGATTACTCCCGCACGAACAATCCAACCCGCAAAGTCCTTGAGGACCTGGCGGCTTCACTTGAGAAGGGTAAATACGGCTTTGCATTTTCTTCGGGTCTTGCAGCAATCGATGCTGTAATTAAGCTTTTAAACTCGGGAGATGAAGTCCTTGCAGTTGATGATATTTACGGCGGCACTTTCAGGATTTTCACACACATTTACAGCCGCTTGGGGATAAAGATCAAATATACTGATACCAGTGATATTCTCAACGTAGTTGATAATATTACACCCGAGACAAAATTTGTATGGCTTGAAACGCCAACCAACCCCACATTAAAAATTTCTGATATTGAGGGGATTGCAAAAATCGCACATGCAAACGGGTCACTCCTTGTTGTTGACAATACATTTGCTTCGCCTGCATTGCAAAATCCGCTGGAGCTTGGTGCTGATATTGTTATCCACAGTGCAACAAAATATCTGGCGGGGCACTCTGATGTTATTGCCGGGCTGGTCGTTGTAAAATCTGACGATCTGGGTGAAAAACTTAAGTTTATCCAAAACTCATCAGGCGGAATACTCGGGCCCTTTGACTCGTGGCTTACCATTCGCGGAATTGAAACCCTTTCCCTCAGAATACAAAAACATTCCGAAAATGCTTTGAAAGTTGCGAAATTTCTTGAGACTCAGGAACTAGTAGATGAGCTTTACTATCCGGGACTTGAACGGCATAAGAATCATGCTATAGCTTCCAGGCAACAAAGGGAATTCGGAGGCATTGTATCCTTCGGTCTGAAAATTGATACATATAAAGCAGCGGGAAGATTTACGACACTAACAAGGCTGTTCAAGCTGGCAGAATCACTTGGAGGGGTAAAGAGCCTCATCTGCCACCCTGCAGCAATGACTCATAAATCCATACCCGAGGACACCAGAAGGGCTGCAGGAATTAAGGACTCGCTCATCAGGCTCTCAGTTGGTATAGAAAATGCTGATGACCTAATTGCTGACCTTCAGCAGGCATTTATATCCCTAGAAACTGAATTTATAAATGAAAAAAACGAGGTGTCAAAATGAGCACGACTGAGATTTATTCAAACGAAGTGCAAATTGAGGCTCAACAAACTGATAGAATTAATATCGGTCTTTTTGGATTTGGTTGTGTTGGGCAGGGATTGTATGATGTTCTGAATCACTCGCAAAGCTTGAAAGCTGAAATAGGAAAGATCTGTGTAAAAGATAGAAGTAAACAGCGTAAAATTGAGAGTAAATATTTTACATTTGAAAGATCGGACGTGCTGAAAAATGATGATCACAATTTAATTGTTGAGCTTATTGATGATGCCGATGCCGCCCTTGAGATAGTTGGTGACGCGCTTTTAAAAGGCAAAGATGTTGTTACAGCAAACAAAAAAATGCTTGCAGATAATTTTGAGCTGCTGTACAAGCTTCAGCTGGAAACCGGCTCCTCCCTCTTATATGAGGGAGCTTGTGCCGGCAGTATTCCCATAATACGCACACTTGAAGAATACTATGATAATGAGCTGCTTAAAAGTATCAGAGGAATAATTAACGGCTCAAGCAACTACATTTTAACAAAAATGGAGCTTGAGGGATTATCATATAATGAAGCGTTAAAACAGGCCCAGGAGCTGGGATTTGCTGAGAGTGATCCCCAGCTGGATGTTGCCGGATTTGACTCAAAATATAAGCTTTGTCTTTTATGTGCTCATGCTTTCGGATTAATATTAAAACCGAAGGATATATTGAATGTTGGTATACAAAATATCTCATCATTTGATATTAATTATGCCAAAGAGAAAAATTTGCGAATAAAGCTTTTGGCAAGAGCTGAGAAAACCGGGATTCATTTCAGAGTATATGTTCTACCACATTTTATTCCTGAAACAGGTGCTCTGGGAACTGTAAATTATGAATTCAACGGAATTGAAGTCGAAGGGATCTACTCAGATAAGCAATTCTTCGCCGGAAAAGGCGCTGGTAGCCATCCCACCGGCAGCGCAGTGCTTTCTGACATCTCCGCAATTACATATGATTATAAATATGGCTACAAGAAGCTAAAAAAAAGGGATGACATTGATAATGACATTAGATTTGTTGAAGATGACTTTTTAATTAAACTTTATATCCGCTATAATAACAGAAATGATTTGAAAGAATTTGAAATTGAATCAATCGAAGAAGAATATTCATCCTGTGAAAACAAATATATTGTTGCCAATGTAAGATTTTCATCATTAAGGGATCTGCCTCATGCACATAATTTATTTATTTGTGCTGTTGATTAATATTTGAAAGTTTGCAAAATAGTAATTATTTATAAATTTTTTAATTATTAGATTGTTTAATTGATGATCTTAATAAACTGGTATTATATAATCATTGCAGGTTAATATCAGGCTTATTAATTTTAGGGAACTAAGGAGGTTTTATGAAAATTAACTTACTAATTATCGCCTCTGTTGTATCTTTACTTTCCTTCCAACTTTCTGCTCAATGGATACAAACGACAGGGCCGCAGGGAATTTCTATAAATGCCCTTTACTCAAACTCCAGCGGTATATTTGCAGGTTCTGAAAGCCGCGGAGTATTTATTTCAACTAATGGGGGCGCTTCGTGGAATGCGGCAAACGGCGGGATAACAAATTCAACCATATATACAATTACATCAAATGCATCGTTCTTATTTACCGGGATGCTTACGGGAAGTGTTTACCGCTCATCAAATAATGGTACTTCCTGGACGCCAGCTAATACTGGAATTGAAAATGAGGCTGTAAGCTCGCTACTTGCAGTTGGAAGTAATTTATTTGCAGGGACATTTAACAACAGCGTTTATCTTTCAACTAATAATGGCTCGTCATGGATTCAGGTAAATAACGGTATGGGTGATCAGTATATAAAGGCACTTTACATGAGCGGAGCCAATCTATTGGCTGCAGGCGATAACGATGTTTACATTTCAACCAATAGTGGATCAAGCTGGTCTCAAACACCGGGCTCAGAATTTCGTGTTGTAAATTCATTCGCTTCTTCCGGAAGCACTGTTTATGCAGGTACATTAGGCGGAATACTCCGCTCATCAAATAACGGCTCATCATGGACATTCATTGAAATAACATCATTGCCCCCGCTTACATTTATTAACTCCCTTTCAATGATAGGTTCAACAATTTTTGCTGGAACTTCAACATCCGGAGTTTATAAATCCACAAATAATGGTACAAACTGGACCCCGGCAAATTCGGGAATCGATACTAAAACTATTAATGCTCTCATTTCGTCAGGAACTAATTTACTTGCCGGTACCTCTGACGTAGGCATATTAATTTCATCAAATAGCGGAGGGAACTGGTCAGTTTCTATCCAGGGATTTCCTCCCGCATCAACTATAGATGCTATGATCACTGTGGGTAATGATATAATAGCGGGCACGCATGGAGATGGTATATATAAAACCACTGATAACGGAAATGTTTGGACAAAACTCGGAAGCAGCAATACATTGCTTTCAAACAGCAGAGTGTTTGGTTTGGCATCATTAAATAATATTATTCTTGTTGGAACTGCTTACAATGGTTTATTCCGATCATCTGATAACGGTACTACATGGACACATATTACAGCTGGGTTTCCTTCAGGTGATTTTTTTGTCTTTTCAGTTGGGGTAATAGGTTCAAATATGATCGCCGGAACCAGCGAGGGGATTTTCTATTCAACAAATAATGGTTTATCCTGGAATGCTTCAAATATTACTCAATGGACTGTCTTTGCTGTAGCTGCTAACAGCAATACTGCATTTGCAGGCATAAGCTCAGGTATAGGCAGTACAACCGGTGTATATCGTTCGAACAACTCAGGTGTAAGCTGGCAGATAACATCTCTATCAAACGGTGCATTCGATATAGTTTGCATTACCACAAACGGTTCAACTGTTTTTGCCGGTGACCTTACAAATGGTCTTTATCGCTCAATTGATAATGGTGCAAACTGGACTTATTCAGCAAGCGGCATACCCGCAAATACCGGAGTTTTTGCGATAGGTGTTTCTAATAATACAATATTTGCGGGAACGCAGGAATCAGCAGGCGGAATTTTCCGTTCAACTAATAACGGTTCAAACTGGACATTAATAAACCAGGGGCTTTTTTCAACCGCTGTACAGGCTATATGTGCAAATAATCAGAATTTATTTGCCGGTACATTTCTTAATGCTGTGTGGAGAAGGCCTCTTAATGAAGTTCTGGGTATTACTCTTATATCAAACGAGATTCCCGATAAATTCATCCTCGAACAAAATTATCCAAATCCATTTAATCCGTCGACACATTTTAGATTTGAGATTTCAGAATTGAGATTTGTAAACCTGAAGGTTTTCGACGTGCTGGGAAGAGAAATTGCTTTTATTGTCAGTGAACAGTTAAATCCCGGAACTTATGAGGTAAGTTGGGACGCCTCTCAATATGCAAGTGGTTCTTATTTCTATCAGCTAATCGCTGACAATAAAATTATAGCCACCCGAAAGATGATATTAAATAAATAGCATGAGAGTCTTGGCTAAACCACCTCGTCTATTAGGATTGTAAAAACATTAAAAAAACCCTATATTTAAGATTATTTGAATTTTAAATTTATGTAAATCAATTATTTATATCAGTCCGTGGTTATTCGCGGATTTTATTTTATTTGCCAAAATGTTCAAAGAATTACCCGATAAAATAAATTTTGCTGAGTTAGAAAAAGAAGTTTTGGGCCTCTGGGCTCAGGATGATATCTTTTCTAAGAGCATTTCTGAACGTGCAGGAAGGCCAGCTTTTACGTTTTATGAAGGTCCTCCTACAGCTAACGGCAAGCCGGGGATACATCATGTATTATCACGAACTATTAAGGATTTAGTCTGCAGGTACAAGACTTTAAGGGGTTACCAGGTTTACCGCAAAGCAGGATGGGATACACAAGGGCTTCCTGTAGAGATTGAAGTAGAAAAAACACTTGGAATAAAGTCGAAAGATGATATTGAAAAACTGGGAATTGAAAAATTTAACCAGGCATGCAGAGATTCTGTATTCAAGTATCTTACCGAATGGGAGTATCTTACCGAAAGAATGGGTTATTGGGTTAATCTTAAAGATGCTTATATAACGTATAAAAATGAATATATAGAATCAGTCTGGTGGTCGCTCAAAAAGTTTTTTGATGAGGGCCTGATTTACCGGGGCTACAAGATCCAGCCTTATTGCCCCAGATGCGAAACACCTTTGTCATCACATGAAGTTGCTCAGGGATATGAAGATATTAAAGACCCCTCCGTGTATGTTAAATTTAAGATCAACAGTGGGCAGGGTTATGATGGTTTCAGTTTTTTAGTTTGGACTACTACTCCGTGGACCCTGATCTCCAATGTTGCGCTGGCAGTCGGACCAGAAATTGATTATATAAAGATAAAGCTTAAAGAATCTGGTGAGCAGCTGATACTTGCCAAAGACCGCCTGGAAGTTGTTAAAGAGGATCATGAAATACTTGGAGAAATAAAAGGGAAGCAGCTTGAAAATGTGGAGTATGATAGGCTTTTTGATTATGTGCCTGTTGAGGGGAAAGCATTTTATGTTACTGTTGGTGACTTTGTAACAACGGGTGACGGTTCCGGAATTGTTCACATTGCCCCTGCTTTCGGGGAAGATGATTACCAGGTTTCGAGAAAATATAACCTTCCCGTTCTTCAGCCTGTTGATAAAAGCGGGAAATTCACACCTGAAATTACAGACTTTAAAGGAAGGTTTGTAAAGGAAGCTGATGATGATATAATATTAAAGCTTAAACATGATGGGAAGCTTTACCGGAAGGAAAAATTTGTTCATTCATACCCGCATTGCTGGAGATGTCATTCACCGCTTCTATATTATGCAAGGGAAAGCTGGTATATAAGAACTTCATCTTATAAAGATAAGATGATAAAGGTAAACAATGAGATCAACTGGTTCCCCCCTGAAACGGGGACAGGGAGATTTGGCAACTGGCTTGAGGAAAACAGGGACTGGGCATTATCACGAGACAGGTATTGGGGTCCCCCCCTGCCGATATGGAGCTGTTCGTTTGAGAATAACTCATGTGACTGTAAACAAAAATATATTGCGATCGGATCAATTGAGGAGCTTAAAGAAAAAGCAATAAATTTTAAAGAAGTTTTCCCGACAGATGACAGCATCGACCTTCATAAGCCGTATGTGGATAACATCAAGATCTTATGCGAAAAAGGCAATTGCGAAATGACTCGAGTAACTGAGGTCATTGATGCATGGTATGATTCCGGCTCAATGCCTTTTGCACAGCAT
>F14TC_100100089_pt1 | contig 10352 bp, 5 predicted proteins | sample KannatnBrdUF14TC_FD_10806 | JGI IMG/M metagenome (IMG submission 10806)
GAGGCAATGACCATTGAGAATTGCCACATCAGCGATGTCCGGGTGGGCCTTTCGGTATACTCGACAAATCCAAAGCCGGGTCTCCGGAAGAGTTTGGTAACGGTGACCGGCAGTGAATTCAATCTCGTGGGGTCGAGCGCCCACATTCCCATCGGGATTGAGTTTTGGGACAAGGTGGGAACGACCGCGTACAACGATGTCGATATAAGCTACAACACTTTCCTGGCCACAGGCTTCGAGTTGGTCGCCATGTCAATACTGTGCCCGGTGGCTTCGGACATTACGTTCCACAACAACATCGTCTCTCCGGGAACCACGCAGAACATCAACGCAGCCACCCAGGCAGGTGCGGTTGTGGTTTCGGCAAACTCGTACTCAACCGGGGGATTTGTTTCTGGCGATTTTCCGCCGTACGTCCCGCCTCCCGGTGGTGTGGACCTGTTCACATGAGTTCAGAGCGAACAGTTCCTGACGCGGTGGCTGCCTGCACCAGCCAGGGAGGCACGGTAGAGATTTTCGAGAGCGTTTACAAGTGGATGGGGGTGCCTGTGGAGATCCCGACCGGCGGGGTTCAATGTCATCAAACTCTTTTCGCCGTTGAACAGGCAGCATTTGTCCAGTCCAAGGGGTTAAACGGCAAGTCGGCGACCTTCCTTCGCAGTTACTGGCTCACGAGGAACCAGACCGGGCACTACTACGACATGGCGTACAAGTTCCTGAGTGGTTCCTGCAACCCGCGTGAGCAGCTTGGAAACAAATCACGGGCAGCCACCAGCTATGTGACACTGGCGGCGGAATATTGCATCCGGAATGCGACCGGGACCCAGGCGTTGCAGATCTCGACCGGAGGCCGGCGCATCGGCAGAGGCAGAGGTGCTGGAGATGATGCTAGCACGCAATCGACCGGGGAGGAGACGGAGGACTTCCTCACCCCGCTCACCCAGGGGTGGGTGGTGCTGGACAAGGGTTGTGTGACTGGTGATCCGCCAGAGCCGCCCGTAGATCCGGGCCTGATGGACCCCAGAATCATCATGCAGCCGCAGGATCTCACGGTTTTCGACGGGGCGCAGGCCCAGTTCAGCGTGCTGGCAGAGGGAAGTCCTCCCCTGACCTACGAATGGTTCTGGAACGGCGGTCCGTTGCCGGTCGGGGCGGTGATTTCGGCGGGCGGGACGGTGTTAACGATCCCCAGCTCCTCGATGGGCGACCAGGGCAGCTATCATGTGGTCGTCCGCAACGCCGTCGGGACGGCGATAAGCGACGCCGCGCGGCTGACGGTGGTGGCGCAGCCCGCCGGCAATTATCTCATCTATGCTGGCAGGAGCCTGAAGGCAACCCTCACCCCGGACGATGTCATCCACCTTGATTTCAAGCTGGAGACCCCAACCCGGAGTGTAAGCGTGGTGTTCGACGTGGCGTCATCCACGCAATTCTTCTTCGCGGCGATAGAGAATCCGCTGGGTGTTGGCTTCAACGAGGCGGCGAACCCCGGCTTCCAGTTGGGCGACATTTACGCGGCGATGGCCGATCAATCGGCTCCGGAACCTTTTGGCTCGCAGCAGATGAATGGCTACTGGTTCGAGCCGATCACGACCGCTGACGGGAAGCAGTTCCGACTCTTCCGCTTCTATTACCGGACGGCAGGGGACATCACCGTGAACATCCAATAATGGGAATTCCCGGCACAGTACCTTTCAGCGCACCGATTGCTCCGACGAGCGACACAGACCCGTATTCATCGCACTTCGCCAGGTACGGCAAGGGCGGGCTGCGGACAGTGGCGAACACTGCGGAGCGTGACGCGATCCCGACTGAGCGACGGGAGGAGGGGATGCAGGTTTATGTGCAGTCAGACGGCAAGACGTACCGGCTCGGGCCTGGCCTGACCACCTGGACCGAGGTCACCGGCGGCAGTGGTGAGAGCGGTAACGACGGTTGGTCCCCGGTTTTTGCGCTCGCAGCCGATGGAGCGAGGATCGTTGAACAGGTAGCCGACTACACGGGGGGAGAGGGAACGAAACCTGCCACAGTGGGCTATTACGTCGGTGCCTCTGGCCTGGTTTCCGATATTGCGCTGGCTGTCGATGTCCGTGGCCCAACAGGGCTGACGGGTCCACAGGGACCCATCGGCAGTTCCGGCACGGCGATGTGGTACGAGGAATGGATGTTCGCCGCGTCCGTCGTGCCGCCTCCCGCCAATGGTCAGATTCGATGGAACAATGCCGACCCGGCTCTGGTGACCCTGTTGTATATCGCCCATCAGACGAACAACGCAATCGACGTCACGCCCATCTTTGACAAGGTCAATGTGGGGATGCGGATTTACCAGCAGGACAAGAACACTTCCTCGAACTGGATTGAATGGGAGATTACGGCAGACCCCACTCCGCAGGGAACCTATCAGCAGTTTCCGGTGACGCGAACGCGGTCAGGAACCACACCCCCGACCGGACAGTTGCAGGTTCTTTATTATCTTGCTCCATCGCCGGGAGGCACTCAGGGACCAGCCGGTCCCCCGAACGTCCTGAACATCGGAACAGTCACCACCGTCGCCCCAGGGGGGGCCGCGACAGCTTCGATAACCGGAACCTCGCCGAGCCAGGTCCTTAGCCTTGGCATTCCGCAGGGCCTTGCGGGGTCAGCGGGGTCAGCGGGACCAGCCAACAGCCTGGCCATCGGGACAGTTTCAACTGTGGCTCCAGGCGGTTCTGCGACGGCGACAATCACCGGGACGCCGCCGACTCAGACGCTCAACCTCGGGATTCCGTCCGGGTTGCAGGGGGCTCCCGGGGCTCCGGGGGCCACTGTCGCCAGTGGCGTTTCGGTTAGCCCGGCAGTCGGAGGTCAGACCGACGTTCAGACGGCCCTGCAATATCTGGATGCGAAGCCTTCGGGTGGAGGCGGTGGCGGTGATGTGTGGGTCAATGATTTCTTCGGCAACGAGGCCCTATCTGTGGCTCAGGCCACTTTCCCTTGGGGTGGGGCTGCTATCACGGGCGGTACATCTGCGTTCTTCAATTTGATAAACGGCATCAATGCATCAAACCATCCCGGTCTGATTAAAATTGCCGTCACAGGAACCACAAATTCAGGGTATCGCTACCTGATTACAGTCAACACCATCCGGCTCAAGGGTGGTGAAAAGTTCACGGTATGGTTTTACATTCCCAATTCGGGTGCCGAACTGGCCGGGCTGGTAGCCAGAATGGGGTGGTTAAATTCGATTGACCAAAGTGCCCCAAGCAACTCGGCCTGTTTGACGATTAACAGCGGAACGACTCTTACCGGCGCGACCAGAAATGCCAGTGCTACAACTTCGACAAGCGGCAGCATCACGCTTTCCACGGGCACTTGGTATAGGGGCGAGGTTGAGGTTGGGACTCCGAATGGTACTAACACCATTGTAACCTACAGGGTATTTACTGAGTCAGGCACGGAACTTAGCTGGAGCGGTGGCACAAACACGACGAACTCCAACTGTCCCATTGAATCGTCCGCAGGCGGAGGTACTGGCGGTAACGTAGGCAATGGCATTGTGGTTTACCGATCAAACAGTGGCGCAGCGGGACCGACAGACTACTTCTATCTGGACAAGCTGAAGCTGGATTTTGGAACACTCGTCCGATGACAATTAAGCCGCCAGAACAAACCGGGTCGGTACTTATACCCGGCGGATGCAACCTGTTAGCGCATCCGTTGTACCCACGACTCGGACTCTGGCGGCGCTTTTTCATGCTAGCACTCCCCTTCATCGCCCTGTCGTGCGCCGTGAACTTCGGCAGCGGGTCGTCCACGGCCCACTACGACAAGCACCTGGAGGGAAACAACCGGGTCACCGAGATCAAGGTGGGACCCTCACCCTGAATGCCCATTCCCGGCACAGTCCCGATCAATGCGCCCATGGGTCCGACCGACCTGCGGGACGAGTACCCGACGCATCTCTCCAAATACGGGCGTGGAGGCCTGCATTCGGTGGCAACAGCCGCCGAGCGCAATGCCATCAGCGGCCTGCGGCGGGAGGCCGGGATGCTGGCATACGTCCGGGAGAACAGGCAGTATTACAAGCTGGAGAACGACCTCGTCACCTGGAGCGAGTTCTCCACCGGCGGCGGGGGAGGTGGAGGGAGCCGGTTTGTTCACCGCCAGCTTGACCCCGTGGATCACATCAGCATTCCGCATCCGTTAACTTTCGTACCCGTCTGTCAGTTGCAGGATTCAACCGGCAGACTGCTTGGCGGTCAGGTCATCCCGACCGATACCGCGATCGACGTGAGTTTCGGGGTCGCTTTGTCATTCACCCTAACCGCCATCTGAAATGCTTACCACTGAGGCCCGCCAACCCATCGGAGCCAATATCTTCGGGTATGGCAATGAGATCGGGCACATGTCGTTGCAGCGGATCACCAGCGACGCGAGCGACCTTTGGTTTTCCGCTGAGCAGTCTGCGACCCTTGGCGCGATCCTGTACGATCAAAGAACATCCGGTGCGGTGGCGTCGGCGCACATCCTTCTCATGGACGCCACCGCGATGGCTCAGGCCAACGACGGCGCGAGGAAAACCAGCATGGCCATCATCGCCATGCTTAATCGGGGGACCATTGCTCAACCTGAGTCTGTTACCGGGCTGTGGAAGTTTCAGCGCACCGATACGGCTCCCATCGTGCCGTTCGCAGTCGATTCAACCAACACAGGGATGGTGGCCAATCTCAATGCGGATATGACGGATGGCTACCATGCCAATCCCAATCCCGCCACCTACGGAGACGCCACCCTGGCAGTCTATCAGACCCAGCTCGCACCTCAAAATGTTGGGCGACTCTCGGTCAATGATCCGGTCAACCCGTTCGATGCTGTCAACTACCGGACGTTTCAGGCAGGTCAGGCCGGGCTGACCCCGCATGATCCCTGCGCGGTTGCCACGACAGTTGAACTCACTGGCACATGGAACGCCAACGTTTTTACCCTGACGGCCAATGGGATTCTCGTCATTGATGGCAAGACTGCCGGCGTGGATTTCAATAACCCCGCTGGCAGGACTAACAAGCGGGTTCTCATCAAGAACCAGACCACGACGAACCGGAAGTACAACGGGATTTATGATGTCACCCAGAATGGGACAGCCGGTACTCCTGCGGTTCTGACTCGTTCCCTGCCGGAGGATGCGCAGGGGGAACTGAACTATGGAGCTTCCACCGCGATTGAGATTGGTACTGTCAACGCCGGTGGTGTGTTCGTTCTGGGTCGGGATACTGAAACTATTGGCGACGTTACTCTTGATCTCAATATTGACCCGCAGAAGTGGACGTTATTTCAGACGGCGACAAACTACACGGCGGGTGCTGGCATAGTTCTCAACGGGTTTGAGATCAACTTCGCCAAGACCACCTACGGATGGCTGGATGGGGCGACCACTAGGTTTGGTCAGATTGCCATATCCACCGCGGCAAGGACGATGGATTTCGTCAATGGCCCTATCGGCAACATCAGGAAGTTTCTGGCGTGGGACACGACCACAAGCCGCCCGGTCTATGATGATGTCAAATGGCTCGACATCACAGGCAAGCCTAATTTCCCGACTTTCCCAACCACCGGGACGGCGCTGCGGCATCTCCGGTGGACTGCGGACGCTGGATCAGTGGAGCCGTCGCATCTTGTCGATTCTGGCTCGAAGGTCCTGCCGAGTATCGCGAGTACGATCTGGCTTGGTGACCCGACTATTCCATTTCTGTCGGTGTCAACCCAGTTGGTCAATGCCAAGGGGGCGGCGGCCACAACCGACGTGGTCCGGCTGGCGGGGTGGCTGGATGATCCGGTGACGGACCCTCCCAAGCCCATCGTTTCGATCAGTGCCGCTCAGGCGAAGTCTTTCCTGCAAATCGTTGTAACTGACATTGGCCCGATCAAGCTGAACGACCTCTCTGATGTCATCATTTCAGCGCCCGAGACTGGACAGACCATCGTCCATAACTTCGCCACTGGTCAGTGGGAGAATAAATACTACGCCTGGGGCTCGCTGGATTCAAGGTTAACGGGCACGCAGCATCGCGTCGTCAAGTTCACCAGCGGGGTTGATGGGACGGCTTACGGGGATTCAGGGGTGACGGAGAACGGGGTTTCGCTTTCTCCGATCAGCCCGGCCCTGACCCTGGGTGTTGTTGGAACGCCCTGGGGTGGCATGGTCAGCACGTTCCCTCTCAAGGATGGCAATGCCCTCACCTACCTGCTCGGCAAGACTGCCTCCGGGGATACAGTCCGTCAGTTCACTGCTTCTGAGGTCAAGACGTTCCTCGCACTTACGTCTGCTGATGTCACCCTTCCGGATGATGCTGTTGCATACGGCAAGGCCGGAAAGATTTTCGGTGATGCAGCGAAGCTGGCCTACAATGAGACCAAGTTTTCAGTCAAGACAACCTCACTAACGGAGGTCGCCTCTTTCGCTGGTTACATCCGGGTGGACCGGACCATTACAAGTGGCGTCAGCTCGATAGGGTCAGCCTGGTTCATTGCCATCGACAGTTCGACGACCAACGCCGATTGGACCAACCGGACTTTTGAAGGGATTCTCAATGATACCCGCAAGACCGGCACAGCAACGTACACCACCTATGCAACGGTGCGTGGAATTGAAAATATCACCCGGGTTTCAGGTGGTTCTGTCGCTGATGTCACCGGGATTCTTGATTATCAGATGATAGGTGGAGCAGGGCAAACCGCAACCGTTGGGGAACTCTATCAGTTCATTGCGACCAACATTGCCGGTGCAGGATCCTCTGGTTCGGTTACAAACAGGTGGGGGTTTCAGTTCCGGGATGCGCCAACGACCGCGAACGTTCCAATAACCAATCAGTACGGCTTCAACTGCCCGAATCTGGTGGCTGGCACCGGCAGTAACAAGGCCGTCTATTTGCAGGTTGCCAAAACCGGGGCCGGTTCCCGTCACAATCTTTATATTACCGGAGACGCTGATAATTACATCGTTGGCAATATCGGCATGAGTGTGCTGGCTCCCACGGCCCGGATCGAGTTCAGTGCCGCGACCACGACCGTGGCTCCCATCCGGTTCGCCGCAACCGGCAACTCCCTGTTGACGACGCCCTTGGCAGGCGTGTTGGAGACTGATCTCACGGCAGCCATACCGTTGAGCAGGCTTTACTTCACGGATGGCCGATCTCCTGCCGTCCGGCGTGGCCTTGCTTTTATTGATGATCTGAATTTCACGAACGATCCCGCTTCGGCTTCAGCCGGGTACATCAGCTACGGCAATGCCACGAGCCGGACCGTGACCACCGCGCCGGGGTTTGGAAACGTCTCCCAGCCAATGACGCTATTCGTCCGGTGGTCTGAGGTGGATGTTGCAAGTTCTCCAATCAGTCAGAACTACTATGCTTTGATAACTCGGGCTGGGGCTGGGAACGTTTATCTGTATGCCTTATACATTACTGCTTCTGGTGACCTTCTGGTGCTTCATTATGATGGGGCCGGGGCATTCCGTGGCCCGATTACCATTATTGGATTCCGGTCGAAGTATCTCTCTGGCGGAAGGATTGTTGACGTGGCTGCGGTCAAGACCGCCACGCAGTATATCGTTTACGTCAACGGGATTCAGGCCGCCATAGCTTCTCCGGCTTATGCCAGTGACCCGATTGGAATGGATTACGCGGACTGGTTCTTTCCAGCGACAACAGTGTTTATTGGCAAAGCTTACGCAAGCAGGGTGTTCAATCGGGCGCTGACGGCCACTGATGTTGTCAATCTCTCTAAGACCGGGGTTTCCTCGGCGGATCAATGGGGATCAGTCACGGCCACGTACACTTCAGATTTCTCTGGAGCAGGAACCGGGGGTCCCCTGAACGGTTGGGACCCTGCGGGTGGAACCTCCGGGGTGACGGCGACCGGGAACATTGATACGGGTGTCGATGGTGCCGGTAACCCGCCATCGAACGACTGGCAGAGGGCGGAACGAACCGGGGCGGCAGGCGTCCTGTCCGTTTATGCCAATCCGACCTACGCGCAGATTCCACCGGACGGAAAGATGCGGCGGCTCACCTTCGATGTTTTTGCCATCAGCGGAGCCCCGTATTCCTATGTGGTAGGCAAGACCACCTCGACGGTTAACATCTTTTGGGGAGTGACTCCGATCACTCCTGGCTCGGTGACCACGGTTAATTGGGACGGCGCGAGCGCCAGCACCGTTAATCTTGCTACCAAGATCATGCCGTCGGATTCGGTCGGTGCTGAGCTTACGAACGTGGCGACCGGCACCCGAATGTATATCAAGAACTACAGGATGACTCAGATTGGTTGCCTGATCGACCTCGATTACGCGGTGGGTTGTGGGAACATCGTGCCAGATCGTTCAGGGAGGTATCATGCCGTTCTGAGCGGGGCTTATGCACACGGTATTCCGAATTGCTCGGGCACTTGTGTTCCGATTGATCCCGCTGAAGCAAACCCATTCAATAATACCAGCGGAAAGGGCGTTACCTGCGCCAATACTCGAAAGGTGGTTGTCGTCAGGAATTTCGTCAACGGAGACGTGAAGGACATCGCTCATAAGCTCGGTGTGACTTCCAGCCTTGCGGTGACGTTCTGGGACATTGGTGTTGCACCGAATAACCTGCCGCACGTCAAGATGGAGCTTGGGGTTCAGGCCAAGGATGCCGATACGATTACGGTTTCTGCCGACAACCTTTCAGGGCCGAAGGACGTAAAAATTGTGATGATCGGATGAGCCTTCCAATCCATTACCACGGACAGGCGGCCCTGTTCCCGATTGGAACGACTGCTCAACCGGGAGTTGGAATCGGTACTGCTGGCTGGGGGCTGTATGCCAGCAGCGGTCAGACCTATCTCGGGCTGGCCCTGGCATCCGTGGAGGCAGCCCGGTTCACGTCCTCCCTATTCGAGTTCGGTCCGATTGTTGCACTCAACACATGCACCGCCACAACCACGCTGGCCACTGACGTTATTCTCAGGAAGCAGTCCGACAACCAGGTCTTTCGGGTCGCCTCAATCTCCGACGGCAATCGGTACAAGCTGGTTGAGACCAACGGCGTGGTCAGTTGGCGGGCTGACGTTGAGAATCCCACAACCAGCGGGGTTTCCGGTAATGGACACGGGCAGACCCTGGCTCTGTGGTCCGGGGCAATCGGGGTCGCCTCGACTGCTCTTGGGGACAGCATCCTGAAGCAGTCCGGGACAACGACCGTGATGATTGATGCCTCGCCTCCGGGGCAGCCCATTTTGCAGTTCAGAAATCAGGGCTCGCTGTATGCCGTCATCTATGCAGACACCCTTGGTCTGCGAATTGATAGCCCGACCTACCTGATGAGTCTCCGTGCGCCTGAATCTCCAAACTTGAGACCTCTTGTCATCGGCAATATTTCCGATGAAATCGTGAAGATTGCCGATCCGCCTTTGGGTGGTGGGTCCTATGTCCTGGTGACCCAGAACAACAGCGGGGTGCTCAACACCTCATGGATCTCATTCGCCGGCGCGACTCTTTCCGGGAGTGGTTCCTCTCCCAAGGTCGCAGTCTGGAACGGCGATTCATCTCTGACTTCAAGCCGGATCACTGATCCAGGCGGGGCTGTCACCAATCCTGTCACCATTGATGCCAGCCTTACGCTCGGCACCAACAGGCTGTCCTTATCAACTTCGGACGCAACCACGGCATACGTTGCGGTGTTCGACGCAAACCCTGCCATCCAGTCGGCTGAACTGCACAGCCGGACGTTGGCTGGCTTTCGCGGTGACATATCCACCACGACTCCCGCAAGTGGCGTCATCCCGAGAACGATCGACAGCACGCTGGACAACTGGATCAGCGATGCCAGCACGACCAAGGCAGGCAAGGTCCAGTTTGCTGAGGACAAGGGAACCGGCCTGTTTGCCGTCATGGCCTCTGATTCCAGGTTGCAAACCTTCACGACCGCCCAGAAGGGGTTGGTCCCGGCATCCGGATCAGCCTCGACCACCCTTTTCCTCAACGCCGCTGGCGGGTGGTCAACTCCCAGTGGCGGTGGCGGTGGCAATGTGACCGGCACAGGCAATATCAATTACCTGACGATGTGGTCTAATACGACCGGAGCCCTGATCGACAGCTTTATCTCCTATTCGAGTTCAGATGTAGTCCTCTACGTCAGTAAACCCATCTCTGTTACCGGGAATAGTGGGTTCAGCAGCAATCTTTCCGTGGTTGGAACGCTCAGTTCCGGGGCTGTCAACACCAGGGCGGCGGCAGCTACAGGCGCAGCCCTTCACAGCATGGCGGTGTTCGAGGGTGATGCCACGAACAATCCGACGACCACAGCGCGAATCATCAAATCGCTGGCGTTCAACAAACAGGCCAC
>F14TC_100024939_pt1 | contig 10319 bp, 16 predicted proteins | sample KannatnBrdUF14TC_FD_10806 | JGI IMG/M metagenome (IMG submission 10806)
TCCGAGCCACCCGTGTGCTAGCCGAGACCAGAGGCGAAGGCGGCTACGTTGTCGTAGCGCCAACTGGCGGGCACTGTCATAAGTCTGGAGAGTCCTGGACGACCGTGGCCGGTAGGCCTGGACAGATACCAGAGATCACCTGGTCCCAGCGTATGGCTATCCACCTTGCCATCCAGGCAGCTCTAGATGAAAGCCCACCACCAGCTGAGCCGGTGCCAAGGAACCTGCCGGCCGTACGGGTCACTGATGATGAGGATCTGCAACCTGGCGCTGACTTCAACCTGCGGGGATCGTGGGAAGACTCATGGTTCACCAGCATGGGCTGGCGAGTCAGTCACCGGACCAAGGACGAGATCTTCTGGGTGCGGCCTGGCAAGAATCCTGGCGACGGGCACTCAGCTTCCACTGGCTACTCACCTGACGGTGATCGCCTGTTTGTCTGGTCGACATCAACGGACCTGCCATCCGAGGAGCCGCTGTCAAAGTTCTTTGTCTATGCGCACTACTACCACAACAATGATCATTCAGCAGCAGCGAAAGCCTTGCGACTAAAAGGCTATGGCGGGCGTCGGTCTACAGTGGTCGAGAACGAACTGAAGGAGTTCGATCTAGATAGTGACAGCACTGAAGCAGTGCTCCTGCCGCCACAAGGCGGGCATGATCTTACTGACACTGGGTATGGCCGACGCATGCACGACCTGTACGCGGGCAAGTTTCGCTACAACACCGTTGAAAGACGGTGGTACGAGTGGACCGGCGTCGCCTGGGAAGAGGACAAAACCTTAGAGGTACACAAGTCCTCTGAACAAGCTGCTGACATGATCCTGGCGCAAGCTACCGAAGAACTGCGCCTGATGGATGGCCGTGGGGACGAGCTGGAGAAAGCAGCCAGACGCCAGTACCGAGACGCTAAGCTTGGCATGAACAACTCCCGGCTTCAGGCAGCAGTGACCAGATTCCAGTGCCAGCCAGGGGTTGCGATTACTCCTGAATCCTTTGACCAGTGGCCGGATCTACTTAACGTCGGCAACGGAACGCTCAATCTGGTAACCAACGAACTGCGTCCGCACGATCCCATGGACCTGCTGACACTGACGTTCGGTGCTGACCTGGACCCTGGCGCTACGTGCCCGTTATTCGAGCAGTTCATGGAAACGATCCTGCCAAGCGCCGAGGTCCGCGCCTATGTGCAACGGGCATTCGGCTACACCCTCCTCGGGCAACCGACGGAACGGGTCATGTTCCTGCTGCACGGTCCCAGTGGTACCGGCAAGTCGGTACTGACGTCAGTGATGACGCAACTGTTCGGCGGGTACGGGACAACGGCGCCGGCTACCACCTTCAGGTTGAAGAAGAACGAAACGTCAATTGACGTACATCGCCTACGCAGCAAGCGTTTCGTGGCCACATCCGAGATGCCCGAGGGCGCACTCCTCGATGAGGAACTGATCAAGCGCCTGACTGGTGGCGACCACATCACGTCACGCAGCTTGTATGAGGACTATCAGGTCTGGTCCCCTAAGTGCGTCATCTGGATTGCTACCAACTTCCTGCCTCGGGTCAACGGCGATGACAACGCCATCTGGCGTCGGGCCAAGTCGATTCCAATGAGGACAGAGTTCGGTACTGACACCAACCCGGAGATCCTGGGCTACGCGAACGTGCTGATACAGGAGCGCAACGGAATCCTTAACTGGCTCCTCGATGGCCTAGCTGGCTACCGAGAACTGGGGCTGGCTCAGCCGCAAGAGATCACTGATGACATCGAGTCCTACCGAGTTGATGTCGATTCAGTGGCCTCGTTCCTGCGGGACAAGATGGATGACGGTGTCATTACCCTGCAGCCGGGAGCAACGATCCGGTCGTCGGTACTCAACACCTTGTACTCGGACTACTGCGCTGAGAACCGGGTGCAGCCAATGGGTGTGCGTCGCTTCGCCAAGCGGTTCCGCAGCTTGGGAGCTGGTCTAGAGCCGACAAAAATCGGTGGCCAGGCGATGTGGACCGGGCTGCGCTACGTGCCAGAGAATGCCAACGGTCATAAGGAGATAACGCCGGGGATCATTCGAGAGGCACTAACCCTAGATGTCTAATCCGTCCTGGAACCACTGACCGGGACGTTCTCTGCGCTCCTTGCGTATCGGCATCTCAGCTGGAAGCTGTTCGGGAGCACCATATCCGGATCCCCATGAGCTGCCAACCACGGCCGCACTACTGGCGATACGGACGCCCTGGAATGTGGACTCCATGACTTCCCCAATCTCCCGTACCACGTCCACAGCCTCACCGACAGGTGCCTGACCGATCAGCTCGTCGTGCACCGGGAGAAACAGATACTTGTCGAATCCAGCCTCAAAGAGATTGAGAATGGCCTTGGCCAACAGATCTCGTGAAGTGGACTGCACTACATAGTTGGTGGCTGCGTACAGCCGGTCTTCGTCTAATGGAAGCCGGCGTCCGATCGGTGTCACCACTTCCCTGGCACCACGCTGCGCTCGCTGGATCAGGGAGAAGGAGTAGCGCCTGATACCAGGAAACACTTGATCATAAGCTTGCAGCGCGTGCCGGACGCTCTCCACGTCAGCTCCGGTCTGCCGAGAGATGCCGTCTGCTCCACCGCCGTACACCTTGCCGAAGCCGATGGACTTGGCGATCTTACGGTCTTTGCTGGTGAAGTCCGGACCGAAGACCCGCTCAGCAGTAAACGAATGCAGGTCTAGTCCCTGACGAATGGCGTTCTGCATGGTGAGGTCACCGGACACCGCCGCCAGCACCCGCATTTCCACAGCCATGTAGTCGGCCGCGATCATGACGTGCCCCGGATCAGGGATGAACGCCCTGCGAATCCGCCAGTCACTGCTGGGCAGCTGCTGCAACGGTGGTCTGGACACGCTCATTCGTGCGGTACGGGCCTGCAGGCTGTTGATGGTGGGATGCAGTCGGTCCGAAGGATCACGATGGTCCAGAAAGGCCTGGGCGTACGTCTTCGCCCACTTGCCAGCTCGCTTGGCCCGTATCACGGCATCAGCTACTGGGTTGGGTTCTCGGGCACCGATGCGCTTCCAGTCACGATCCAGATCTGCGAGCTGAAGCAGGACAGAGCGATCAACCTTCAGCTGGCCGCTGGGTGTGCGCTCGGTCAACGTCTCACCCATATCGATCAGCCGATTACCTACCTGCGCCGGACTGTCGACGTTATCCACACCGAGATCAGCTGCCAGGTCGCAGTACTCAACGTTCTCATTGTGCAGCTCGATCAGGAGCCGTTGCACGTACGGGATGTCCAGAGGCATGCCCTTGCGCTGTAGCAAGGTGAGCAGGTACTGCAACTTGTGCTCGAACTTACTCAGCTCAGCGGACTCTGACAGCACGCCTTGCAGGACCTGCAGCAGCCGATGGACCAGGATTGCATCGAGGCCGGCGTACAGGACATAGGCATGGTGATCGATTGCGATCCGGCTCCAGCCGGAGACCTTCTTCCAGCCCAGAGAGTTGAATACCGCTGTCAGATCGTTCTGAGTATCGGGTGCGTCCGGGTCCACGTGCACCGCACACAGGGTCTTGAGATCGAGACCGATGCCACCTTCATCCTTGCCGCGTGGATCAACGATGTGCGCCAGGATCTTGGTGTCCCAGATCTTCGGCATCAGTTGCTCGACTGGCACTCCCAGGTGCCGATCAATTACAAGAGCGTCGTAGGGGGCGTTGTGAGCAACGAAGTTTCGGGGCTGCTCCAGAGCCTTGATAGCGGCGCCACGGAACCGGTCGATACGCAGGACCCAAGCATCAGTGGCGTTCCCGACCTGTAGAAGCCGTAGCTCATGACCAGCTGTGAAGACATCGAGCCCACTGGTTTCTGTATCCAGACCAAGGTATTGGTCTCCCTGCGCCAGGAAGCGGTCGAATCCATCCAGGTCCTCCTCAGCCTCCGGGAAATGGACCCGGACTTCCTCCCCAGCGACCTGGTGTCTGATCACTCGCACTGGACCACCATGCCATACTGATACCGATGGCTAGCTTCACGTGCAACCACTGTGTCCGTACGACACACGAGCCGGTTGATGTGCTGAGCCGCTACTGCGGCTGGTGCCGGCATCATTGCGACGATCATGAATTCTGGTTCAGCGAGGAAGATCGCATAGCCATCAAGTTCGCTACGTCCAGGTTCCGGCGTGTGGTTACGGTCCGGGTGCCGGCTCTGGAGGCCGACGACTAGCTACCTCTGACAGTCCAGCCCGTTGGCCTAGTCGGCATATAGGGAGTGGCACGCAGCGCCCGTCGCGTAGCACATGGGAACGCCTGACCACACTTCTCACAAAACAGACCTACGAACTTGCCACCGACATTCCACACCTCATCTGGAACATGGTGGCGGTTTGCCATTTCCCAGATCTCTGGATCGGTCAAATCAAGAGCCGCTGGCAACGGTTCCGATGGTGCCGGCGGACGCGGCGGTGTTACCGCACTGGGCACTATCTGCTGAACTTCTCGCTCAAGGTTAGACGGCACTTTGAAATTCACACCCTCCGGGAGGATCAACCAACCACGGCGACCAGTATCTATGCTCGTATATTTCCGTAGCAACGCCAGAGCTGCCTCAAATTCTTTGACAGTGTCCCCGTCCCGCAGCGCAATGATCAACGGCATGCTAAGAGGGGATGCCATGCTTTCCGTGCTCGCGAGGCCATTCCCCAGTAGCTCGTTTGTGGAGGTTTGCACAGAGTCCTTCGGGGTTTCGGGGGAAGTACTTTCGTAGGTGCCGGACGCATCGACGGAAGGATCCGTCAGTGAACCATCTGATCTTGAGTGCGCCTCTGCCATGGGTCCAGTACTCCATCAACCGTTCCGTGGCAACCGGGTTGGTGAGATGGCCAGGACCGTAGGCGAACTCGGCGTCTGGGCAATCCGTACAAGGAGTGGTGGCACCTTGGCGCCGCGCCAGTTCGGTTGAGATTCGTCCAGCCATGCCCTGAATGATAGGTCTTCTGTTCTCAGGGTCATAGAGGCTCGCCTCGTGCCAGTTTCAATCGAGCTGTATGTGAGTACGCCTGAAAATGAGCGGCTTCTCCGAGTAGGGAGTACTTGCATTTGTGACTGGGTTTGGCATGGCAAATTGGGCACTCCACAGTGCGAGCCAATTCCTCAATGACCACTTCTTGAGCGATCATCCTTCGCTCTCAATTTCAAATTGACGAGGTCCTTCCAACCGGGGCATGTCCACTGGTGCCGCCTTGGCGCCCTCGTGCCAGGTGCTGGTACCACCGCTGATCCGGAACTCGGTCTTAACGTGTGGACCAGGCATATACCAGTTACGAGACATCTCTTGGCTGACGTGGATAGTCAACGGCTCACTCATCTCCCAGGCGACCACTCGACCGTCAGCTGTCTTCATGACGATGCCAACCCAGACCGGACGATCATTCATTCGATCTCCAGGTTCTTCAGTATTTCAAAGTCCTTGTCGTGCGCTCTTGCAGCAGCAAACATTGTCCCGTTCGCTGCAGCACTGATCATCTCCTCCATGTTGTTGTTGTACTTGGCTAGTAATTCCTGGCACAGCAGCTCACACAGGAACGCGGTGACGTACATGCCTTGCTCTTGTGTCAGATGGCTAAACGCCGATTGGAACTTGATGTTGTGTCCTAGCGCTGCCAAATGCTGCCCGTTATCCAGCGCCCAGTTAAAGCTGAAGTAATGAGTGAACAGCTGAGCTGCACTACGCCTAGCTTCTGACGTAGCTTGGTCACCTCTGGCGATGTCTGCTGGATCTAGTTCGAACTTACTGAGCCAGTCCGGCAGCTCATCCTCTGTCATCAGGATCCTTGTCCCTTGATTTCAGCTTCAACTCGTTCAAGTGAGTACCGAAGAATTGCCGCTAAGATGTCCAGCTCTGGGCGAGGCGGGAGCGCCTTATCCGCCGGCAGTAAACTTGGTATTCCGATATTCAGCTCCATAATTCGATTGCCACAGAACCACACTAGACGTGGGTGACCATCCGAGACATTGACTGTCCATTCCGCCATTTACATGCCCTCCCCATTGATAACGCCAGCAAGCGATTGCCACTTCCAGTCACCCGGTAGCAGAACCTCGAAGTTTTTTACATCAACAACGGCACATCCCGATTCCTTATAGTGCCCTTGAAGAACCTTCACTGCGTCCTCTGCATTAATCACCGGGATATCGGGTTCATCGCCCTCATAGGTGAACAGTGACCAGCCACAGTGCAGGCATCGAACATCCCAGCTCGGTGGTACGGGTTCCGGTCCCCGGCCGCTGCACACGGGGCAGGCCACATCCTCTAATGGCTTGCCAGTCTGCGACGTACCACTGAAGATTCGCCAGCCAATAGACCGGGCGCCAGCCTCAGTGAGGCGGCTCATCCGGGGACAATGCTTGCACTTGATAACTGGCTGCGGGGGCATGAATGAAGTGTGCCACACCCGTATATAGGGGTCAAGGATGAGGGATCCTCCGCATCGGGATCGGGTCAGGAACGAAGGACCCCTCATCCAGCCTATGGCCTCAGCACCAGTTAAAGCCGACGCCTCTAGCCGCCATGAACGTCGCCGGATTAACGCGACCGTTCCAGAGCCCCGCAGTATGCACCTCGAAGTGCAGGTGCGGACCTTGGGCATTTCCAGTAGCACCTACGTACCCGATGATCTGGCCAGCGTTGACATGCCCCGAGGTCACGGCAAACCGGGACTGGTGCATGTACACAGTTGCCAATCCACCGCCGTGCTGGATCATGCTGTAGTTACCGGCTCCACTTGACTGGTACCCAACGGTCAAGGTCCCTGATGCAGCGGCACGGATTGCAACACCGTACGCGGCTGCCAGGTCCACGCCGTTGTGCATCCGGCCCCATCTCATGCCGAAGCCAGAGATGATGCAGGCGTTTACCGGTCGTACCCAGCCGCTAGCGGCGACTGCGGGCTGCTGTGGAGCTGGTACCGACGTACCGCCGACACAGCTGACAAATACCTGCTGACCCAATAGCACGAGGTAAACAGGTGGTCGGATATTATTTGCTGCAGCAACATTCTGCCAGTTGTTAGCGTTGCCGCAGATGCGGGTAGTAATCCGAATGACACCTTCGCCAGCACGGGCGGTGGTGGTCATAGTAGGAGCCAGGTCCTGTGCAGTCGCAGTGGTAACACGGGTTGGGTAATCACTGGATTCAATTGCTTGAGCAATTAAATCTGACTGTGCAGGCCTGGCGTATGCATTACTGGGGGCTAAGGCCACTGCCATGAGCCCAACTACGGCGGCAGTAGCAATCCGACGGGTAATTGACATAACAAATAAACCTTTCGGGAGCTGCCACGTATGACAGCACAACGGAATGGGTCACGTGGTCAATAGGCCTCACCTCCCTTTTCATTCGTTGATTGTCAGTCGTGGTAGTCCACAACAACAGCGGTAAAGTCCACAAATTTGCCCAGCACCCAGGAATCGATTGACTTTTATTGCTCAAGCAATTAAATTCGGTTGCGCAGATCCTTCGCAGTATTCTTGAACAGATCAACGACATGTTCTCTGGTACGGCCGGCGGAATCATTCCAGATTTCAGTAACACAGTCACCAGAATTGAAAACCTCATGATGGACAATTAGGTAGTTAGAAACCGCGTAGCGAGCGGCATTCAACCGGTCTCTTTCTGGTCCAATACGGTAGAGGTGTTCCTGCACCCCACGAATAAATGTGCTAACCATGTAGTCCAGGCCTGCAATTACAACCCCAAGCGCACCAACGGCACACACAGAAGTTAATTGGGGCTTGTTATCCGCATCGAATTCAAGAGTGCTAAGTGAACCCTGGCACCATTGAATCTTTTCGGTCTCCAGAAGTTCAGCCGCCGCTTCCAGGTCATCCGCGATCTGTGTGTCGGGTACCAATTTCATTTCTGCCCACCCATCCCAGGAATCGATTAACTTTTATTGCTCAAGCAATTAACTGCGGTTACGCAGGTCCTTAGCAACAGACTTGAACAGGTCAACAACATGTTCTCTGGTGCGTCCGGAGGCGTCGTTCCATTCTTCAGCAGCTATGTCTTCGTCAACTTCCAGCCCGCGCTTAGTAATTAGATAATCACAAATCGCCTGCCGAGCATCATGAAACCGTTCAGTTCCAGGTTTCTTGAGGTAAATACCATCACCGTCATCGTAGAGTTCTGTCAGGAACTGATCCAGTCCCCGAGTCACAACTGCAATTGCTCCAACGGCACACACAGAAGTTAGCTGGAGCTGATGGTTATCACCATCCACATATTCCCCAAGCCGATCTTGGCACCATTGAACAGTCTCAGTTTCTAGCAGCTCAGCCGCTGCTTCCAGGTCGTCCGCTACCTGTGCGTCAGTTGTCATCTCTGCGGATCCACTTCATCAGCGAACTTGCGCATGACCTGGAGAACTTCATCCTTAGTACGGCCAGATGTATCGTTCCAGGCTGGGACTGAGCCGAATATAGTGAAACCGGCTGCCTCCAGCCAGTTGCCAAACGTTATAAGGGTGTCGTTTACCAGTCTCGGACGGCGATCACCCTGCGCAGCATGGGTGCTGTCACCCGTTGCTGTGAAGTGGATCGAAGTAACCGCGCACATCCCCTTGTCCGCGTCACCGTACTCACCCTGGACCCATGTCCGGTCCTGCAACACATCAGCCGCCTTGCGAACGAGCCGACCGGCGTTCTCTTCTACGCTTGGCTTACGTCGTGGCACTGTTCTCGAACTCCCTCCACAATGGACTTTTAGGAGATCCAGCGGGGCGATGCTCCCGTAGGAGCACAGACCATGTCCACTGCCCGTGAAGCAACATGCTGCCTCTCCACCCCAACTGGATCATAATCTTCGGTCAGGGGATACCGGGGTTTACGCGCGCTTCCCCCAGCTCCAGGGCGCCTGCCGACGTGAGCACCCTAGGACTTGAACCTAGTCACCTTCCTGTTGTGCTCGCTCTGCAATAACCTCACGCCACGCATCGGTAAGTCCTTTGTAGACTCTATCCAGGGCAGCATTTATTTCAAACTGTTCCCACGGAGTGATTCTATAGAACTCCCGCATGTCCGATACCGATGGCGCAACTGTCTGCAGAGTAACGAAAAAGCCGTGCTCACTGGCCCAGTTCCTGCGCGCCTCGAAGTCACCCTCGATGTTGACGGTTGCGGCAATCTGATCCAGTGTGTCTTCGAAGTCCAACACCCCACCAAGCTGGCCCAACACACACCGGCAGCTTGAGGAAAGGTCGAGTGTGTCGGAGTCAATGCGCGTCACATCCAAGCCGCACTGGGGACCTGACTCCAAGAGCCAGGCATAGCCCTTCTCAGCCGCTGCCTTCAGCTCTGCGTAGTCAACAGCATCAGTGATTTCGACGTTGGTGATTCCGTTTAGCATCATGCGCTCTCTCCTGCCCGATTACGAAGTTCCTTGGCACGATTCTTTAGTAGCTCGATCATTTCCTCCTTCGTCTGACCGCGCTGGTCATTAATGTGATGGAGTCTTTGTTTTAATTCAGTGCCGCCGAACACTTCATGTCCTATGGCGTAAATGTTTTCCCTAATAGCCTCATTATGATACGTTAAAACGCGGTCAGGAATTCCGAGTTCATGATTGATCGCACCAATTGCACAGTAACTACGCGCATCTAAAGTAATCAATGTGCCTTGAATCCACTCGTAGCGCCCTGACTCATAGCCATCAGCTACGCGTTCCAGGATCTCAGCACGCTTGGCATCGGTACTAGGAATCAACATCGGCAACATCAGTCCTCTCTCCAAGATCGTTAGCTTCTAAGCGGGCGGAAAGAACGCCATTACCAGTGCACCGATAGAAGCAACCACAAGCCCCGGCCAGTAGCACCACCGCCATGAACCAGATGACTGTCATCACGCCCCCGTTGATCCGATGAGCCGTGCATCCGCGAGGATCTCCGCGAGCAGCATGATGGCCTCCACCTCATCGACCTCGCCATCCCAGCCCTGGATCGTCTTCAGGTGCCGGCGTGGGACCAGCACCCAGTCCCGTACAACGGCAGCAGGAGCGTAGACGATGGGTGGGTCGGTGTCAGCTGCCTTGGCTCGTGCAATAAGGTCGTCCCCAACCCGCTCCAGCAGGTCGGCCAGCTTGTCCTCGGTCACGACCAATGCCTCTTCTGTGCGATCTCCGCTGCTTCACGTGGGTCTGCAGCCCAGGCGGCGTTTGCGGCTTGCCAGGCGGCGCGGGCAGCTTCCTGCTCCCGCAGGAGTGCAACCAGCTTCTCTAACTGTTGCGCTAGATGATTGGCTTGTTCCGCCAGACTCGCAAACGCGTCTCCAGTCGC
>F14TC_100012182_pt1 | contig 10296 bp, 5 predicted proteins | sample KannatnBrdUF14TC_FD_10806 | JGI IMG/M metagenome (IMG submission 10806)
GTGTGGTGGTGGCGCATCAGGTAGCGGATAAGTCCCCGGTCTTCGTGGATCTTCTTCGTGCCTTTGCCGTATGATACGCGTGCCGCCTGGACTATGGATTCATCAGAACCCATGTAATCAACAACACGCACAAAGCCGTCATCCAGCGCTTTGAACGGCTTGCCCAGGACTTCTTCAAGCGCCGGGATGCGCGGACGATCTAAGTTTTCCAGAACCGGGTTTTGCGGTATTTCTTCCTGCATATTATATGTCATTCCCGCGCAGGCGGGAATCCAAATGTAAAATAGACTAATTTTAAGTATTCAAAAATAGCAAAATTGGTTTAATGATTATATCCATGATAATGTCCCTTAAGCTTAAAGGGTGATAAGGGAGTTTTTGATTTAGAGAAAGTTTTGTATTATTGCAGATGAAATTTTCCCCGGTTTTATTTCTTTTAGTGCTTCTGTTCACTGCTGCTCTAAGCCTTTCGCAAACATCGGGCACGGTTACTTACATTTACAGATCCAACGGAAATGATGCCGGGATCCCGCCGCTTACACTTCAATACTCAGATAATATTGCAAACTATGTTAACAGCCAGGGCGAAGAATTTTATTTCGATTACACAAACCGTAAAACCTACCAAAGCGTAATATTAAAAGATAACATCAGGTATACCACCGAAGAACAATTCGATAATTACCCCAAACCTGAGCTTACTGATGAGACCGAGGTTATACTCGGATATAAATGCCTGAAGGCGAAGGTTGTTATACGCTCAAACCATATTGATATCTGGTATACCACCGATGCAGGCATTAAAGGTTCACCACAACTGAACATTGGTCCCGAGCTTGGGCTTGTTCTTAAGGTCGTGAGAAACGGCAACTTTGAAATTATTGCGGATAAAGTTGTTGTTGGCGACAACACCACGAGCAGGGTAACGCTGCCCGCGGATTTCGGAGAAATTCTTGACCTGCCGTCATACAGAGAAAAAGTTACTGAAAATAATTTCACAACCATCAGGATATTCACCGATGAGAAAATAAATTATGGGGATACGATCGTTAATCCCCCAGTTAATACTGAAAATATAACATACAGATATTCAAAAGGGACTGTGATAATGAAAAAAATAACCTTGCCCGAAAATATGCAGGGGAATACCGTGTATGCCGAACTTACCGAAAGATCGAATGGTGATGCATATGACAGAACAGGAATGCTTTTTGCAGTTCCGATTACAGATAAACTTTTTTTGGAAGCTTTCAAAAATAACATGATCAGTCTGCCTGAATACGTCGGCAACAGTCTTAAAATAGATCAAACTAAGCATTACCTCGGATTCACACTCGCTGGAGGGTATTTGCCCCCTATTGAGCTAATGAGGTTTATTACACCGTTTGGCATCGGGCACTACAACAGCCAGGTTATTGTAAAAGGGATTGAGTGGGAAGACTCAGTTACCTATAAGCAGGATGTTACAGAATTGTTGGGCACACTGCAGGGTGAGGTGTGGATAGGGGTTTTTATCGGCTGTTATGATAGAGGCGGGCATATAGTAAGCTTAAAGCTGAAATACCACCCCGATGACATTAACCAGCATGACGTTCCGCAAAAGAAATATTGGGTAACGCCGCTTGTTAATACGGTAAACATTATGGAAGCAATCGGGCAGGAATACGGAACAATTTTTTTGCATGATACAGTTAAAGTTATAGTTGATATCCCCGAAGGACTGAAAAATCTGGCTCTAAGATACATCAGCACTGGACACGGCGGCTGGGGAAACGGGGATGAGTTCAATAAAAAAATGAATGAAATATTTGTAGACGGCATGCAGATTTACAAGTTCATTCCATGGCGCGATGACTGTTCGATGTACCGGGAGTTTAATCCATCCAGCGGGAATTTCCCGAACGGCATTTCATCAAGCGATTACAGCCGCTCAGGCTGGTGCCCCGGCTCAACTGCAATTCCTGTTGATATTCCGCTTAGCCTTAAGCCGGGTAAACACACATTTAAGATATTTATCCCAATGGGCAAGCCGGAAGGCTCAAGCTTCAGCGCGTGGAATGTCTCAGCAGTTTTAATAGGGGAACTTGAATAAAGATTTGTAAGATTGAAGATTTATAAGATTGAAAAAGAATACATTAAAAATACTTTTTGTAATATTCACTCAGCTCCCGGGGTTTTTGTCCGCGCAAACTGTAAGCAGTGACGGAAAAGTTGAGTATTCCGGCTTCTCAGATACTATAGAACAAAGTCCGGTTACAAAAGAATATATTGATTCAGTTTTTAATTACATCAGTGCAAAGGATGAACTGATTGATTTTGAGGACTGTAATATATGCAAATCGCGAGCGCATATTATAGCCGGTGTTATTGAGAATAAATTTCCCGCGGTCAATACAGGCAAGGTGTGGCTGATAGCTGACTGCAAAAGGAAGTCAAAAGCAGCTGAATACAGGTACAGGAAAAATGTATATCTTGAAACCGCAGGCAAATGCAGGTCATGGGGTTATCATGTAGCTCCGCTTGTTATTACTCCGACCGACACATTTGTGATAGATCCCGCAACCCAGAAAAAAGCTGTTATGATAAATGACTGGGCACAAAACCTGATAGCAGATAACGGCAGGGCATATCTTATAATCAAACAGAGCCGCTATTTTATTTTCCCCGATGATGCTAATGATATGTATGAAGATGAAAAGCTCAACTGGCTTGATGATGAAGAGCCAACTACTGACGAGCATTACTCAAAGGCAATTGATGAAGTTGTGAGGGCACAGAACGGATTTATAGAACCGTGGATGATGAGGAATCATGCCAGGAAGCTGGAACAATTAATTAACAATAGACAATAGGTCAATTAGCAATAGACAATCAACTTTATAACTTTTCACTTCATAGCTTTAAAAACTTATAGCTTTACTTCACACAGGTACATATTATTTCCTTTTGATGCGATAAATGTTATGGTACCCGATGGGTCAACCCTCAGGTCTGAGTAAGCTGAATATGCGTCCCCAACCGGTTTATTATCAACATACAGCCTGTAGTTGTAAATAAACAGCTCCTTATTTATTGAGCTGCCAGCAAGATAAATGAACTTCCCGTTTATTATCTTAACATCAGAGAGATTATCAAACGGCTTGGACGTCCATTTATTTGTATAGACGGTATACTTATAATAATAATTTGTTTTGTCGGTATTTTTCCCGCCGACGTATGCGTAATTTCCGTTTTTATCGCCCAAAATTACAGTGTTGGCAACATAATCAATAGTAGAAACCATATCGTACGGCCCTGACTCCTCGCCGTCTATATAAACATAGTTCTTATCCGGGATCTTTTTATCATAATTACCGTATTTGGTGCCAATATACGTAAAAGTGCCGTTCGGCAGGAAACGATAATCTGCAATGTAATCGAATTTTTCAGAGATAATTGAACTGCCCTGAACAACAAAATATTTATTGTTCTTATCAGATGCAATTATTACAGGCTCGCCGCTGGGGGCAAACTGAATATTTGAAATAGAGTTATAGGGGTCACCTTCTTTGCCGTCATATATCAGCTTGTATACATATTCACCGGTTAGAGTTTTCTTATCTATTGAAGCAATATAGGTTAGCTTGCCAGAGGGAGAGAAAACGTAATTAAATACTGAACCGTCGATTGTCTTTAAAGCATCAGGACCTTTCATAACGCTTGAGCGGTATTTGTATTCACCGGTTGAATCCTGCCCAACATAGATAGGGTTATTGCTGTTATCAAAAACCAACGGGCCGTAGATCCAGTCAAATGCCTTATATTCTTTGCTGCCCTGTACAACAAGCGTGCTCCCCCGTTGATCGTAAAACTTGCCGCTTGATTTGGCAATATAACATGGAGAGCCTGAGCCGTCGAATTTTACTTCATACCAGCTTATATCAGAATAATGCTTCTGCTCCTCAGTCCCTATCACAAGAAAAACATCATCACCTTCAACCGCAGAGTAATAAGGAGTCCCGTCTTTTGTGAAACCCACATAACCTGCAGGCTCGCCTTCGGAATACTCAGTTGCATAGTAAACAAGCCTTACCTGGTCATAGGCTTTCCCCTTGGTTAAATTCCCGCTCTTCGTATCATAGGCATATAGGCGTTCTTTGCCGTCTGATCTTGCTGCAAAATAAATTACCCCGTCTTTTTCACTCCATCCTTCATTAATATTATCATAGATGCCGATAACATCACTGTTCTTGAGAAAATAATATTTATATATAGAATCGGTTACGTTCTCATTTGCTATTGTGTAAACATTCCCGTCCTTGTCAAAAACCGAATTATACTGCATTGCATAGTTGAACGGCTGAGAGCTTCCGAATTTGGTTATCAGAGTATATTTCTTTGAGGTTGTATCATAACTGACATATACCCATGCTCCTGACGGACGGTCATATTTCAGTGAATAGGCATCGAAGGTTCCGCTTTCAGCCGGAAGCGTTACGATAAGCTTTTCATTAATTGTCTGAGAGTATTTTTCACTTGAGCAGAAAATAAAAGCAATCGCAATAAAAAGCAGCAAAAAAACGGGTTTTTTCATATATTTTTTTAAAAATTAGTTCAAATCCAACACAAAAATAAATTAAGAATTATCAATAAACAATCAACAATAAAGCTATTTTAATGAATAATTAATAGTTAATTATCAGTAATTTGTAATTATTAAGGGGATAATAGGAAAATTAAATTTTACATGTAAGAACCCGTGGCTGGCTTAGATTACAGGTCCACTGATGCAGGGCTCTGCTGCAGATTAAAACACAAAACTTGTATTTAAATAAAAATGAACGCTCTCTTTTGACCTGGCATAGGTAAAAGCAAATGTAACATCACGGTTAATAAAATGCATGAAAAGCCCTGCTCCGTAACCTGTATGCCACTGGTTTGAATTTTCCCCTTTCAAAAATACCCTTCCTGTTTCACCGAAACCTAAAACGCCGATCGTTTCGGGGAACAGTACATTTATTTTGAATAACTTCACTCTTAATTCCGCGCTGCTCAGTATTGATGCGTCACCTGCGAAACGTCCCAGCGGATAACCTCTCAGCATCCTTGAACCGCCAAGAAATGCCGATTCAAAAAAAGGATAAGTACCGAAAATCTTTTCTCCCCTTAGGCGCAGGGCAAGCGAAATATCTGTCTTATATCCGATATACCCTCTCAGGTCACCCATTAACTTAACGAACTGGTTCCTGTTATTAAATACTGCAGGATAATATCCGGCTATAGAATTAAAGTAATATCCGCTATACGGTGCCTTAGGGTGATCCCTTCGGTCAATTTCAAATCCAGCCTGCGACCCTGCAAGAGTAAAATTGCCTGCTCCATACGGCATTATATCGTGCACTGAAGAAGAATTCTCTTCGTTAAGAACAAAACTTTTTACAATTCCGCCCAAAAGAAATTTATGCTTTTCATTTCTGGGAAATGTTACCGAAGGGCTGAAGGTATACTCATTATGGTCAACTCTGTAATATCTGTTCTTATAAAGCTCTTCATTGTAAACCGTATTATTGCCCTGCCCGAAGTAATTATTAACTTCTATTCCGGAGATCCGCATGCCAAAGTTAACGGCTGAATGTTTTATCAGGCCAAGAAACTCGCTTTTAACATCAAAATAAAAAGCCGTCAGGGCTTTTTTCTTTGTTTCGAACCCAAGAATAGCCCCGATTGAAACCCCAAGCTTAGCTTCAATTCTGTATAAATACGGATTCATTCTGAAGCCATACCTGGTATAGGCTGAACCTGCCCCAAGAATGAGAAAGGCGTCTGAATTATAATCCACCACAGGAAAAAATCCGAATTTGCCGAATTTGTCAGGCGGATTAACAGGGTCATATCTTAAATTCCCGATGGAATCCTGGTAAGCTTTTTTTTGATCATCAGTCAAGAGATCTTTTTTCCTGTTATATTCTTTTAACAGAGGTTCATATTTAAGCGTATACTTTTCATTATCCAGGCTTACTTCTCCAGAGGCTTTAGTTTTCTTTCCGTCATCATAAAATAAAACTTTTTCATCCGAGGAATTCATGATTTCATCTTTGCCGTCACCGCCTATAATTCGTATCTTGGGAGCATTCCCTGAGCTGCCTTTAATTATCACCTTATCATCACCGTCCTGAACATATATCCTGATTTCTTCGGTAATGCGGTTATCGAAAATGCGCTGTCTGAGCTGATCACCAGGCATTTCATCTCCCTGTTTTTCATCCTTCTCTTTTTTAAAAATTACAACTGATGTAAATTCCTTTGCCTTATCCCCATCCGCCAAGGCACTGCTTGTAACCGGGTTAAAGCTTACTGATACGTAATCATCTTTATCGGTAGTATAAATATCAACAACAGAATTTACAAAAACATAGTAATCCATTGACATCTCCTTAAACCGGTCGCGCCTCGATTTTAATTTCCCAACAAGCTCATTTTTTGCAATTGGATAAATTTCAGGCGGCAGTTCCTTTACGGCGTTCTCAATTACTTCATCTGTCAAAATGCCGTGAACTTCATCAGTTGCCTTTTTCCATTCTTCTTTAGAGAGAAAAGTTAAGAACCTCTGGTCTAAATATCTTGCATGCCATGTTATGTCTCTGATCTCCGGGTAGTCTTCACTTAAACTATTGAACTGCGGAAAATAGCTCGTTGCAAAGGGCTTAAGTACCCCCTCAAATTTGCTTAATGCCTGGTCTCTATCCGTGGGAAAAGGCTTATAAATTTGTTTATCGCCATCTTTATACCTTATCCATTTCCAGTTATCTTTATGCCTGCTTGCGTCACCGAAAAAAATATCAAGAAGACGTGCCTTCAGGAACTCTCCCCCGTCAACCGATTCATCAAATTCTTTATTGAGCCTGTCTAAGAGTTTTACTGTTCCTATCACTTTATCTGAACCTTCGAACATTTCCTCATCAGGCACTATCTCCATCATCCCAATCATATTACTGAATTCTCCCCGGAATTCCCCAAGCCCGGGATCGTCCGGCAGAATAGCAAGTGTATAATCTGAATGCGGGATGCCTGCCTGTTCCAGTACATAATTTACAATTAATCCTGCATACGGATTGGCCGAGCTTATCTGGTCCTGTAAAATATCTTTAACAACTGATTCACGCAAATCTTTTGGGAGAACTTTTGAAGGGTCTTTATCCAGCGAACGGAATTTATATTCTTTACCGTCTCCGCCTTTGAACCTTAGATTCCTTGTCTGGTTGCCTCCGCCCTTTCTAAGGGGTTCAAGCCCTCCGCCGTAAGTACTCAGATCGATCACACCTATTTTCACAGGTGTCGTCCATACATCGCGCCAGTTCGAACCAAAAAAGAACTTGTGAAACGAGCCGGCATCATATCGTTTCCCGGGAATTACGGTTTTATATTCCTTAAACCAGCCGGAATCATTTTGTGCATTTATATTAATACCGGTGCTTAAAAATATAAATAAAACTATGTTTACAGTAATTTTACCCTTCATAATACCTCAGTGAGAACTTTATTTAATGATCAACATCTCACATATATATACTCAACATCTCACTTGCTGTTCAAGGTTCGGATTAATGCACTATCTTATGCAAAAACATAACCTTAGGGCAATTGTTTGAATTTCGTATTTTTCAGATTAGTGTAAAAGGGGCTATTTCAACAAAATCATTTTCTTCGTTTCAGAGTACTCACCGGCAGTTAATTTATAATAATAAACGCCACTAGGATAATTCACTGCATCCCAGTCAGCTTCATACGTTCCTGCTTTAAGCTGCTGGTTGACAAGAGTTGCAGCTTCCCTTCCGAGTATGTCATAAACTTTCAAGCTTACATAATTGAACATTGGTAATTGAAAATTGATAATTGTTTTTGGGTTGAACGGGTTTGGAAAGTTTTGTGAAAGAGAAAAATGTTCGGGTATTTCATTGCTGATAGGTTCAATACCGGCGATCGGCGGATGGAACGAGATACCTCCGTTATTTCTTACAGCCCACAGCGAGCCGTTTCCAAAACTCCCTCCCCAGATATATCTGTATATACCTGAAGGTGCAGTGTACTGAACAACCCAGTTAGATGCATTTGAAGATGTGAAATAAATTTTATTATCACTTCTTACATACCAGATTAAATCAGCTATGTTATCGATTGGTGGTACGGCACCAGCAATCCCGCCAAAATTTCCTGTTCCAATTGAAGGATTTGCATTCCAGCTTGAACCCCAGTTGCTTGCCCTGAGCATTGTTGCTCCCCCGGAGAGACCTTCACCGGCTGGACTTGACAAAAATGAAAACCAAATTGCATAACTGTTTTGCTCCGAAGGTGTGAGCTGGGCAGACCAGCTGGTGCCGCTATTTGATGAATAATAAATTCTGTAATTGTTAGTACCGAACCAAACCCCATAAAAAGAGGTGTAAACCGCATTATTCCAGCCTGCTTCACTTCCCGACTGGGGCAGATACATTCCGGTTGAATCCCAGTTAGCACCGCTGTTAGTGCTTTTCCATAAAGACCATCTTGAACCTACCGGATCTCCTTCCATAAATAAATTTCCGCTGTTGAGCTTGGTAACAGCATTTATAAAACCGCCAGTCTGAAAAAATACTTGTGCCCAGTTTGCACCGGTGTTTGTGCTACGGTAAACATATGTATCTGAGCCTATGTAGCCTGCAGTTACAATTGTACTTGAGTTAACAACCAATATGCTTACTAATGAAACGTTATTCGGGATCCCGTTGCCGCTGATATTTAACCAGTTGGTGCCGTTGTTAGTTGATTTTAAAACCGTGCCATTATAACCGCAGATGCAACATAATGGGAATCCATAATGAACTGATGTAAGCGTAACAGTAACGCCGGAATTCTGCTCAACCCATTGTGATCGAAATACACTTATAAAAAGTAATAGAAATAAAAATATCTTTTTCATTTTTACCTCCAATTCATCTAAATATAATATATAAAGATAAGGGATACCCGCACTTTAGGAATAATTATAAAAAAACGTTAAAAAAAGAAGTTTTTTTATACCAGTGTGATCTTTGTAACTTCGGGGGGGCAGTTTATACGGATAGGCAGTCCCACGGTTCCAAGTCCGCGCGATACATACATGTTTGACTTACCGATCTTGTAATGTCCGTCAATATACTTGCTGACCGTGGCTGCAAATGAAAGGTTGAAATTGCCGACTTTAACGGGAACGACTTGTCCGCCGTGCGTGTGTCCTGCAAGAACAAGGTCCGGTTCTTTTTGGGCGAGGAAATCAAATCCATACGGCTTGTGGCAGAGCAGAATTTTAGGCGAGCTGTTATAAGTTGGCTCAGCGGTTTGAAGATGGTCATCCATCGCGCCGTAGAATTTAAGCACTTCTTCCATCTTTGCGCCGGAGCCGATTGTATCATCAACTCCAAGAATGTAAAGGTCTTTTCCTTTTATCGTAATTTTCCTGTGCTCGTTGCGCAGCAGCTGAACCGGTGATTCATTATTCAGCGCCGCTGCAACATAATCAGCGTTCTGGAAGAAATCATGGTTGCCAAGCGAACCGTATATTCCGTATTTGGCGTGGAGATCTTTAAATGCTCTTGTTACAGGGTGTATATCTTTTGAAAGGTAGTTAACGAAATCGCCTGGTATGCAGATTATATCAGAGCCAAGATCATTAACAACATCAGTGTATTTCCGAATGTCATTTTCATCCATATACTGACCGCAGTGTATATCACTTATAAGAGTAATAGTTAAACCTTTAAGCTCTTCGGGAAGGTTTTCTATTTTAATCTCCCGGTGGTCAAGCTCAAAGTCATCGTGCTTCATCATTCCGTAGGCCGCGCCGCCGAATGCGTAGGCTGATACACCCATGGTTGCGTAGCGCATAAAGCGGCGCCTGGACCTGCTTATCTGTTTAACGGCTTTGCGGTTTTTAAGATCGTTAATTTTTTCACGAAGTGGTTTTATTATCTTTAAGATCCAAACCGGCAGCTGGAACGGAAGCTTTACGATCTTCCCTACCAGCAGCCAGAACGCGATAAAAAATGTTGCTCCCTGCCATATATTGAACGGGATAACTCCCCAAATTTTGAACCACTCCGGCGGATTAAAGCTGCCTCCCCATATTGCGGAAATTATTATAAAAGGTACGTTGAAAACAATAAAAGGCACCAAAGCCCACCATCTTACCGAAGGCTTATATATCTTTGTAGTTTTTAAGTAATTTACAAACGTAAAATAAACAAGAGTTTGTAGGCTTACAAGAATAAATATAGCAAATCTCCACATATATATTAAAGAACC
>F14TC_100520332_pt1 | contig 10194 bp, 8 predicted proteins | sample KannatnBrdUF14TC_FD_10806 | JGI IMG/M metagenome (IMG submission 10806)
ATATTGACCTTAATTTTAAAAGCGGGGCAACAGCACATATTCATTTGGGATGGCTTTCTTCAAATAAAATGAGGTTGATGCAGATATTCGGAACCGAAGGCACTTTAGTTTACGATGAAATGCTTGCTCTTGATGGGAAACTGAAGCTTTTCGGCAAGGGTATCGATAACAGGACAAAAGCCAAAGACACCGATAGTGGCGCACTTGGTTACGATGCAGGAAAAATACAAGTTTTAATGCTTGAACAGCATGAGCCCCTAAGGCTTGAATGCCAGGTATTTGTTGATGCAGTTTTAAAAAACTCCCGCCTGGTAAATGACGGTAAGATTGGCCTCGAAGTTGTTAAGTTGCTGGAAACAGCAAGTGAATCTTTCAAATCGGCTTTATAAAATGAATGAAAATAAATTCTTTGTACACCCAAATGCAATTGTTGAAACAGATAATATAGGAGCAAAAACCAGGATTTGGGCCTTTGCGCATGTTCTAAAAAATGTTTCAATCGGTGAAGACTGTAATCTTTGTGATTACGTATTTGTTGAAGGGGGCGTTTCAATCGGCAACAGGGTAACTATTAAAAACGGCATTTCATTATGGGAAGGTGTTTCTATCGAAGATGATGTTTTTTTGGGGCCGAATTGCGTCTTTACAAACGACATGTTCCCCCGTAGTAAGGCACACCATGCTGAATATGAAAAAACGCTCCTGAAAAAAGGCGCCAGCGTTGGTGCCAATGCAACTATTCTATGCGGAATTACACTTGGAAGCTATTGTTTGATAGGGGCCGGGGCCGTTGTAACAAGAGACGTACCTGATTTTGCATGTATGGTGGGAAGCCCCGCAAAAATTCTTTACTGGATTTCAAAAACCGGCGAGCGACTTAACTTCGATAAAGAAAACCTGGCCGCAGATTCAGCCGGAAATAAATATAAGCTGATTGTTAATACTGAAGAAAAAATTTCTGAAAAGGTTGTAGAGCTAAAATGATAATTTCACAAACACCTCTTAGGATAAGCTTATCCGGAGGAGGAACAGATCTAGCCAGTTATTACCGTAACCATGAAGGTTTTGTGGTGAGTACCGCAATTGACAAATATGTTCATGTTATAGTTAAAGAAAGATTCGATGAGCTGATTTATGTTGATTATTCAAAAAAAGAAATAGTTGAAGGTCTAGATGAGATTCAGCATGAGCTTGTTCGTGAAGCTGCTAAGATTGCAGGCTTAAAAAAGGGATTCGAAGTCATGATGTTTGCCGACATCCCTTCTGAAGGCTCGGGTTTAGGCTCATCAAGCAGTCTGACAGTGGGCCTGCTTCACGCATTTTATCACTACCAGGGAAAGCTTGTAACTTCAGAACAGTTAGCATCCGAAGCATGCAAAATCGAAATAGAAATTCTGGGTAGACCCATTGGAAAACAGGACCAGTATATTGCTTCTTATGGTGGACTGAAGGGATTTTATTTTAAGAAGAATGAAAATGTAGAAATAGTAGATACCGAAATTGAAAGCGACTTAAGGAGAAAATTAGGCTCAAACCTGTTGTTATTTTTCACCAATACAACCAGGAAGGCATCGGCAATACTTGAAGAGCAAAATAAAAATATCAAAGATACGCTTGAGTTTCATCATAAGATAAAAGAACTTGGCGTTGATTGTTTAAAAGCAATTAAAGAACATAAAATAAACCGCATAGGTGAAAATTTAAGGCTAAACTGGGAGCTGAAAAAGCAACTGGCTTCTAACGTGACTAATCCTGAAATAGATAAAATGTACTCTCTGGCTATACAAGGCGGTGCTTTGGGCGCAAAAATATCCGGCGCCGGCGGAGGAGGCTTTTTGCTCGTTTATTGCGAAAGAGATAAGCAGGACCATTTAAGGGAAAGCCTTCACGAATACAGGGAGCTGCCATTCCTGCTTGAAAAATACGGAAGCAAAATTATTTTTGACCAAACAAGGTACGATATAAAATAAAAATGCCAGTCGTTTTAGTCACCGGGGGAGCGGGTTTTATCGGGTCACATACGGTCGATAGGCTTTTATCCCTTGGCTATGAAGTTAAGATTCTTGACAATCTGCAGAAACCGGTTCATTTAAAAGGTAAGCCTGATTATATTCCAAAAGAAGCTGAGTTTATCTTAGGTGACGTTCGCAATAAGGAAACCCTTGAGAAGGCATTAAACGGAGTGGATTACATTTATCACCTTGCAGCGTACCAGGATTACCTGCCTGATTTTTCTACTTTCTTTCATGTTAACAGCTTTAGTACAGCGCTGATTTATGAAATTGCTGTTGCCAATAAGCTTCCTATTAAGAAAATTATTGTTGCCTCATCACAATTTGTTAACGGGGAAGGAATTTATAAATCACGCTCAGGAAAATTATTCTACCCAAAAAGACGAAGCAACCAGCAGCTTGAAAAGGGCCAATGGGATTTTACCGATGAGAATGGTGAAAAATTAGAATACATTTGGACACCGGAAACGTATGCCTCACCTCCTAACCAGTATGCTATTTCAAAATACTCACAGGAGTTAATTGCGCTGAATTTTGGCGAACGTTACAATATACCAAGCGTAGCGCTCCGTTATTCTATTGTGCAGGGCTCAAGACAATCGTTTTATAATATGTACAGCGGCGCATGCAGAATTTTTTCGCTCAGCTATTATTTCGATAAGCCTCCGGTGATGTATGAAGATGGCCTGATGCTGAGGGATTTTGTTAATATTCATGATGTTGTTGATGCCAATATTCTTGCATTAGAAAATGACAGGGCAAATTACATGGTTTTTAATGTAGGCGGCGGAAAGGCATTTACAGTAAAAGAATTTGCAGGCGTTGTTGCTGCGGAATTTAGCAAAGAACATATTAAACCCAAAATAAACGGAGAGTACAGGTTTGGCGATACACGACATGCATGTTCAGATATAACCCGGCTGAAAAAGCTGGGTTGGCTCCCTAAACGCACTGTAAATGACAGCGTAAAAGAATATATTGATTATTTAAAAGCACAAACAGATATTGAAGATATTTTAGACTACGCTCAAAAAGCAATGAAAAATTTGAACGTAGTCAGAAAAGTATCGGTTTAACTAAGTTTATTTAATAATTTAATTACAAAATGGATTTCAAAACCTACGTAAAAGATTTAGGAAAAGTTATTGATTCACTTGACCAGGAAGAAATTGATAAATTTTTAGGCATGCTTGTTGATGCTTACAAAAACGAAAAATTTGTTTTCGTTATCGGCAACGGCGGCAGTGCAGCAAACGCATCTCATTTTGCACAGGACCTTGCAAAAGGAACCCGCCACAAAATTGATCAGCCAAAACGCCTGAAAGCTTTAAGCCTAACTGATAATACGCCCTTTATTACCGCCCAGGGCAATGATGATGGTTACGATAGCATTTTTGAACAGCAGCTTTGCACATTTGCAGCCAAAGGGGATTATGTAATTGCAATAAGCGGTTCCGGCAACAGCCCGAATATCGTTAGAGCAATTGATTGGGCAAACAAATCAGGCCTTGTAACAATTGGAATAACCGGGTTTGACGGGGGCAAATTAAAAAAAATGGCGCAGCATTCGGTAAACGTAAAGCTGAACGATATGTGCACTGCAGAAAGTGTTCACTCCATCATATTTCACTATATAGTATTAGAGTTAAGAGAGAGACTTAAAGACGTAAATTAATTGCGTTCACTAAAATCAAACTTAAAAACATGAAAAGAATTTTTTACTTTTTTTTCATTGCCGCATTATTATACACATCATCTGCTTTTGCGCAGGTTGAGCTTATCCCGCTGACACATCCTGTTTATGATTTTTTGGACAGAATGTTTATAAACAAAATCATCGATAATTATTCCTCTTCAATGGTCCCTGTATCAAGAAGAGAAGTCGGAAAATATCTTGACCAGATAAATTCTAAGAGAAAGAAAATATCCTCAACAGATAGGAAATTTCTTGATGATTACATGGTCGAATTTGAATATGATATGTTCGGCACATTGAAAAAATCATCTGAATTCTTTTCAAAAAAAGGAGTTGGTGAATTATTTTTCGACAAGAAGCAGAAATATTTACTTTACTCGACTGATTCCAATGTTTCATTTTTTTGGGATGCTATTGGAGAACTGCGGTATATAGGTATGGACAGCGATTCGCTTGGAAAGCCGCATGTTTTGCTCGGGAAGCTTGGCACCAGGATTCGCGCAACTTTGTTTAAATCGGTTGGCGTTTACCTTAGGATTTCAAACGGAGCCAGGCTGAGCGGTGACCAAACCGATGCGGGCAAAACTGCTTTCGTTGACCCTGTTTTGGCCTCAACTCGAAAATATGTAAGCGAAGGAAGCAAAACTTTTGACAGCTTTGAAGGATATTTAAGGTATGCCCCACCTTCTGACTGGATAGGGCTAACAGTTGGAAGGGAATCCCTGCGGTTTGGAACAGGCTTTATAGATAATCTTTTTTTGTCGAATCTTAATTCTGCTCCGTTTGACTTTATAAAACTTGATATTAAATATAAAAAAATAAAATATTCATTTTTTCACAATAGTATTGTTGGCAATGATTCAAACGGTGCTCAGCTTACATCAAAATATTTAGTTTACCACAGGCTTGAAATCGGGCCGCTCTTTAATAATACCTTTAAAATAGCTTTTAATGAAATGCTTGTTTACAGCAATGTCCCCATTAATTTTGCATTTATTAATCCCATCAGCTTTCTGACGTCAGCAGATTTAAATACCGAGCTGCCCGGTAAAAATTCTAATAATGCACTACTCGGTATTGATATGCAGCTGTATCCGGTTAAAAACTTAAGTATTCAGGGCTCGCTGCTGGTTGATGACCTTAATTTTGATACTATATCCGATACAGGTAAATCAAGTAATGATAACAAATTTGCTTTTCAGGCTGGATTAGGCTGGCAAAATGCTTTTACTGTACCAAATTTAAGTTTCGCGTATGAATATACAAGGATAGATCCATATGTGTACTCACATCGTGAAATAAATAATTCCTATTCACACTGGGGATTGCCGTTAGGGCATTCATTGAATCCAAATTCCGATGAACATGCTTTTAAGCTTGCCTATAATTTTGGAAGCAGGCTTAACGTAGCTGTAATTTATAAAAGGCAGCGCTCTGGCATGAATGAAACCGATAGCCTTGGAAACGTTATCTTAAACGTGGGGGCTGATATTTTAAACGGACATGAATCCGGACTTAAAAATGAATTCTTAAACGGCTTAAGGGTCGATAGAAATATTGTCCAGGCGGAATTAACATGGCAGCCTATAAGGCAATACTTCTTAACGGTAAGATATACAATGAGGGGCTTTGACTATACAACGCAAAGCAGGATACTGGACGAGAACATTTTCCAGGGAATTTTTAGAATTGATTATTAATGACTGTGATTAATAAAATAAAAAGCTTAGCCGACAAATATTCCTCACAGATTATTTCATTAAGAAGGGAAATTCATAAATATCCTGAATTAGCATTCGAAGAATTCAAAACGTCAGCATTAATTTATGATAAATTAAAACCTTTAAAGCTTTCAAAGCTGGAGAAAATTTCCGGTACCGGTGTTGTTGGTTTGCTTGGAAAAAAGAATGGTAAGTGTGTTGGCTTAAGGGCCGATATTGACGCATTACCAATACATGAACAAACCGGTCTTCCGTTTGCATCGAAAAATGCCGGCAAAATGCATGCCTGCGGGCACGATGCTCACACTTCAATGCTGTATGGAGCCGCTTTAATACTGAATGAGCTAAAGAATGATCTAAATGGAAAAGTTAAGCTCATATTCCAGCCGGCAGAGGAAAAAAATCCCGGGGGAGCGTCAATTTTAATTAAAGAGGGAGTGCTTCAAAATCCTAAAGTCGATGCTATTTTCGGACAGCACGTAATCGTTAATAAGCCTGCAGGAAGCCTGGGATTTTATCCGGGTGTTATGATGGCCTCGCAGGATGAGCTTTATATTACAATTTACGGGAAGCAAGCTCATGGCGCTAAGCCTCACATGGCAATTGACCCCATTGTAATTACATCACAGGTAATTCTTGCACTGCAAACAATTGTATCAAGAAATACCAGCCCGTATGACCCATTGGTGATAACAATCGGTAAAATTGAAGGCGGAACAGCAACCAATATAATTCCTAATGAGGTAAAGCTTGCGGGAACCATTCGGAGTCTAAACGAATCATTGCGGAAAAAATCACTCAAGCTTATTGAACGAACTTTGAAAGGAATAACAAAATCTGCAGGCGCTGGTTATAAATTCGAAATATCACCGGGTTATCCCGAGCTTATAAATGATGCGAAACAAACCAGATTTGCTGAACGTTCAGCAATTGAATTCACGGGTAAAAAGAATGTTTTTGAGGCTGAAAAGTTTATGGGAGCCGAGGATTTTGCTTTTTATCTTAAAAAAATTAAGGGCACATTTTACAGAATTGGTGTCGGGAACACATCAGATATCCACACTCCAACAATTAATATAGATGAAAAAACCCTGCCTTTTGGGGCAGGGTTTATGGCATATCTGACCTGGAATTATTTAAACCAGGTTAACTGAACTATTTTATTACTAGCATTTTCTTGGTGGAAATAAACTCCGGCGTTTCCAGCTTATAAAAATAAACACCACTCGATATATTTGTCGTGTTAAACTCAATAACATGATATCCCGCTGAAAACTCCTTATCCGCAAGTAAATAAACTTCTTTTCCTATTATATCAGTTACACTAAGCCTCACATTAGAACCTGAAGGCAAACCAAACTTTATTTTAGTAGTTGGATTAAACGGATTCGGATAATTCTGTTCCAAAGAATACTTATTCGGAATTGAATTATTGTTATTGCCGGTGCTCAGTAAATATGAGCATGGGCCATCGATATATGAAAATGAAATCTTTTCCGACGTTCCAACTCCCACAGTTGTGAATCCTGCAACTACATATATTTCATTGCCTCTTCCGCTTGCCTTAAAATTTGACCTTGCAAGCGAGTTATCCGGTAAGTTTTGCCATTGCCCCGTGCACATATTCCACAAGAAAGTTTGTGCTGTTGGATCTGTACCGTTTATAGTACCTCCTGTACACATAACTCCCACGCCTTCATCTTTAACAGCAACAAACGATGCGAGTCTTGTTATTGCCCCGGCAGGATATGAAGCAATTTGATTCCATGTAATATTGTAATTAGATGGATTGATGACACCCCTGAAACAATTCGGGGTTGCGTTGCCTCCATCGGTATAACCTCCTACTGCTATTATTGTGTCTCTGTAAATACCGCCGCCCAGCATCGCGCAGTTAATCGGGTAATTATTAATAACCGTATAGCTATTGGTGTATATGTTGTAAATTTGTACTTTGTTAGTCCTGAAAGTCGATACTCCAAAATAGCCGTCTCCCCCTCCAATTACATAGATCTGTGACGAATTGTATTTTAAAACAAGTGCATCAGTTACCTTTGTAGGCATATCTGCCATAGTAGACCAGCTGTTTGTATATACATTATATCTTAGAGTTTTACCGAGTGTAGTATTATTTCCGCCAAAAACAAAAATTAAGCTGTCACCCGCCATTGCAATTGCCGAACCGGAAGATATTTGATTTGGCATTGTTGAAACATTGTTTGTCCATGTATTAGTTGTAAGGTTAAGCCTTGCTACTTTTCTTAATTCATTGCTTGTGTTACCTCCTCCAAACTGGTATATGTAATCAACTCCGTTTATTCGCACTAAGGCGCAGCAGCTCCTTGAGTAAGCATTTGGAGAAGAGGACAAATCTGACCAAATTGCCGTCGTATTTGAAGAATAAGAAGGATTCGGTCCCGTAGGGTGAAAATTACGGTCTACTTCCCTATCCTGCTGCTGAGAATATATCATTAATGCAGCCAGAATATGTAAAGTAATAATTTTAAACATTTAAATCCTCCTTTTGACTTAAAATATTTGGAAACCAGTCAAATATAGCTTGGAGAAGTAGTCAGAAACATAACGTATATTGGTTAGTTAAATTTCGTTATTTTATGAAAACTACTTAATTAGAACCATTTTTCTGGTTTCGCTAAATTCTCCTGTTTTTATTTTGTAAAAATAGACGCCGCTTGAATAAATGCTGGCGTCAAAAATTACTTCATTATAACCCGCATTTCTAATCTCGTCAATAAGTATTTTAACTTCCCTGCCTGTGATATCGGTAACTGTCAACTTAACAAGTGCTCTTTCAGGAAGGACAAAAGAAATACTGGTTACGGGGTTAAATGGATTTGGATAATTTTGAGATAGTATATATTGTATTGGTATTTCGTTGGTATATGAAATTATCCCTATGAGACATTCATCAATTTGAATATATTGATTTGGCTGTATATTAGATAATTTTTGAATATTTCCTGTTGTCCACCTGACTATTATTGAATCAACAATTGTAGCATTGGCGATTCCAAAATGCTGGTAAGTCATGTCTTGAGAATGAAAACCCTGGCCTCCTGATACTTCCCTTATCATTGTAGTCCCGCCAGCTTTAACAATTACTCTGGCACCTATAGCACTTTTGTTTAAATTACAGCCTTTAAGCTTAACTCCGATATAATTCCCGGAGGACTGATAAATATTTTGATAGAGCCCATTGTTGTAACCAACACTTTGCGTACCATTATTTGCAACCAGGAAGTCTATTTTCCCGTCGAGATTTATATCTGATGAAGAGGTACCGATTCCGTACATATATTCACTTACGATAGTTTCATTAATGATCTTTGTAAAATTTCCATTTCCGTTATTTTTATATAAAAAATTTAATCCTCCCAAATTAGTTGCAAATAAATCAAGCAACCCATTATTATCAAAATCGGCCCATGTACAGCCAAAACCGTTTGGTCCGGTTTCAGAACTGGGAACAGAGGATACTGAGGTAAAATATCCGGAATTATTGTGAAAAAGCAAATTGTTGCCAGAGTTAAACCTGCAAATAAATAAATCTAACCAGCCATCATTATCATAATCACCGAATGCGGCGCCTCCAAAGTATCCAAAAACACCCGGTAAAACGCCTGTAGTTAAGGAGAAAGTCCCGTCTCCGTTATTATTGTATAAACGAATTGGTCCGGCCCAGGAGGTTATTACAATATCCATCCATCCGTCATTATTATAATCTCCAACCACACAGGCTCTTCCGCTGAGTCCATCATTTACAATTGCACCGTTTGTAATTTTAGTAAATGTACCGTTTCCGTTATTTTGATATAAAAAATCATTACTCTGATTACATACAAATAAATCGAGCCATCCATCCCTATTGTAATCCAGCCATGCGCACGCTACGCTGCTCCCTCCATCATTGACTATAGCACCTGTTGTAATTTTTGTAAAATTCCCGTTTCCCTCATTATGGAATAATAAATTATTTAAATTAAATAAAGTGCAAACAAATAAATCCAGTTTACCATCATTATCATAATCACCCCATGCACAACCCAGCGATTCAGTAACCTCATTTGCAATGGGACCGGTAGTCACCTTAGTAAAAGTTCCGTCTCCGTTATTGCGATACAGCTGCATTGGAAAATAGCAGGGCCAGCATCCGTCATTGAAGGTGGTTATTATTACATCCATGTCACCATCATTGTCGTAATCACCCCACGCACACCCTTCACTCCATGTACTGCTGTTAGATAGTTGACCGGTAGTAATTCTTTGGAAATAAGGCTGGGAATAAAGTGTAGCTAAAGAGATAAAGATTAAAAAAAAGATTCCTTTTTTCATGACCTTAGGAATTAGTTTTTTAAAAATAAATATTACTCTAAAAATAACTTTTAAATCAAGAGAATACAAGGGTTTTCATCATTTTAATCAACTGTTTTTCCGCAATTTCTGCAGATTTGTTATGTTTTATCAAAATAACCCTAATCGCTACCAAGAATATGGCAATCAATTATTTCATTAAAATCATTTTTTTTGTGTCAGTAAAATCACCGGCCGATATTTTATAAATATAAATTCCGCTTGCTAAATTCTCAGCGTCAAAATCTACTAAGTGAGAGCCTGCGTTTTGATGTTCATTTATTAAAGTACCCACAATTCTCCCTGTAACATCATAAACAGTAAGAGTTACTTTAGCCGATTTTATAAGTGAATACTCAATTTGAGTTACCGGGTTAAACGGATTAGGGTAATT
>F14TC_100050314_pt1 | contig 10191 bp, 6 predicted proteins | sample KannatnBrdUF14TC_FD_10806 | JGI IMG/M metagenome (IMG submission 10806)
AGCGCGGCGAAGAACGGAAATGTCTCAAGGAAATTCGTGGTCGCCTGATCCACGCGGTTCGCGAGGCCGCGAAGTGGGGAACCCGCCTCTTCACGGCTACTAGCGGTCCAACGATAGCCACGTTGCCAGCTGATCAAATGCGAGCTGACAACAAGATGAATCATGCCTAGGGCGATGCTCGCCGCCAGCATCCATAATTCGACGGTCATACACGATTTGAACGACTAAGAGGTTATACGGAATTTTGGCGTCCGATCCAGCTATAGCCTCGATCCCTTAGGCTGGACGTCGCGCGGTTGCGTGAGGTACAACAGAGCACGTGCTGAATTACATTTGGCTCGCCCTGGTGTTGCTGGCGGTGGCGATCGGCGGTTGGAACGATCGATTCAAAGACGTGACCGGCGGCGCGCTTGATGGCGCGAAGACGGCGGTGACGATCGCGCTCGGTTTGTGGGGAGTGATGGCGCTGTGGCTCGGCGTGATGCGATTGGCCGAGCGCGCGGGACTCGTTCAGCGCATCGCGTGGGGATTGAGACCGTTGATGCGGCGATTGTTTCCGGAAGTTCCGCCGGACCATCCGGCGATGGGTTCGATGTTGATGAACATGGCGGCGAACATGCTCGGACTCGGCAACGCCGCGACGCCGCTCGGTTTGCGCGCGATGCGCGATCTCGAATCGTTGAACCCCAGGCCGGGCGTCGCCTCGAACGCGATGTGCACGTTTCTCGCGATCAATACCAGCTCGGTGCAATTGATTCCGGCAACAGCGATCGCGATTCTCGCCGCGGCCGGATCGGCGCGACCAACGGTGATTGTCGGCACGGCGTTCTTCGCAACGTTGTGCGCGGCGAGTGTGGCGGTGATCTCAGCGAAATTTTTCGAGCGATTGTCTTTCTTTCAACCGCGGCGGGAAGCGCGAGAAAGTAAAGAGGCGAAGCCTGAATCGAAACGCGAAGCTTCGAAAGCAGCGGAAGCGTTCGACGATGACACACTCGCGACACCGCCGCTTTCGCGTCCGGCGCCATGGGGAATGGTCGCGCTCGTTCTCCTCGCCGTTTTTTTCGTGATGCTTTTCGCGCGAATGGTGATGCCGGAAGTTTTTCGGCTTCCGCTGCCCACCGATCCCGCATTGCAAAACGCATTCGCGCGCATGGTCAACGCGTTGTCGATCCTGGCGATTCCGTTTTTGCTCAGCTTTTTTCCGGTCTACGCGTTCGCGCGCGGGATCAAGGTCTACGACGAGTTCGTGGAAGGCGCGAAGGAAGCGTTCAACGTGATCATGCGGATCATTCCGTTTTTGGTGACGATGCTGGTGGCGATCGGAATGTTCAAAGGCGCGGGCGGAATCGATCTGCTGGCAAAAATCCTCAGCCCAATCCTCACCCCGCTGAATTTTCCGACAGATCTCGTGCCGCTGGCGTTGATGCGGCCGTTGAGTGGAAGCGCGACGCTCGCGCTGTTGACCGACATTGTGCATCGCCTTGGCCCGGACAACATCACGAGCCTGATGGCAGCGACGATTTATGGGAGCACCGAGACGACCTTTTATGTGGCGGCGGTTTATTTCGGAGCGGTCGGGATCAAGCAAACGCGGCATGCGATCCCAGCCGGATTGCTGGCCGATCTGACGGGGGTAATTGCTTCGGTTATTATTTGCCGGGCAGTATTGTAAGCTCCACTCCGGGAACGGCTTGGGCCGAGGCCGCTTGATCGAAATCCGCCGCGCCGGTATCCTTTTTCCTCGCCATCCGGCGAGCAGATTCCTTATCGTTAAAGTCCCCAGGGATGATCCAGCGTGATTATTTAATTATTGGCACCGGCATTGGCGGCGCGAGCGCATGTGAAGGCGTGCGCAAGCACGACAAACGTGGCTCAGTCACGATCGTCGGGGCGGAGATCATGCCGCCTTACAATCGCTGGATGCTCTCGAAAGATTTTCTGCGCGAAAAAACGCCGCCGTTCAAGAAGCTGGCCCACTTCGACCAGCACTGGTTCGATTCACACAAGATCGAGACTCGTTTCGCGACGATCGTGAAGCAATTCAACATCGAGCGGCGTCTGGCGGTGCTCGGAAACGGCGAGAGCATTGAATTTAACAAAGCATGCCTGGCGATGGGCAGCCGACCGATTCGGCCGCCCGTTGCGGGGGTGAATCTCGGGAACGTGATTTATTTGCGCACCGTGCGTGACGCGCTGGCGTTGCGCGAAATGGCGAATATCGAGAAGACCGTGATGGTGGTCGGTGGCGGTCTGCTCGCGTGCGAAGCGGCGGCCAGTTTGCGGACGATGAAAATGAAAGTGAGCATGATGCACCGCAACGCGTATTTGCTGAATCGCTATCTCGATTCACAAACCGGCCCATGGCTGACCGATTACTACGCCAAGCACGGGATCACCATGTTGATCGGCGAAAGCCTAAACGGTTTCGAAGGGAAAACGGTTTTACGAAATATTCAGACGAAGAGCGGAAATCGCGTGCCGGCTGGTCTGGCGGTGGTTTGCTGCGGCGCGGAACCGAATCTCGATCTTGTCCGCAACACGCCTTTGTCAGGGCCGCATGGCTCGCCGGTTACGGAATATCTTGAGACTGAAGAGAAAGGAATTTTCGCGGTGGGCGATCTTGCTTTTTATCCGGACCGAATCATGGGCGGCGTCCGGCGACAGACGCATTGGGAAAACGCGCGCGAGCAGGGACTGGTTGCGGGCGCGAACATGACCGGCAAGAAACGGATGCGTTACGAACAAGTCCCCTATTTCTGGACCGAGATGTTCGACATCAAGCTGCATTTCGTGGGCGATTTCAGCATGCAGCCGACCCGGGTGGATTTGCGCGGCGCCTACGCGAAAAAGAAGTTTATCGCGCGGTACTATCAGGGCGACAAGCTGCGCGCGATCCTGCTTTGCAATCAGTCCGACAAGGAAGCGGAATCGGCAAAGAAGGAATTGCTCCGGGCGCTTGGGAAATAGCGCCAATCGCGGATCAGGCGCACAGCCAAGGAAAATAGTTGTGGTTGACGGCGCACGCGTCGGTGGGGCATGGGGCATGAACCGTGCTGGTAAGCCTGCTTTGAGTCATGCTCACCCTGGTTGCCTAGCGTTGTCACCGGTGCAGTGTCGCTTTTGCGTCTGGTGGGCGTGTTTGAACGAGACAGATTAGAAACGAATCCAAGAAATCCCGTATGCTCGATCAAGAAGACCTGAAGTGGATCGCTGCGACATCCACGGAGCTGAATTCGATCCTGCAACAGGCTTCGCGTTACGCCGATCTTTCCCGGCGGCATCGCGGCGAGCACAATTATGTCGGTCTTCTCGGTGAACGAGTTGAGCTCGCGTCAAAAACCGCCCAGTCGCTTTTCGATCGGGTGACGTCGAAAATTTTGGCGCGCGGGGCGAAAAAATCTGCCGCCGCGCGCAAAAGCGAAGCCGGATTCACTGTCATGCCGCCGCCGGCGACAGATGGGCGTTCGATGCGCAGCTTGCGAAAAGGCGAAGCGAAACGCGGCGCGACAGTAGACGTAGCGGAATTGAACGGCAATGGCGTTCCGATCGGACTTCGCATCAAGAATGCTCACGGCGAACGCGAATATTTGCTTTTGATTGAAGACGAACCGGACGTAGCGGACCTGGCGTCGGAGATGTTGGCCGAAGAAGGTTATCGCGTTGTGATTGCGCATGACGGTTTCGAAGCGCTGAAAATTTACGAGAAAATGGGCAGGCAAATCGGATTGGTGATTCTCGATTACTTTTTGCCAGTGATTGACGGCGACGCGGTCTTTGAAGAACTGCGCGCGCTCAATCCGAAAGTGAACGTCGTCTTGAGCAGCGGTTTCGCGGAGCAAACCAAGATCGCGTCGATGCTTGCGCAAGGACTTCGGGGATTCATTCCGAAGCCGTACAGCCGCGAGAAGTTGCTCGAACAGATCCGTTCGACCTTGGACGCGGCCAAACAGCAAAGCCGCTAAAGCGAAGGCGGAGTCAGGCGAGCCGGCCAGGAATCCCCGCTTGGTGGCATCAATTTAGCTTCTAAGGGCGTCGACCGCCCATGGCTCGCATTGACTCCTTTTTCAAGCTGATGACGGAGCAAAAGGCCTCCGACCTTCATCTTTCGACCAACAACGCTCCGATGCTGCGCATTAACGGCGATTTGGTCCGCATCGATTTTCCTCCGATGAAGAACGACGAGCTGAAGGCGATGGTTTACGAGATTGCGCCCGAAGGAAAGATCAAGGAGTTCGAAGAAAAGCTCGACGTTGACTTTGGTTACGAAATTCCGGACGTGATGCGTTACCGCGTCAACTTCTTCCAGCAAAAGTACGGGATCTCCGCGGCGTTTCGCTCCATTCCATCGCAAGTGCTGACGGTGGACGAGTTGGGTCTGCCGGCAGTCTTGAAAAGATTTCCAATGCTGAAGAAGGGCCTCGTGCTCGTCACCGGCCCAACCGGTTCCGGTAAGTCAACCACTCTGGCTGCGATGATCGATTACGCGAACCTGCATCGCCACGATCATATCATCACGGTCGAAGACCCGATCGAGTTTGTGCATCGCAGCCAAAGCTGTCTGGTGCAACATCGCGAGGTCGGCATGCACACGCGCTCATTCGCGAACGCGCTCCGCGGCGCGTTGCGTGAAGATCCGGACGTCATTCTCGTCGGCGAGATGCGCGACTTGGAAACAATCGAGCTGGCGCTGACCGCTGCGGCAACTGGGCACCTTGTTTTTGGCACATTGCACACGACCAACGCTGCCAAGACCGTCGACCGTGTTATCGACGTCTTTCCGACGACGCAGCAAAACCAAATTCGCACAACCCTCGCCGAGTCGTTGAAGGGCGTGATCGCCCAAAATCTTTTCAAGCGGATCGACAAACCGGGGCGGGTCGCAGCGTTGGAGATTCTGGTCGTTGATACCGCAATTGCGAACCTGATCCGTGAAGGAAAAACGCACCAGATCCCGGGCATGATTCAAGTGGGCAAGAAAAAAGGCAATCAACCGCTGGACGACGCCATCATGGAGCACTTGCGGCATGCTCGAGTTTCGCCCGAAGAAGCTTACGACAAGTGCACCGACAAGAAAAAGTTCCGCCAGTTCCTCAAAGAACCACCCCTCGACCAATCGGAAGAATAACAGCAAGCCATGCGCACTCCTGATCTCGACAGAATCTTATCGGCGATGCTTAAGACCTACAGCGGCATTTCCGATTTGAACTTTTCCGTCGGTTATCCGCTTCAGGTGGAAGATTTCGGCGAGCTCAAGCCGGTGTATGTCGATCCACCGATTGAAGCGCTCACGCAGCATCAAGTCGAACAAATCGCGCTCACTCTCATGCAGGGCAATCGCCGCCTAATTTACGATTATCTGACCGGTGGTTCGTGCGACTGTAGCTACTCGCTCTCTGGGGAGGCGCGCTTCCGCGTAAACATTTTCCGGCAGCAGGGTCATTTCGCCGTGGTCCTTCGCAAACTGCAAAGCGAGGTCCCCACGGTCGAGTCATTGGGGCTGCCGGAAATCTTTCACGAAATCGCCAAGGAAAAAACCGGGCTTGTTCTTGTTACCGGCGCGACCGGGAGTGGTAAGACTACCACGCTCGCCGCCGTTCTCAACCAGATCAACGAAACGCAACCGGTCCACGTCGTGACGCTCGAAGATCCGATCGAGTACGTGCATCCGAAAAAGAAATCGACCTTCAATCAGCGCGAGCTCGGACACGACTTCAATAATTATCCAACTGGATTGCGCGCCGCGCTGCGTCAGGCGCCAAAAGTCATCCTCGTCGGCGAAATGCGCGACCGCGCGACGGTCGAGATCGCGATGATGGCGGCGGAGACAGGCCATCTCGTTCTGAGCACGCTGCATACGGTGGACGCCGGCCAGTCGATCAATCGTATCCTCGGTTTGTTTTCATTGGGCGAAGAGCAACAGCTCCGGACTCGTCTCGCGGACTCGCTTCGCTACATCGTGAGCCAGCGTCTCGCGCCAAAGGTCGGCGGCGGCCGTCAGCTCCTGACCGAAATCATGGGCCACAACTTGCGGACGCGGGAAGCGGTCGCGATCGGCGAAGGCGAGCATCGCAGCTTCTACGAGATTATTGAGGCCAGCGCGCCATTCGGCTGGATGACATTCGATCAATCGATCTTGCGCGCCTACGAACAGGATTTAATCACGGAAGAAACTGCCAGACTATTCGCTTCGCGAAAGGGTCGAATCACTCGGGGCATCGATTTGATCCAAAAAGCACGCGGCGTCGACGCCGATCTGGATTCAGGTCTGCGTCTCGACCTTCCGGAAAACGCATTCCATTAATATGTGGATGTTTAACAGCGAACAGGAACAACACGAATCGACCTTTTTCGACTTGGGCGACAACACCGCCCTCGTCTGCGTGGATCACCAGCAATATCAGAACGTGATCGTGCCGCAGTTAATCGACATGACTTACAAAGTGCATCTCGGTCTTTTCGAGGAAGATGTGCTCCTCAAGCTCAAGACCTACAATTACGACGTCGTTATCGTTTACGAAAACTTCAAAGGATCGACCCTTCAGACGAATCCCGTCCTTGCCGAGCTAGCCCAACGGCCAGACACGCAGCGACGGTCCCACTTCGTGGTTCTCATCAGTCATAAGTTCGCCACGAACGACGCGATGAGCGCGTTCGTGCACAGCGTCGACCAGGTGATCAACATCAGCGATTTGGCGAACCTGAAGCCGGTGCTTCGCCGCGGTGTCGCTCAACACCACGAGCTTTACAACGCTTTCAACGAAATGCTGAAGAGCGTTCAAGCGCTCTAAGGCTTCGTAATTCCGGATCAGCCGGCATCGCGCGCGTACCAATCGATCTTGCGCGTCACCCACATCACAAGCGCGAGCACGATGAAGAGCGCGATTGCTCCCATGAGCAGGGCGTAATCCTGCTGGCGCAGCGTGATGTAAAGGAAGGTGTAAACGCCGGCCAGTCCCGCGCCGATCATTAGCGTGCGCGCGCCGCCGCCGAGGAAATATCGGCAATACCACGTGATCAACAGAGTCGATGCGACGGCGGCGATCAAATACGCGAGACCGAACCCGATGAACTCCGAGATTGAAAGCAGGAGCAGGTAAAACAAGCAGAGCGCGGCACCGACCAGCAGATATTGCAAGGGATGGATCTTCTGCCGTGCGGTGACTTCGAAAAGGAAAAACGTCGTAAACACGAGCACGAGAAAGAGCACGCCATATTTGATTGAGCGCTCGACGAAGCGATACGCATCCAAGATCGACAAAAACTGGGCGCCGAACATCGATTGCGAGACCGACTGGGTGGTGAAGCGCTCGTTGCCGTTCCGGCTGGTCCAGGATTGGGGGTAATCGCGACCATAATAAGAAACTTTCCACTTCGCATCGAATCCGTCGTCACGCACTGAGCGATCAGAGGGCAAAAACGCGCCGCGAAAAGCGGGATCGGGCCAATTCGATTTTAAGCTCGCTTCGTTCTGGACTCCGAAGGGCGCGAAATAAATTCCCTCGCTGCCGTTGAAATCGAGCGGAATGGAAAATTCCACCGCCGCGGCGATCGGTTTTGCGTCGCCAAGCATCGCCGTTCCGCCGGTTGTGTACCCAGGGACCTGCGAACCGGGCAAGAGAGGCTTCTTGGTTCCACCCCAATCGAGAACAATCGCTTCACGCGTTCCGCGAAGATCATTCAAAGCGAAGCTGACAAACGCATCCCGCCATTGCACGTCCTTGGTGTCGATCTTGAGTGCGCCAAAATCCGGTGGCGCGAATTTTCCAGACAATGTCACCTGCGCCCGAAAAACTACCGCGTCATAGATCCCCCGATGCAGCATTTGCGTTTCCGCGTCGCCGGTAACGTTCAGCGTCTCGGGCAGAAAATACGCGATCGCAGTTGCGGTTTCTTCGACTTCGCGCTTCTCCACTTTTCCGTCGAGCCCAGTGATTTCTTTGACGGTTTTGTATTTGTAGAGATAAGGAATCCCCAGCACAGGGCCGATCACGCATTGTTGTTTACCCCAGGATGAGGTGATGTCGGCGACGGCTTCATTGCGGCGGTTCAATCGGTCATTGAGGACGCCGGTAATCATTCCGAGCGGGATGAGGAGCAGAAGGATCAAAAAGCCGACCCCGAGCAGTTTGATGATCGTGCGATAACGTTTCCCAAAAGAGGGTTGAGACTTGGGCAAGGGCGGCGGAGCGGTGAGTGGGGTTTCTGGCATAACTAAGCATTTAGGGAGAATACGGAGTCGAAGGGAAAATCTTTCACCTGACTAGAACTATTTTGGCTGCGGCGAATTTCGTTGAATCCAAAGCCGAGGCCGGCTGCATCTCACAGGAAACAACCCGAGGTTTTCCTATGATCCAGGATTTCAAGTTCGCCTTCCGTCAGCTTCTCAAGTCGCCAGGATTCACCGCCGTCGCCGTAATGACGCTAGCTCTGGCGATCGGTGTTAATTCTGCGATTTTCGCCATGGTCAAAGCCACCGTGCTTCATTCCCCGGTGCCGGTCCGGCCCAATGAAGTAGTTCATGTTTTCACCGCGCGCCAAAACGCCAGCCACGATTATCGCCAATTTTCCTACAACGAGTATCGCGAGCTCCGTGAAAATGGCGGCGATGTTTTTTCCGACGTGGCCGCGCTCGAATTCGCGGTCGCCGGGATCGGGCGCGACCACGAGATGCGACGCAGCTTCGCTTTCCTCACCTCGGAAAATTTCTTCTCACTGGTCGGAACGCAGCCATACCGCGGTCGATTTTATAACGCCGAAGAGTGCAAACCGAATGCGAACATTGCCGTCGTGGTCGCCAGCTACGCTTTTTGGAAACGAATGGGCGGCCACAACGATTTTGTCGGCAGCACGCTGCATATCAACGGGCAGCCCTACACCGTTATTGGAATCACGCAGGATGGTTTCGGCGCGAACGCGCTGGTCGCGCCCGATATCTGGGTGCCGCTCGGTATCCGTGGCCAACTCGGGTCCGCTTTTGGCGATACCGAAGCTACTCACGACCTGCTGAATCCAAAAACCTACGCATTCAACCTAACCGCGCGGATGCGTTCGGGTCTGACGCAGGACAGCGCAAAGTCGCGTTTGCCCGTCCTAGCGCAACGGCTCACTGCCATTCAACCGCAAGACGCCGAAGGCGCGCGTGAGCTCCAAATTCAAACGCCATCGCGTTTCAGTTTGAGCACTGCGCCAGAAGATGACGGTCCACTTTCGGTGATTGCGACTTTGCTCATGTTTATGGCCGGAGCTGTCCTGCTCATCGCATGTCTGAATCTGGCGAACATGTTGCTCGCCCGCGGCACATCGCGCTCCAAGGAAATTGCGCTGCGCCTCGCCGTCGGCGCATCGCGTTGGCGGATCGTGCGCCAATTGCTTTGCGAAGGATTTCTACTCGCGCTTTGCGGCGGTGCGGTCGGACTCGTGTTTGCGACCTGGTGTAACGATTTCCTACTCGGTCAGGTCCAGGGTTTACTCTCGTCCGTTAATTTCTCGGTCGTGATGAAGTTGCGCCCGGATTTCGCAATTCTTTTCGTCACGTTCTTATTCTGCCTCCTCGCGACAATGCTTTTCAGTCTTGGCCCGGCACTTAAGGCAACCAAGGCCGACCTCGTTAACGATCTCAAACAACAAGTCGGCGAACCGGCGCGCATCGGGCGATTCAGCCGGTTCTTTGCGCCGCGTCACATTTCGGTCATGGCGCAGATCGCGCTTTCGCTCATGTTGCTTTTTGCCGCCGGATTATTTTTCCGCGGTGCGCTCAAAGCCGCCGGACTCAATCCCGGTTTCAACCCGAACGGCGACCTGATTGCGGAATTTGATTTTAGTCTGATCAAAAAAGACACGGCTGAGTGCCGTCGATTGATTTTCGCGATGGTCGACCGCGCGCGACAATTGCCGGGAGTGGTCGCAGCCGGGACCGGAACGATGTTGCCCTACGCAGATTTCACGAACACGCGTCGCGTCATTCGCATGAAAGACGCCATGCCTAACGATCCAAAGGCGCCCGATCCGAGCATTGGCACTCTCTTTACGGCAATCTCGACCGGCTATTTCGACGCCCTGGGTGTAAAGCTCTTGCGCGGCCGGGAATTCACTCAAGCTGAATGCGAGAACAAGGATGGGCGCCGTGTCGGGATCATCGATGAAGAGCTCGCGAAAAAACTTTTTCCAAACGAAGACCCGATCGGTCAGCAC
>F14TC_100109511_pt1 | contig 10189 bp, 8 predicted proteins | sample KannatnBrdUF14TC_FD_10806 | JGI IMG/M metagenome (IMG submission 10806)
TCCGATGAACAGGTATGGACCAACTACGAATATATGGAGGTATTCGATCAACTTGCCCAGTTTATCTGCAACCGGCACCCGCTCAACAGCAAATGGCGCAAGCTCGGTCCGAGCAATACGCTGAACGACGTCGGTGTCCCCACCAAGCCCGGCAGTCGACCCACTAAAATCACTGTTGATACAGTCTCTGAAAACCGGGCTATTCTGAGTCCCTATCCATTTGATGTGGATCCCCTGATCGTTTCTTTTCCCGCGCGTCTGGTTCCGAGAAGGAGCTATGCGGATCCTGAAGACTTTCTGCGCCATTTTTATGGAGCCGAGCGGATCGTAGTGAGTTACACATTGAGTCCTTCCTGAGATCATGAGTAATTCTGCACAAGCACACGCGGCGAAAGTTGCGGCCGCACAAACGGATGCGTACCAAGGAAGAAGGTAAATAATGGCTAACTATCGGGTGATAGGAAAGCCGGTAGAACGGGTGGATGGCCCGGAAATGCTCTCCGGCCAGGCGCTGTATGGCCCAGACATGAAGCTGCCCGGTATGTTATGGGGAAAGATTTTAAGAAGTCCGATTCCTCACGGTAGGATTTTGCGGATGGATGTCGAAAAGGCAAAGAAGCATCCGGGAGTTAAAGCGGTGATTTGGGCCCAGGACGTGCCGGCGCGCCGGTATGGTTATGCGATTGAGGACGAACATATCTTTGCTATCGGCAAGGTGTGCTATGTTGGCCAGCCGGTCGCAGCCGTGGCGGCCGTGGACGAGGATACTGCGGAAGAAGCGCTCTCGTTGATCGAGGTCGATTACGAAGAATTGCCGGCGGTTTTTGACGCCGAGGAAGCCATCCGCAACGGCGCGCCGCTGGTACACGAGGAACTGGACACCTACAACGCGCGATCGGTCTATCTCGCGTCGTGGCATCCGGTAAAAGGGACCAACATCATCCACCAGGCCTCTAATCAACGCGGCAACGTCGAGGCTGCTCTGCAGAAAGCCGACTACGTCTTCGAAGACACCTTTCGCGCCAGCCAAATCCACCACAGTTACATGGAGCCGCACGCCACCCTCGTGGCGTTGCGTGGAGGCACGATCACCGTCTGGACGTGCTCCCAAGAAGTGTTTGAGTTGCGAACCGTCATGGCGCGTCTTTTCGGTGTGGCGGAAAGCAAAATGCGGGTGATCTGCACGAAAGTCGGCGGCGGGTTCGGCGGCAAGATCGAACCACGTCTCGAACCGATCACGATCGCGCTGGCGATGAAGAGTGGCAAGCCGGTGAAAATCGTCATGACCAGGACCGATGAATTTACCGCAACTGCCGGTTCAACACCGGCGACGGTAAAGCTCAAGACCGGCGTCATGAAAGATGGAACCCTGGTCGCAAGAGACATCAGTTTTATCTGGAATACCGGCGCACACGCGGAAGGATTGGCGCCGAGCAATCGAGCCATGAAAGACGGCATCGGCCCCTATCGCATCCATGACATTCGTGTAACCTCCACCCTGGTGTATACCAATCGAGTTCGCGGCACTCAGTTAAGGGGCCTGGGAGTGCCGGAAGGAGCTTTCGCTATCGAATCGCAAATGGATATGATTGCGGAACGACTCAAGATCGATCCATTGGAGCTGCGTCTGAAAAACATACTTCAGGACGGAGACATCAATTCCATCGGCGATGTCGTGCAGAGTATTGGGTTGCGCGAATGCCTGGAAAAAGTCGCAGCGGAAATCGATTGGCGCAAACCCAAAGACAAAAACATTGGGCGAGGCCTTGCGGTGATCGCCAAATCTCCGACCACACACTCCAGTATTTCGGGCGCCCATGTGCAGTTCAACGAGGATGGCAGCGCCCAGTTGTTAGTCGGTTCCTCCGAATTAGGTCAAGGCATGTGTGTAGTCTTGTCCCAAATCGCAGCCGAGGAACTTGGGATTCCGGTGGAAGCAGTGGGAATCACCTGTGCGGACACGGGCACGACGCCTTACGACCGGGGCACCTTCTCGAGTCGGGTCACGTTTTACACCGGCATGGCGGTCAAGAAGGCCGCCGAGGACGCGAAGCGACAGTTAGTCGAGATGGCATCGAAGATGTCTGAAATTCCCGAAAGTGATTTGCTGGTTGAAAATCAACGGGTCGTATCGAAGAGTCACCCAGAAATTGCGCTCTCGTTTAGAGAAGTTCTGGAGCAAGCTCACAACCGGGAAAAACCGATCTTGGGCAGGGGTTGGTATGGCGGCAAAGGCGACTATCCTTCTCTGCCTCACAAAGTCCATGGAAAGGAATATGTACCGGGGTGGAAATACGGCGCTCAGGCGGTAGAGATCGAGGTCGATGATGAGACCGGGATGATCAAAGTAAGAAGGATCGCTTCCGCGCACGATGTCGGGACGACCTTGAATCCGATCGGCGTCAGCGGTCAGATCCGTGGCGGGGTTGTCATGGGTCTCGGATACGCCTTGCACGAAAGACTACAGTTTGACGAAGGCAAGGTGATCAATCCGTCGTTCATGGATTATAAAATTCCCTCCTCTCATGAGATTCCGGAAATCGTGTCGATTCCCGTGGAGGTTCCTCTTCCCGAGGGTCCTTTTGGTGCAAAAGGCATCGGGGAACTGGCGGTCGTTGGCGTCGCTCCGGCTATCGGGAATGCGATTTATGACGCGCTCAAAGTCCGAATCAAGGAACTCCCGCTGTTTCCTGAGCGGGTGCTCTCCGCGATTGAGGCCGCAGGTTCTGCGGAACATTGAAAATGCAGCGCCAAGGGCGAACGGCCAAGACCGAGGACTTCGTCGAGGCCGGATATGGCTAATTTTCGCGTGAGTGGACGAACAAAAGTTGCAATCACGCTCAATCATGAGCGACCGCTCCTACGCTGACTTGTGAGTTGGAGGCCCGACGATGCCGTTCAAGGATCTAAGAGAGTTTCTCGCGCTGCTTGAAGAAAAAGGAGAGTTGCTTAGAACCAAGAAACCCGTCGACGTTAAATTCGAGATTTCCTCTTATATTCGTAAGACGAGCGACGAACACGGTCCGGCATTGCTGTTCGAGAACGTCAACAATTTCAATATGCCCGTGCTGGGCGGGGTCTTTGCTACCCGAGAAAGGGCTTTGCTCGCGCTGGAAACGTCGCCTGAAAACTATGTCAATAGATTTCAAAACGCTTTAGACCACCTCTTGCCGCCAAAGTTGGTTTCCCGCGCTCCGTGCAAAGATGTTGTCCGCACTGGAAAGGACGTCGATCTAGCGACACTTCCCATCCCGATTTTTTCCGAGAAAGATCCAGGGCCGTTTGTCACTCTTGGCTTATGCATCAGTCGAGATCCAAAGAGCGGCGGCAAAAACACGTCGATTTACCGGCTGCAAGTCAAAGGACGGAACCGACTTGGTATCATGGCGCAGCAGCTGGTTCGTCAACTGATTGAGGCAGAGTCGATTGGAAAAGGGCTTCCCATCGCGATCGCCATCGGGACCGATCCCGTCATTCCTCTCGCGACACAATGGATGGCGCCTTACGGCACTGATGAGTTGGCGCTAGCCGGGGCGTTGCGGGGCGAACCGGTGGAAGTGGTTAAGGCGGAAACCGTTGATCTCGAGGTGCCGGCGACCGCTGAAATTATTATTGAGGGAGTCGTTCTCCCCAACGTCCGGGAGGAAGAAGGGCCGTTCGGGGAAGTGTCCGGGTATTATACACCTTCGAATCCAAAGCCCATTATTGAAGTGAGCGCGATCACCCATCGCAGCAGTCCGATCTATCAAGCGGCGCTCACCGGCATGCCGACCACCGAGAATCATATTCTCAAACAACTGCCGTTGGAAGCGAGCTTTTACTGGCAGCTGAAGAAAGAATTTCCCGGTGTGACAGCGGTTCATTTTCCCGCGGCGGGCACCGTTGGCATGACTTGCGTGATTGCGATGAAGCAGGCTTATGAGTGTGAGGCGCGAAACGTGATCGCGGCGATGATCGGCACGCGACGGAATAAGATTACGATTGTGGTCGATGATGACGTCGACATCTTCGATATGGAAAAAGTCTGGTGGGCGATTGCTACGCGGACGCAGGCCGATGAAGATATCATCGTTTTTCCCCGCGTGGTGGCCACGGCCATGGATCCCTCGGTGCGCAAGCTCCATGTCGGCTCCAGCCTGGGCATCGACGCTACCAAGCCGTTCGGTCAGCCATTTCCCGAAATCGTCAAGGTGCCCGGCGCGGACAGCGTCTCGCTGGATGATCTGCGGAGTTACTGAGAACCAGCGCGGAAAGGAAGCCGTGCTTGGAAGGGCGAATGAGGAGAAAGCCGGATGAAATTTCACGGCAATTTGTTGATTGCGCGACCCGTAGAAAAGGTATGGGAGTTTTTGTGGGACATCGAAAAACTGTCCCGCTGCATTCCCGGCTGTCAAGGGGTTAAGACCGTCAAAGAGCGTGAGAAATATGAGCTGAATATAAAAGATAGCGTCGGTCCGATTACGGTGCAGTTTGAATTGCTAGCGAATGTGAAGAAGCTCGATCCGTTGAAACGAGTTGAGCTTGCGATGGAGGGTAAAGACTTCAAAGCCGGAGGCGTGCGCCAGACGATGGCCCTCGCGCTCAGCCCAAAAGGCAATGATACTCAACTCGATTTTGAAACTAACGTCAATGTGTTCGGGAGACTGGGAACTCTCGGCTATCCTTTTGTCAAGAAGAAGGCGGAAGCCGTCATTCAAGAGTTCGGAGAAAAGGTCAAAAGTGCGCTAGAAGCAAACTCGTGAGGAGCGTGGAAATTAACCATGGACAGGAAATTAATCAGGCCCGATTCAATCGATGAGGCGTTGAGCGAGCGGCAGAAGTATGGACTGGACGCGATGCCGATCGCGGGAGGACAATCGCTCCTCGTGTTGTTGAGGAACAAGCTCGTCGATCCGAAGATTTTAATCGATCTGGAAAGGCTCGCCGAACTGCACGGGCTGCAACGCCAGGCCAACGCGATTTCGATCGGCGCGATGACGACGATTTTTACGCTTGCGTCGTCCGCCGACGTCGAGAAGGCACCTCCGCTGGGGCAGGCCGCCACCAAGGTCGGATCGACAGCGATCAGGAACCTGGGAACGATCGGGGGCAACGTCTGTCACAACGAGCCCGGCGCGGACCTGCCGCCGTCGCTCCTGGCTTTGAACGCCGTCGCGGAGCTGCGAAGCAAAAATGGCACGCGAAAGGTTCCGCTGGGCGAGTTCTTTCGCAGTTATTTTGAAACCGTGGTCGGGCCGGAGGAGCTGCTCACCCGGGTCGAAGTCCCGGCGTTGCCGAACGAAGCCACGGGAGTTTATCTCAAGCACGCCATCAGCTCCGAAGATCTCGCGATTGCGGGTGTCGCGGTTGTGCTTATTCCCGACGGCAACGGGGGAGGCGCCGTACGAGAGGTAAGAATCGGCTTGGGAGGAGTCGCCCCGGTGCCGTTTAGAGCGGCAAAAGCCGAACGAGCGCTGGCCGGAGCCGTTCTCAAGGATGAGGCGATTCGCGAAGCAGCGCAGATCGCTTCTTCCGAGGCTGAGCCGATGACCGATCCGCACGCTTCCGCCGATTACCGTCGAAAGATGGTCAAAGTACTCGTTCGCAGGGCAATCGTGGCGGCAAAGGAGCAAATGGAAAGGAAAGGAAATGGCCAAGCTTAAACTGCAGGTTAACGGTGAGGAGATCGGGATCGAGGCGAAGGAGGCGGCTTTGCTCCTTGATGTGCTCAGGGAAGGGCTGGAACTTACGGGGACCAAGCGCGGCTGCGAGACCAGCCATTGCGGCGCCTGTACCGTTTTGCTAGACGGCATGGCCGTGCACAGCTGCGTGGTTCTGGCGGCGAGATGCGAAGGGAAAGAAATCACCACGGTGGAAGGCCTGAGCCAAAACGGCGAGCTGAACGAGCTGCAGCGGTTATTTCTCAAACACGGCGCGCTTCAATGCGGTTATTGTACGCCGGGGATGCTGATGGCGGCGACCGCGCTGTTGCGCCGAAATCCGCGACCCGATCTGGAGGAAATTAAAATCGGACTCGACGGCAATCTTTGCCGGTGCACGGGTTACACGGGAATCTTCGAGGCGATTCAAGCGTGCGCTCAGGGCGGCCGATCGTAAGCTCGGTCACAAAGGAAGCATGAAAGGGCGGCAGGGTAGAGGGCGCGATGAATGCGGCTGATATTTAGAAATCCACCGTTCAGCCCTCGGGAAAGGCAGCTATCAACGGGATGCAGACGACAAACAAGAACGTTAAAGGCCAGAGCTTCTCATCGGTAGGCAAACCCGCGCCCCGCATCGAAGGGAACCAGAAAGTTTCCGGTAAGGCGCGCTATACCGCGGATAATCTGCTTCCAGGCATGCTATGGGGCAAAGTTCTGCGCAGTCCTTATCCCCATGCTCGCATCGTCCGCATGGAAACTTCGCGAGCACAGGCCCAGCCCGGAGTGATGGCAGTTCTTACCGCATCTGATATTCCAAACGTTCTAACCGGTCGCCGGCTGCAAGACATGCCCATGCTGGCGCGGGATCGGGTGCGCTTTATCGGCGAGAAGGTTGCCGTGGTTGCGGCCCAGGATCGCAATGTCGCCGAAGAAGCAGCACAAATGATCGAGGTAGAGTACGAGGAATTGCCGGCCGTGTTCGACCCCCTTGTCGCTATCACCGAAGGCGCGCCCCAGCTTCACGCGGACTTGAAGAATTACAAAGGACTGCCCAAGCTCGCCGCATCGATCAACAACGTCTATTCGCATGACCAGTGGCGAATCGGAGATGTCGAACAGGGATTTCGCGATTCCGATCACGTTTTCGAGGATACCTTTACGACCCAGCATGTGCATCAATCGTATCTGGAGCCCCATTCGAGCGTCCTTTCTATCGACAAAGAAACGGGAGTCATCCATGTCTGGGTCAGCAACAAGGTGCCGTATCAGACCAAGCAAAGTCTTTCGGATGCGATCGTTGTCCCCGCGGAAAAAATTGTCATTCACGTCTCTGCGATAGGCGGTGACTTTGGAGGCAAGGGTGCGCTCATGGACCTCCCCCTCTGTTACTTCCTGGCGCAGCGAACCGGCCGTCCAGTCCGCATGATTATGACCTATAGCGAAGAGCTCATGGCTGGGAATCCACGTCATGCTTCGGTCATTGTCGTGAAGACGGGCGTGAAAAGAGATGGAACGCTCATGGCGAGGCAGGTTCGGGCTTTTTGGAACGGTGGCGCCTACGGCGCGATGAAGCCGATTCCGTCAGTGAACTTGCCGGGCGCGGTTAAAGCCGCGGGTTCTTATCGTATTCCAAACGTCAGGATTGACTCGTACGCAGTCTATACCAACAGCGTGCCCTGCGGCCATTTTCGTTCTCCAGGTTTGGTTCAACTTGCGTTTGCCGGCGAATCCCAGATGGATATGATCGCCAAATCTTTGCAGATTGATCCTCTCGATCTCAGGCTTCAAAACGCACTTCGAGATGGCGACCCGACTCCGAGCGAGGGTAAAAACGGCATGGTCGATGTCAAGTGCCGGGAGGTGCTGGAGTCGGTCGCCGATTCTTCCAATTGGAAAAGGTTCAAGAAGTCTCCCGGGGTAGGGCGAGGGCTGGCGCTTTCTTATCGAAACGTTGGCATCGGTGATGCCAACGCCCGATTGAGCGTGGGGCCGGACGGGGTCGTCTCGCTGTTGATCACCTATGCCGACACCGGCACGGGAGCACACACAATTCTTTGCCAGATGATCGCCGAAGTCTTGGAGATTCCCTTCAGCCAGGTGAAATTGGAAGTCGGCACAACCGATTGCTTTCGCTTCGAAGCCGGCACCGGCGCCAGCCGGGTGACCTTCGTGTTGGGGCAAGCCGTGTTAAATGCCGTCGATAAGTTGAAGGTCCTGCTACGGGAGCGGGCGGCGGAAATGCTTGGCGTATCGGCCGACGAGATTGCAATTGAAAAAGGCCGGCTGGTATCGAAGCGTCATCGCTCGCGACCTTTGTCGCTGGCTCAAGTTGCGGCCGCGGCGTCGGCCAAAGGCGACCCGCTCGAGGTCGAGAGCTATCACGAAGCGACCGAAACACCCGCCGAAGGAGTGTTCACAGCTTGCGTGGCCGAGGTGTACGTTGACACGGAGACCGGTCAGGTCCACTTGCGCAAGCTCAATACGGTTCATGACGTCGCGACGATTCTGAATCCGGTCGGCCATCAGGGGCAAATCGACGGCGGCATTATTCAGGGAGTCGGTTACGCTCTCACCGAAGAGATGGTGATAGAAGATGGGCGGGTCGTAACCTTGAACCTCGGCGAATACAAAATACCGAACATCAAGGACCTCAGTCCCTTGCAAACAACCCTCGTCCGCGGCAATGCGGGCGCGGCGCCGTTCCAAAGTAAAGAGATCGGTGAAAGCGCCATCTCCCAAGTTGCGCCTGCGATAGCAAACGCGGTTTACGATGCCGTCGGCGTACGGATCATGGATTTGCCCATTACGGCAGAGAAAGTTTTCCGCGCTTTGCGGCCTAAGGCGTGAGCGGTGGGGAATGGGATGTGGCAAAGTAGAAAGTTGTCATGAGTGGACGCAATGAAGGAGCTCTCAGATTTTTCCATGCTTCGCCTGCGGTCCAGAACGATACCAGGTGAATTATGATGCTCATGATTCTGATGCTTTTGTGGATTTGTATTTCACCGCGTTTGGCGGCCGCCCAGTCCCTCAAGGAAATTCGTATCGGCTCCAGCGATATCACCGTCAGTAACCTGTGCACCTTTTACGCTCGCGATCGAAAATTTTTTGAAGCCGAGGGAATCGACGTCAAGATTATCATCGTCAAGACAGAGGTGACCTTGGCCGCTTTGAGAGCGGGGGATCTCGAGTACTCGACGCTCAGCACCTCGTCCATCGAAGCGGCGCTCAAAGGCATGCCGTTGCGCCTCATTGCCGTAACGAATCGAAACCCTTTGTTGGGTTTGGTGGTGCGCAAGGGAATCAATAGTGTTTCGGACTTACGAGGGAAAAAAATTTCGGTTAGTTCCTTCGGCGGCGCCGTCTACGGGGCGGCGCTCTTTATGCTCAAGAATCACGGGCTCAAGCCAAAGGAGGACGTGGCGATCCTGGCCGGAGGCTCCAACGCAGCGCGTGTCGCCGCGCTGCGACAGGGAGCGGTGGATGCCGTGCTGTTGAGTTCACCAGACGACATCCGGGTTGCCGCGGAGGGCTTCCGTATTCTGCTTGACGTCGGCAGCGACTATCGACTGCCGTGGGGCGGCGTGAGCACCACGGTGGAAAAAATTCGCGGCAATCCAGCCGAAGTTGAAAAAGTTATTCGCGCCGTTCTTCGGGCCACCAAGGCGGTGACGGAAGCACGTAACAAAGATGACGTAACCAGCTGGATCGGCAATTTTTTCAAGCTTGACCGCGCCGTCGCCGATGAGTTTTACCGCAGGCTCATCCCTTCTCTCAATCCTAGCGGTATCGTCGACCGGGATCAAATAAAACTGGTTATCGACAGCGCCCTGGAGCGGGGCTTGACCGACAAGCCCCTCGACCCCGACACTGTGGTTGATTTTTCGCTCACGAAAGCGCTGCGCTTTTGAATGCCGATTGGATTCGCACAGAGAACTAGAGGAGAGCTTCCATGAATGTCGAGGCCAGTGAGGCTATTGTCAGAGGACTCAAATCTGCCGGCGTGGACTTGGTGGCTATTTTACCTGATCACGGGTTTGATCGGGTGCAAAAGAGCATCGCCGAGGACCAGAGCTTTACCTTCGTTCCCGTCAGCAATGAAGGGATCGGCGCCGGGGTATGCGCGGGGGCTTTTTTTGGCGGCAAGAGCCCTGCTCTCATGATCCCAACTTCCGGCCTCTTGGTAGCGAGCTGGCCTCTGGCGAGCCTGCATAATCTATGGAACATCCCGCTCTTATTGCTCATCCCGTTTCGCGGTGACGTGGGGGACGCTCAACCGGTGATGAGGACCTACAACTTCACCACCGAGCCGATTCTGCGAGACCTGCAGATACCGTATGTCATCGTCAGAGAAGTTGCACAGGTTGAGGGCGCCATCAAAGATGCCGTCACATCTTCGTTCGCCTGGCAGAATCCGATATGCCTGCTGTTTACAGGGGAGACATTGCGATGAAGAGAATAGATTGTCTTAAAGTGCTCGCAGGGATCACCCGAGAAAACGACCTGGTTGTGACCAATCTGGGCAATACTCCGCACGAGTGGCAATCCGTGCG
>F14TC_100054069_pt1 | contig 10181 bp, 9 predicted proteins | sample KannatnBrdUF14TC_FD_10806 | JGI IMG/M metagenome (IMG submission 10806)
CTTTTTTCCCATGACCCATTTAATTGGTGATTTACCAAAACAATAATTTAACGGATGACTTTTTTGATATCGCCAGTACACAATATGATCATCAATTTCATGCAAAGCGTCCAATAACTGCTTACGCGCATTATCAGACAACATCTGCGTACATTGCAACAGCAATGCACTGCATATTTGCTCATAGTACCGGTACTTTTCACTATGGACATCAGTAATATTTTTAACCATTTCACAATGAGCTGAACGAAGACGAGAAAGCAACGCAACAGTAGAAAAGCGTGCAAAGTTATCAAAAAGATACTTCAATTCTATTTCATATGATACTTTTTTGCTTTTATCTGTCAAAGAATCAAGCCTTGTAACGGATATATAACGCTCTACTGCTTGACGGTATTCTACCGGTGATTTGTGAATTGATTTTTTAGAAACTTTATTAACCTGATTTACGACAGCTGCTATAAAAAGATTATCTGCTTCCTTTTTACCACCATCGCCGCAAATACTTACTGCAGACACAAATAATAATGTACATATATATCTATTTATAACCATGTTATTTTTAAACTTCAGAAATAGGTTCTTAATCATTATTGTCATAATTTATTTAAGAATACCAGAAAAAGAAGACTTTGAAAACAGCTATTAATTATTCAATTTGAAATGAATTCGCAAGCAATTCTTTATTAAAATCAGCAATAAGAGCCTCAAGACGTTGTTTCATTGCATAAAAATCTTCAATGCAACGATCTAATTCATTTTTTATTTTCATCAACTTTGTAAATTTATTCGTTCGCTCAACCTTATCTGCCTGCTGTAAAAAACAATTTTTGTCTCCATCTATATGGCTATTTACCGTACCCAATGATTCTTGTTGAATAGAAGATGCACTTTTTAATAAATCAGCACAAAGCCCCCAAAAGCTATTTGTACTGGCAATAACATCACCCGCAAGTTCAAGATATTGCTGACAAGAAACATACACTTTTTTTGTTTTAGATAATTTTATAAAATCTTGACCAACGGCAACAGCAATATACAAACAAATAATCACACCAATACAATATCCATATTTTTTCATTATTTTTTTATTACCTTACAATTTTAAGCATACGTACACCAATGCGTACATATTGTCCAAATGAAACACCAATAAAAAAAATCATAACCCCAAGCATTGTATAATATGTTTTAATTGGTACCCAACAAAAAAAATAACACGCAAAAAGCCACATAATAAATATCATTTGAATACACGTCGTTGTTTTTCCAAGAAAAGTCGGCTGAACATCCATATGCCCTCGAACATGATAAATAATCACTGTACCAAGAACTTGCATTATTTCTTTACTAACTACAAACAATACAAACCACTGCGGAATTAAAAATAACGGAGTATTAACACATGCCAATGTCAAAAAACATGATGTAAGCAATAGTTTATCTGCTATGGGATCAAGACATGCCCCAAGAAATGTTTTTTCATTTAATAAACGCGCAAGCAATCCATCAATAACATCCGTTGCGCATGCAACAACAAAAGAAAAAAATGCACAACCCCACCAACCATGTATCATACAGCCAACAATCACCGGAGTAAGTATTATTCGTATCAATGTAAACAATGTTGGTATTGTTATACGCATTTCTTCATGAGGCAAATAATTAAAAATTTTTAAAGTAAACTTAGAAAGATTAATTTTTTTCATTTTCCGCTCGCCCTGAGTGTTTTTGTTTCAAAAACGTATCGAAGGGTCACTCAATAACACCACTACCAAGACATACATCTCCATCATAAAAAACAGCAAATTGCCCTGAGGCAATCCCTTGATCGCGACCGGAAAGACTAACAATTCCTTTGCCGTGCATATCATCATATTCAATAGTAGCATCATATTTCTGTGCTCCATGACGCAATTTAACCGCTAAATTATGCTTAATTGGACGCACACCAGATAACCAATGAGAATTTTCAACTACTAAAGAATCGCGCTTCTTTGCATCATCATAATAATCACGCGATATATATATGATATTTTTATGAATATCTTTTGCACCAACATACCACGGCCCACCACCAAGACCAAGTCCTTGGCGTTGACCGATGGTGTAAAACCAAAAACCATCATGCTCCCCCATCACAATCCCCGTCTCGCTTTCAATCATCAAACCTTTTTGTATACCAAGATGGTGCTTAATAAAATCACTAAACTTAAATTTACCCAAAAAACAGATCCCTTGACTATCTTTACGATCTTTATTGGGCAAGTTGAATTCATGCGCCAGTGCACGCAACTCACTTTTTTGTAAATGCCCAATGGGAAACAATACACGCGCAAGCTGTTGTTGACTCAAATGTGAGAGAAAATATGTTTGATCTTTAATCTCATCTGGCGACTGAAAGAGTTCAAATACACCATCTTTTTCACGCACTTGTGCATAGTGCCCGGACGCAACTTTTATAAAACTAGCATCAATTTTATCAAGAAATAGACCAAATTTAATTCGCTGATTACATAAAATATCAGGATTTGGCGTACGCCCAGCTTTCACCTGCGCAATGGTATATGCAACAACTTCATCTTTATACTCTTTTTGTAAAGAAACTACCTCAAGATGAACTTCAAGTAATTCACATACCTGTTTTACGTATAATAGATCTTCTTCCCATGGACAGTCACCTAAATACGACAACTCATCTTCTAACCAAATTTTAAGATAAAAAGCGGTCACATCATGCCCCTGCTGCTTAAGCAGCTTGAGGGCAACTGAGCTATCTACGCCCCCTGAGACAAGAACCGCAATTTTCATTTTCTTCATTTTTTCCTTCAACTTCCACACAATATCTACTTCTAGCATACTATTTTTGGGAAAAAATTACATACTTATTCCCATTACCTACTAAAAAATGTAACCCTTTACCTTGAAAATAATGTCCGCAAAGGAGCCCATCCGTGATAACATTACTCATATTCGCATTTATCGCAGGATTTATTACTATTTTCTCCCCCTGCATACTCTCAATAGCACCTATTTTATTAACTACAGGCACAGAGCATGGCTATCATAAACCTCTTGGCATCATTACGGGGCTCATTATTAGTTTTTCATTTTTTACCCTTGCCATGAATGCTATCGTACAAACAACCGGCATATCGCCTGATATATTCCGCTATATAGCCATTGTAATTATTATCTTTTTTGGACTTACCATGATTATTCCAACACTTGGCAGCATATTTACCATGCTTACCGGCTCCATAGTACGCATTGGCAGCACACTAGAACAACAATCAATGTATGTAAAAACAGAATTTTTAAGCGGACTTATTCTTGGTAGCGCTCTTGGGCTCATCTGGACACCATGCGCAGGCCCAATACTTGCAACAATCAGTACTCTTGCTGCAACAAAGGGCATAACATTTTCTACCATACTCATTACCATTTTCTATAGCATGGGAGCAGCCATACCAATGCTTGCGTTCTGCTTTGGTGGAAATAAAATAATAAGTTCAACAATTAGTATTGCACCATACATGCATATCATTCAAAAAATATTTGGCGTTATTATCATCATAAGCGCTCTTGCAATTGCATTTCATGCTGATACATTTATTCAAGAAAAAGTTGCACACTTGTTTCCCACCATTACCATTGAAAAAAGCACTTTACTCCAAAAGGAGCTGGAAATGCTCAATCCCACCTCACTATCATTAGACAGAAAACTGGCCCCCGAGCTGACTGGCATAACCGATTGGATTAACTCACAACCATTAACGCTTGCACAACTACACGGTAAAGTAGTACTCATCGACTTTTGGACATACACCTGCATTAACTGCACTCGAACATTACCCCACGTAGCAGAATGGTATAACACCTACAAAAAGCATGGCTTTGAAATTATCGGTGTTCATACGCCAGAATTTGCCTTTGAAAAAAATAAAAATCATGTAGAAAATGCAGTAAAAAAATTCAATATTACGTATCCGGTGGCGTTGGATAATAATTATAAAACATGGCAAGCATATGACAATCATTACTGGCCCGCACATTATTTAATCGATCAAAATGGCATGATTGTAAAAACACATTTTGGCGAAGGCAATTATGTAGAAATGGAAAATGCAATCTGTGCATTACTTAATTTACCTGCATGCAAAAAAACAGAACAAATACCATCAGGCAGACCTCTTACGCCAGAAACATATCTTGGTTTTGAACGAGCAGATAAATATCACCCATCATTACCAATACAAAAAAACAAACCTACCAACTATCAACGTATTGAAACGCTTGATAATAATCAGGTTAGCTTAAGTGGCACATGGACTATTACGCAAGATCATGCGTACAGCAATAGCGATAACAATGCACTAGAAATAAATTTTATCGCCAATCATGTATATCTTGTTATGCAATCAGACAAACCTCAATTAATATCAATACTTCTTGATGAAAAACCAGTTCCGCAAAAATACTACTCACGCGATATGGCCGCAGAAGGGAAAATTCTCGTTTCTGAACCACGCATGTACGAGCTGATTGATTTAAAAAATGATTATGGCAGACATACATTGACGTTGCAATGCAACGAAGGAATTACTGCATATGTATTTACGTTTGGCGGCTAACATTACAGAATTACAATCTGACCATCATCATGTTTTTTCAATAACTCAGAAATTTCATTCCAACGAATAGTTTTAGATTTTAATTGCCGCATCTCCCACATCGACACCATGGTAAGAACAATAATATACATAGCCATAGAGAACAAACATATAGCAGAGCCAATAAATAATACTCTATTGTTAATAGACTTAAAGCTGAACATATTCAACACAAAACATGCTAAAAAGCTGAAAACACCCTCAATAACAAAACAAAAAAATCTATGATGCTCCTCAGAACATTGTTGCCACAAAATTGGAATAGGCAAAAAAGATGGTAGTAGAATTTTAAATTCGTCAGAATCAGAATAGTTCATAGGCTCTTTAATTGGCCTTAAACTATCTGATAATAACTCTGCATAAGCCGATTGATTAATAAATTGATTCAATTCTTTACTTGCTTCATTCTTTAATAAAATTTTTTGATCTATATATTTATGACAAAAGTATAACTCAACTAGTCGAGACAACACACAAGACACCATCATAGTGCTTAATACTTTCATCAAAAACATATCCCATCGAGTGCCTCCATAACGATCATAAAATTCTTTATTAAAAGCAGAAATAGAATTTGCTAATGTATATGCATAGTACCAATTTAGTTTTATCTTCACACCTACTAGATTTTTTTCTTGATCCACCATTTCAGAAATGATAGCTTCCAAACTACGCACAGCTTCTAAAGGTAAAATTTTATTGTTACTTTCACAATGCCTATTTAAAACTGTTATAGGCTCGGCAAGTTTAAATAAAGTTACATCATCGATAGTGTTGTTTTTTTTAATTTTTTTTATATATATGTTAGCTTGTAACTTTGAAAATGACGTATTAAATATAAACATGTCACCAAAAACATTTTTAATTGGTGTGGTTAAAATAAATTTTTTTTTATTTTCATTATGATCACACTGATTGTCATAACAACTTGAAACGATCAAGGCACATACCTCAGGGGGCAAATGTTTAATCATACCAAATATCCAATTTGATTTACCTTTATTTCTTTTATCCTCCGCTTTCTCTATTTGTTGCTGGGCAACCGGAGATAAATTTTTCCAATTATTACACGCACCTTCCAATGTCATTGATGGAAATTGATTTATAAATTTTTGTGCAGAATCTTCATATTGAACCAATTGCATAGCACAAACATTATTTACTAGAACAGCAACACAAACCACTACATAAATACTTTTAAGTACAGTCAATAATTTCATTTCTTTTTTACCCACACTAGTTGCAACAATAATAAAATTTCTAATTATAAAAAGAACTTCATAAGTATAAAATTATTTACAACAAATGTCATAAACAAAATAACGCTATTAATTTATTTTCAAAAAACTACAACTTCTGATACGCTCAAATCACCTTTTACAAAATACCACAAACAACTTTATTTTTTTTTAAATTTAAGGATCTTAATATATGAATATTTTTTCCGGCAACTCATTATGGCAACTTGTATATCAATCAGATGCTGTCAGTAAGTTTGTGTTACTTATACTATTCATTATGTCCGTTATATGCTGGGCGCTTTTTATTGGAAAACTTGCGCTACTCTATCTCAAAAAACGACAATTTGATGTAATAAATAAAAATGTACAAAAAGCAAAGAATATTGCTGACCTTGTTGAAATTACAACCAATGCTGCTTCAACTACTCCTGGTTATTTTATTACAAAAAATATCACATTCTTAAAAGAAATTTTACAGGGTAATCTACAACAAAATATTAATAATAATGAATGGGAATTAATTGAAAGACACATTGATAATACAATTGATTCATTACTGCTGCACAATGAAGAATATCTCTCCCTTCTTTCATCAAGCGCTGCCGTTGCACCACTCCTTGGTCTATTTGGTACCGTTTGGGGATTGGTACATTCATTTATGCGTATTAGTGAAACGCAGCTTGCTGACATTGCAACCATCGCTCCGGGCATAGCAGAAGCACTTATCACAACACTTGCCGGATTAATTGTTGCAATTCCTGCGCTTATTATGTTCAATTATTTACAAACAAAAACTCGCTCTTTAGAACATAGCCTTATCACCCTTGCGGATCGTGTGACATTCATTTTTATGCAACGTCGTGAAAGGTAAGGTTTTTATATTTATGCGTTATAATAAAAGACGACTACGAAAACAAAAAAATAGCCTCACTGACTTATCAATGACACCACTTATTGATACAGCCCTCACGTTACTTATTATCTTTATGATTGCAACACCAATGATACAAAACGCAATTAAAGTAACACTGCCACGTGGCAACACTCAAGAGGACGCACACAATCAGAGCAACGAATTAATAGTTTTTATTGATAAAAATGGAGATATTTATATTGATTCAGTAAAAATTGAAAAATCACAATTTATTGATCACATAAAAAAAATTATTGGCAGTGATCAAGAAAAAACAGTCTATGTACATGCTGATACAGCAGTACCATATGGAACAGTTGTTGAATTAGTTGATGACATTAAATTTGTTGGTGGTATAAAATATGTGGCCTTGGCAACACAAAAACATTCATAAACGACATCTACTGTGGGCTAAGCTCTTTAGCGTTTGCTTTTTTTTTCATCTTATTTTTTTATTGTGGATATTGTGCGTGTATCGTGACAATACATATACATTCTCAATTTCTTTAAACAAAAAAATAGATTTTACTATACCCATTGTATTTAAACCAGCCTATGTAAAAACTGTCATAGACAAACCCTGCACTGCACCTACTCAAGCAGTTCCTGCAACGGTAAAACCTATTATTCCAAAAACAGTTGCAACACCAAAAATTGTACAAAAAAAAGAATCTACTATGATTGCGGACAGGCCAAAAACGCCCCCCGTTATAAAAAAACCAGAAGTAAAAGCAGCACCAGCTGAAACTAAGCCAAAAGCGGAACCAGCAAAAATAATTCCCACTCCACAATCAACACCTGCACCAGCAAAAAAAGTAATTCCAGACAATGCACAAATCTGCGACAACTATAAAGAAGTGGAAGCCTTGCGTCGCCATGCACAACTTCACAATGAAGTTGTAAAACAATGGAAACCACCATGTGGCGTACCTCCAACATGCGCATGCGATATTTCATTTTTTGTTAACGCACGCGGAAAAATAGAAAATCTTACCATAGAAAAAAGCTCTGGGGTAATAATATATGATATTTCTGCACGACAGGCCCTGCATTTAATGACCATGCCCCAGTGGACGCATGGAAAACAACTTATTATTAATTTTAAGTAACAAAAGAAAAAACAATGAAAAAAATATATATATCAATTTTCCTCTGCACAACACCCTTAATCATCGGCAACCACGCAGAAACAACACCAATAACTCTCAACATATCACACGCAAAAGCACAGGAAACATCAATGCCCCTTGCAATCATCGTGCTTGATGAAACAAATAATACACTAACTACCATTGCTGAAATTATTAAAAAAGATTTACAGTTCACTAAGCAATTTACCGTATGCATTAAACTGCTTGATCCACAATTACCAAAAAAACAACTACGCACAATAATTAAAAAACTATCTTCATGCGGCGTACCCCTTGCAATATGTATTAATACTGACCCTACAGGATCAATTGAATGGCGACTCTATGATACAATGCAGCGAACAATGATTGCCAGCAAAAAATGCACACAAAAAAATAATATCCTGCGCGGATGGGCACACGCCATTGCTGATGATCTATGGAAAGCAATAACGAACAATAATGGTTTTTTTTCTTCTCGACTAGCATATTGTAAAGATTCAAAAAATGAAAAAGGACATACAATTCGCAAAGTATATATAGCAGATTTTGATGGCACCAATGAAGAACTTTTAGTGGACCTGCCAACCATTACCATTGCTCCTCGTTGGCATGTAAAAAAACCACAAATTTTTTACTCTGAATACACTGACACTAACGCCCGATTAGTAAAAATTTCGATGAAGAAAAAAAGAAAAATCGTTTCTAGTTTTGATGGCGTCAACATGCTAGCAGGATTTTCTAAAGATGGTAAAACAATTGTTTATTGCTCGTCTCGCGGAGATGGTAGCTGCCAACTTTATTATCATAAAAATGGTATATTAAAACGTTTTACCAAAAATAGCGGCAATAACGTATCTCCTATTTTTATTGATGATACCAAAATATGCTTTTGCTCAGACTTTCAAACAGGACACCCACAAATCTATGTCGGCAACATTGAAACAGGCCATCTACAACGCATCACCAAGGGTGGCTATTGCACATCCCCCAGCTATTGCCAACAAACTAATATGCTTGTCTATCACATGATGGTAAACGGAACAATGCAGCTATTTACCTATAATTTCGCTACCAAAGACCATACACAATTAACAAAAACAGCCGGTAGCAAGCATGAAGCAAGCTGGTCCCCTTGTGGCACACAGCTACTGTTTTCTCACGAAAATGGCACCACAAGTAAACTGGTGGTATTAAATCTGCTAACCAATAAAACCTACTCTATCACCAGCGCAACGGAACAATGCAGCTATCCTCATTGGGGACCGTGCTATAACTCATTTCCTGTTGTAACATGAATAATTTAAAATCGACAAAATCAATCTCTGTGCTACACTATAACAATAATAATCGAGATAAATATGGCAAAACAACTGTATAACCCCAAAGAATAGACGAAATTTGTATGAAAAAACCTAAAAACAATACCTCATGGACCCCAAGCCCAAAAAATGTAAAAAATGCATTAATTGCACTGATAATGATAGCCGGGCTTTTACTTGTATTACATAAATTAACAGAACTGGGAAGGAATGTTCAAATTTTTTCTTATTCAACATTTTTAGAAAAAGTTGAACAAAACCTGGTAAAAAAGGTATACGTATCAGGACAAGATGTAGAAGGTGTTCTTGCTGATGGCACACGATTTGAAACTGTCATTGGTACTAATACCAATGATTGGAACATCTTACGCTCTCATGGCGTGGAATTTTCAATTATTTCTCCATCAAATCAACTCGGCATCTGGTATCTATTTCTTTTTTCTTGTTTATTTGTAGCAGCATGGGCTGTTTGGTATTTTATACGAGCACGCAATGCTGGCAACAGTGGCGGCGGTAATATTTTTACCATGGGAAAAAGTGGCGCTCGCATGTTCTTGCCTTCAAGCATTAAAGAAAACTTTAATTCAGTTGCTGGAGCGGATGAAGCAAAAGAAGAATTAGCCGATGTTGTTGATTTTCTTAAAAATCCAAAAAAATACCAACGCCTTGGTGCCAAAATTCCTCGTGGAGTTTTGCTCATTGGTGAACCAGGCAATGGTAAAACATTACTTGCTCGTGCTGTTGCTGGCGAAGCAAATTGCCCTTTCTTTAGTATTAGCGGATCAAACTTTATTGAAGTCTTTGTTGGCGTAGGCGCAGCTCGTGTACGCGATCTTTTTGCGCAAGCACGTAAGCATGCACCAAGTATTATTTTTATTGATGAAATCGATGCTGTTGGACGC
>F14TC_100370008_pt1 | contig 10167 bp, 7 predicted proteins | sample KannatnBrdUF14TC_FD_10806 | JGI IMG/M metagenome (IMG submission 10806)
GAGATTGGCAGTTTCGAGTTGAAAAATGTAAAGCAACCTATTCGGGTGTTTGCAATTTCAAATCCCGGTTTTCCAGTGCCATCAAGAAATGAACTTAGGGGCAAACTGAATCAACCAACAAATCGCCTCGCCATCCTTCCTTTTGATAACCTTAGCAATGACCCCGAAAATGAATATTTCAGTGATGGCATTACTGAAGAATTAATAAATGCCTTTAGCAGGGTAGATGGGCTACTTGTTACTTCCCGAACTTCTTGTTTTGCTTTTAAAAAGAAACATGAAGATGCCAGGGAAATCGGGAGTCAGCTTAGCGTTGACAAAATACTTGAAGGAAGTGTTCGTAAGGCGGGCAACCGGGTCCGAATCACGGCGCAGTTAATTAACTCGGCGGATGGGTTTCATATTTGGAGCGAGACCTTTGACAGAGATTTGCATGATATTTTTGAAGTGCAGGACGAAATAGCCAGGATTATAGTAAATAAATTACGCGAATCGATATCGGAAAAGCCGGCCCAGTTTGTCAAACCTGTTACAGAGAACCTGGAAGCATATTCGCTTTATCTTAAAGGACTCTATTTCAGAAATAAGCTTACGCCTCCCGACGTTCGAAAAGCCATTGAATATTTCGAGAAAGCTATAGAATTAGATCCCCGTTTCGCTCACGCCATCGGCCACGCGGCAACTTGTTACGCTCAATTGGGTGGCATGGGGCAGGTGAGTCCGCAGAAAGCGTTTGAAATCGTCCATCGTTATGCCGACAAAGCTCTCGAACTCGATGACACGATAGCCGAGTTGTATGCCATAAAAGGCGCCGCATACATGTTTTACGATTGGAACTGGAGTGAAGCGTATGAATATCTTTCCAGGGCACTAAAAATTAATCAGGGTTCCAGTTTTGCATCTTTGATAATGTCAATCTATCATCAGATTCACGGAAACCTGGATCAAGCTATTGAGACACTTGAAAATGCAATGCCTCATGACCCTCTTTCCATTATGTTGATAGATGCACTTGCGGAAAAATATTTTTATGCCCGACGTTATGATGATGCTATGCAACAAACGGAAAAATTGCTTGAATTGGATCCGCATATGCGACATGCTTTGGAGATAAAAGGCTATTGTTTAGGATTAAAAGGAGAATGGGATAAAGCCATCGATATATTCGAGGAGATTCATCAACTTACCAATCACCCGCTAAAAGGACTGACACCGTTAGCCTATGCATACGCAAAAATGGGGCAAATAGAAAAAGTGAAAGAATGCATTGCAAAAACTGAACAACGACTTACCGAAGAACCGGAATCTGTAGCAGAAGCCGATTTGGCGAATATGTGGTTGGCTCTTGGAGACACGGATAAAGCTTTCCATTATCTTTCCAGGGCTGTTGATAAACGAATGCCTCTTTGGTATGGTCTAAATTCCCCAATATTTGACGGCATTCAAAAAGATCCACGCATGGTAGAGATCAAACGAAGAATGAATCTATAGTGTTTAGCGAACTTTATCACCCTCCAGGGGCCGAAGTAAAAATATCATGTTAATGCAAGCCATCAGGATCAAGACCACAAGGGCCGCCATACTTTTATTCATGTTAATCGGTGGCCTCTCATCGTCAGGTCAAGAATCAAATTCAGTTAAAAAGGACTCGGTCAAAGTTGTTGATATAAGTGATGTTTTAAAAGGAATTTTCAACAAGAAAAAAAAGGATGAGCCCGAGTCAAAACCCCCAGGCTTTGCCTTCTTACCCTCATTTGGTTACAATCCGAGTTTTGGGTTTATCATTGGCGCCAAATTATCCGGGGGATTGCAATTTGGCAATCCGGAAAATACAGACTATTCTGTTGTGACTTTAGAAGGAATGTACACCTCAAAAGGAATACTCTCAGTCCAGATGAAGCATAATATTTTCGTAGCGGAAAATAGATGGAATTGGCAGGGACAATGGCAAATAGCGCATTATGGGTTACTTGACTATGGAGTGGGAACGGGGAACCGGAATTATCGCAGTAGCGGCATTAGCTTGAACGAATATCCCACTAAGAATGCTGACAGTGCATTTCCGATCGAATACAACTATATCCGTCTTGCAGAGAAAGGATACCGGAAAATAGGTAGGAACTTCTATGCAGGAGGCGGAGTCAGGATCGATATTTATAGAAAAATTGAAGATAAAAAGCAGACAACAGCTTATAACACGCCGCACCAACGTTATAGCTTGCGCCATGATTTTGACCCTGACATGTATTCTGCGAACGGATTTATCCTGGCGGTGCAATACAATACCCGCGAACATCCCATAAGATCATACGGAGGCATTTATGCCGATTTGAGTTTACAGTTCAACCAGGAATGGATGGGAAGTACAAAGAACGGTATTCAATTGCAATATGATTTTCGCAAGTATTGGTCGTTGAGCAAAAAAAATCCGGAGCATGTTTTAGCTGTCTGGCATTGGGCTATTTACAAATTAAGCGGTGAATTGCCTTACCTTGAAATGCCGTCGACCGCTTCCGATCCTTATGGTCGCAGCGGAAGGGGCTATACCTTCTCACGATTTAAAGGACCGTCTTATGCTTACTTTGAAACGGAATGGCGATTTCCAATAACGAGGAATAAGCTGGTAAGCGGCGCTTGCTTTCTGAATTTGCAGACTGCCTCAAACGACTTTGATCGGAAAGTATTTGAAGCGTGGGAGCCAGGAGCCGGCGTTGGCCTGCGATTCCTTTTTCAAAAGCAAAGCCGCACAACCTTGTGTGCAGATTTCGCAAAAGGAAAATATGGAGCAAACGGTGTATTTTTTGGCTTGGGGGAAGCATTTTGAATATTTCACAAAAAGGGGCCGCTGTGTAGAACAGCGGCCCCTGCTTTATTGGGGTACTATTTTCATAGAATCAAATATTGCCATTTGTGGCGGTTTGTTTTTTACCAAACAAATTTCCTAAGCCGCCAAATTGTTTATCCAAAAAGTCTTTCCCTTTTGCTTTCAAGTTATTTTTTTGTTGCGGAGACAATTTTGAATATTTATACATGCCATAGGCTGCAGCAGCTGCAAGAAGCATGCTTAAAGATTTTCTTTGCATACACGATTTTTTTAATTTTTAATAAGTCACAGTACATAATCAAAATATCATGCCATACTCCTACAGGTTTCTAATTTCCTTTGAGTTCAAATGTTGAATGCGGGAGAGAAATACTTTACACAGCTGGGAGTTTATCTCGGTGTAAGTCACAAAGCGATAAGTGCTGATAAAAGCGGCGGGTTGAAAAACTAGGCAGCGCGGGACCTGAAGCCTTTATGCAATCTCTCTGTTTCATTTGCTGTTTCCTGTTCACGGTTACTGTGGGCTACATAAGCCAAGATTGTCCACATAATGATAGAATAGGTTCCCCCGATATAAGCCATGTATTCAGGGGATAAAAAAATTTTTACCAGTATTGTAACGGGCAGCCAAAGGCCTGTCAGCAAAGGAATCCATCGTTGCCATCCACGTAACTTACCCACTGCTGCTATACTGATCCCCGTTACCAGCATCATGCAATTACTAATCGGCCAGAAGAGATCCCAATAAAAAAACAGGTTTTCCTGAACAGGAATTTTTAAAAGAGCTGCTACATCAGATGACCCGGCGAGAAATAAAAATAGCAACTGGACGTATAAAAGATTCCTCGCAGATTTTTTTTCGCCATTGACCTGCATGTGAATAAATGCGAACGTAGTGCAGATCCACCCTGCCATGAACAAAATGTCGCAGATCCTTGTCAAAACTGAAATATCCCATTGGTCAACGGAATGGGCATGCCTGTAAAAATCTATGCCCAGACATGGAGCGCCTATGAAAGATATGGCAGTCAGTATTTTATTTTTCATGTTGATTTCTTCATTAGGAAACAATGCAATTAGCATAGTTATAAAAACTACTTAGGTAAAAAAATGAGGGAATGCCTGGCTTGTCTGGTTAGATGTATGAGTTGTGCCATTGTATTGATGAATTGTTTGTCGCGAACTGCAGACTCACCCTCAATGCAACATGCTTAAGTCATAGAAAAATTTGATTGAAAATTATCCAGGCTTTAAAAATGTCTTTAATTATCTTCGGGATATGAAACGTTATTTTTTGACATTTTTTGTAATTCTGTGCGGCTTGGGACTTCAAGCGCAACTCGATACAGTCTTACTCAGCAAAAATATTTACACCGCAGAGGATAGCATGATGGCATTATTTAAACGAAAAGATTGGAAGGCCTACGCTGATTATATGAATCCAACTATAATAGAACTCATGGGCGGGAAGGAGCAATTTGTAAAAACCATGCAAGAATTAAAAATTCTTGATGAAGTCGATGTGCAGGTACATAAGAAAGGTAAGATTTTGGAATTGGCGAAAATGGAAAAGGAATATCAATGCATCGTTGAAACTTTCATGCAGATGCAGGTGACTGGCATGCTCGTTTCAGGCAGCTCTTATGATATTGGCATATCAACTGACGGGAAAACCTGGACATTTTTTCGGATTGAGGAATCGGTTACTCCTGATCAGATCAGACAACTTCTGCCGAACCTCAATTCCAATTTTAAGTTACCTAAAGCACAAAGGGCTATGGGAAAGAGTCTCGATGAATTCATGCCGACGTATGTAGTGCAATACCTAAAATAAAACGATCAACACCTGCAGCCCGTTTCTACACCGGAAAGAATGTTATTTACCACTTACCGCTTACTTATTCTATACATATTGCCATTGTCAGTAATTGCATAAAGCATATTGTTTGCGTACGCCACGTCCCGAAATCTTTCTTTCCTATCTTCCAGCAACCTCTCTTCTCCCACAACTTTATTGTTGACGATCACAAGCCGTGCAATATGTACGCTGCTGAGACCTCCAATGAAAAGGTTATTTTTCCACTCGGGAATGGCCGTACCTCTGTAAAATGCTATACCACTTGGCGAGAGCACCGGGTCCCAGTAGTAGATGGGTTGTTCCATGCCTGCTTTCTGTTGAATTGCATCGCCGATCTTACTGCCGCTATACTCGAGCCCATAGGTAATGGTAGGCCAACCATAATTTTTTCCCGCTTTGATAATGTTAAGCTCATCGCCACCGCGTGGGCCAAATTCGGTTTCCCATAACTCACCCGTCACCGGGTGAATGTCGAGGCCTTGTGCATTGCGGATACCATAGGCATAAATTTCGGGCATAGCATTTTTATCATTCAGGAAGGGGTTTCCCGGTGCAGCCTTTCCTTCCTTGGTTATTCTAAAAATTTTACCAAGTCCTGAGTGAAGCCATTGCGCCTGTTTTCTTCCATCCAGGATGGACCGTTCGCCCGTGCTGACAAATAAATATCCGTTCTTATCAAACAACAAGCGTGAACCGAAATGCAATGTGCTGTTTAGCTCGGGTGTGGCACGAAAAATGACTACCGGGTTCTTAATGGTTCCTTCCTCGACAGATAATTGGCCTTTGGCTACTGCCATGAGGTTGCCGCTTCCATACTTTTCAGAAAAGGACCAATAGATAGTTTTGTTACTGGCGAATGCAGGATCAGGAGCGGCATCGAGCATGCCACCCTGCCCGCGGTCATCTACTGCTGGAAAACCTGCAATCTTTTTTAACACTGAACCGTCAGCGGCCCGTATCTCCATGTATCCTGATTTTTCGGTGATCAGTAACCTTCCATCAGGCAAGGGAACCACGGCCCATGGTCTTCCCAATTTTTCGGCTATTTTTTCTACTTTGTAAGGAGTGGTAGTTCTTACTCCATTAATCCTGGTTTGGCCAGCAAAAGCAGGCTTGTAGTCTGTGTTGGGTTCCTGGGTTTCTACAGGTGGGAAAGTAGTTGTATCGGCTCTGCTTGGAATGGCTGTGGCAGATTGCCTTGCAGAGTTGATCAATAAAAAGCTGGGTATACAGAGAACAAATAATAGGGATTTCATTGCTAACGCATTAATTGTGCATTTGATAAAATTAAGAAACGAATAACACATAGATAAATAGATTGTCTCAATCAAAGTCGGTTTCTTATTGTCAATTGCATTCTCTGCTCCTTTGTTGTCATCCCTCTTTGTTCAAACTGCTCCAATTTTATTAGTTTAACCACCTGGAAAGATTGGTTAGTTATTATTTGGTAAGGAATTATCAAAATGGATTTTAGTGAATGAAAAAAGAATGAACTCTTTTGCTCGTTGCCAAGATCATCCACACGTTTACGTTTGTTAAATAATCCTTATCAAACTGTGACGTGATCAGGAAGATATTTTAAGTGCGTGGATTTATTTCCACCAACAATCCACGAACAGTTGATTGTTTAAGTGCACCTGTTTCATTTTCAATACCATTTGTTTTGGTCTTCTATTTGATGTAAAAAGGTCAGCTACCGACGCAGGATAGTTTTTCCCAATACATATTTAACGCGATGAAACAGGTTTTACTAAGTTTAAAAAACAGGGCAGAATTGATTTTATTGAACAGCGTAGCAACCAGGAATCGTCCACTGAAATTCAAGATAGTGGTAGTAACGATTTGTGTTGTAGATTTTCTGGTGATGGTGTATTGTATGCTAAATCTTGCGAAATGAAAACAGCAGTTTATCACAGGCGGACGCAGCTGAAAAATCTATCTCGCCTGGGCAGGGGCAGGAACAGAAGTTCATTTTATCGCCGACGGGTCAAATGGAGGCTATGGTTGTTTTTATCAGTACTGTTCCTGGCTGCTGTTATTTTTCTTGGCCACGGGGGATATATTTGATCGCCGGGTCCATTTTTTGTGCAGAAGAATTTGATATCAAGCGTGGAACGTGTTGCAATGTGGTAAATCAAGATTTTTTCGCAAGTTCGGATGTCCAAAAGAGCGTCTCGTGAGAGACGCTTTTTTCATTATAAAAAACCATCCGGATAACTTGGCAGGCTCACCTTACATTGCGTCATTCTGAACTTTATTATTGTATCGAATCGCTTGCCAGTATTCTTTTCCATAGTCGACGAGGATCTCGCTTCGTGCAGGAATATCTTTCCTGGCAGTGATAAAAATGCGAAGACCATCCTGTTCATAAGTGGCATTGTTTGTGACACCTTTGTTCCTCATTAATCCGCTGGCATCGTTCGCATACCTTGCGATTGCGCTTTTATACTGCTCTGCATCTATGACATGATTCTTCTTTACGTAAAAGATATATCTGTTGAAACCATTTTTAGGTACTTCCTTCCAGGTTGTAATTCTTCCTTTGTATTCAACGATCCGGGTCCCTTTTGGTATAAATTTTTTTGTAAACAAACCTTTACCTGCGCGAGGTAATGTTGATCTCTTGACTACTAATTGCTTTTCTAAAAGTGCCATTTCCAAATAGTTGCCTGGGGTAAACAAATAAACTTTTATGCCAGCATTGTTTGGGAATCATATTTGATGATTACTTCCATATGCAGGAGTTTATCGTTTCAAGAGACAACGAATCTTCCCAGGAGCCCTCGTACAGCCTCTATGTCAGTTTTAATGACGTGAGTCTGGAGTCCAATCCCTTGGTAATATGTTCCGGCGCCGCGCTGATAACAGCTGGGGAACAAAAACAGTATTGGTTTGCTTATAATTTTCAGCACTCCAGGGACTGGACAAAGATTTTAAAATTGAACATCAGGTCCGAAGACTATAAATTTCCGCGGAGCCACCTAATAAAGTTTGGTTCAGTGATAGCCTGCCTCATTAATGATTTTATCTCGCAGAATAACTAAAACTTGCTCATGGTCGGTGCTTTGAATCAATACCTTGACCACCAGCGCGGAGGTACAAATGCCCCACGGTAAATGTCACACTGGTATTTATCAACTTTTGTATTTTAGTAATCAGTATTGAAGTAAACACCGAAAAAGAAACTGGCGTCGAAATGAAAATCTGTGCAGCCCAAACGAAACCCGTTGCAGGTGAGATAGAAATCAATATTGGTAAACACAAAAAATTAATAGACCTGGCGGTTTTGCAAAAGGCGGATCTTATTATGTTCCCCGAACTGTCGTTGACGGGATATGAACCGACATTAGCCAGACAATTAGCAACCACTATAAACGATGAACGCCTTAATGACCTACAGCTAATCAGCGATGTCCATCGCGTTACCATCGGAGCTGGCATGCCCATAAGAACTGGTTCCGGTATTCTGATTAGTACGGTCTTCTTTCGACCTAATAAGACGCGAGGAATTTATTCCAAACAATATTTGCATGAAGACGAGTATCCGTATTTCATAAAGGGACAAGAGCAGATTCTTTTGACCGCAGGTAAAAAGAAAATGGCACCCGCGATTTGTTATGAATTGTCAGTTCCCGCTCATCCGAGAGAAGCTTTTAAAATGGGAGCAGAAATTTACTTTGCAAGTGTGGCGAAGTCGGCCGATGGCGTTCAAAAAGCAATAAAAACTTTATCAGGGGTCGCAAAAAAATACTACATGACAGTGTTAATGTCAAATTGTGTGGGATGGTGCGATGGTGTACAATGTGCCGGGCAGACTTCGATCTGGAATGCGAGGGGTTTCCTGGCAGGGCAACTCAATGATACGGATGAAGGAATTCTCGTAATGGACACCGCTACACAACAAATAATTGAAAAAACGATTTGACGCAGGCTAATGCCAACGTGCGCCATTCATTGGCTAAATTTGATTAAAATAAAACCATGTCAATAGAAAAATTCACGGAAGACATCCGGGCTGCGTTTGCATTTTCCCGGAGATCAATTGTACTTGGCGGTGCTGTTTATGAAAATAAACCTGTCAGCAAATTAACAGTTCAAATTCCGCTATCAACAGTAAACCGGCACGGTTTAATTGCAGGGGCAACAGGAACAGGAAAAACAAAATCTATGCAACGGTTTGCGGAATCATTGTCAGAGGAAGGAGTAAATGTATTACTCATGGATGTGAAAGGTGACATTAGCGGTCTTGCAGCTGAAGGAACAGAAAATGACAAGATCAAAGAAAGAATGGACGCCATTGGCGTTTCCTGGAAACCGGCCGGGTATCCAACAGAATTGATGACGATTTCAAATGAGAAGGGAGTTAGGTTGAGAGCAACAGTATCAGAATTTGGCCCAGTATTGTTTTCTAAAATTCTTGAATTAAACGACAATCAACAGGGTGCCGTAGCTGTTATCTTCAAATATTGCGATGATAAAAAATTGCCCTTGCTTGATATTAAGGATTTTCGGGCAGCCATTCAACATTTGTCGGGAGCTGGTAAAAAAGAAATGGAAGAAAACTACGGCGGCATTTCTACTTCTACGTTTAATGTGATCATGAGAAAACTTCTTGAACTGGAGCAGCAAGGTGGCGATAAATTCTTTGGCGAAAAATCATTTGAAGTAGAAGATCTTTTACAAAAGAATCGGGAAGGGAAAGGATTTATAAACATCATTAGGTTAACCGACATCCAGGACAGGCCGAAACTGTTTTCAACTTTCATGTTATGCCTCTTAGCCGAGATATATAATAAGTTTCCAGAAGCAGGGGATAAGGGTGATCCTAAGCTTGTAATTTTTATTGACGAAGCACATCTTATTTTTAAAGAAGCATCCGATGCATTAATGCAGCAGCTTGAAACAATTATCAAGTTAATACGCAGTAAAGCGGTCGGAATTTTCTTTTCTACCCAGGCTCCGACCGATATTCCCGATATAATTTTAAGTCAGTTGGGCACTAAAATTCAGCATGCGCTTCGTGCTTTCACTGCGCGGGATAGAAAGGACATTAAGCTGGTGGCCGAGAATTTTCCGGTATCAGCGTATTATCAAACGGACCAGCTCATTACTGAACTTGGTATAGGAGAAGCTCTTGTTACGGTCCTGAGCGAAAAGGGAACTCCAACTCCTCTTGTACATACGATTATGTGTGCCCCTCAGTCACAAATGGATGTATTGTCGCCTGCCGAACAGGACGCCATAGTCGCTTCCTCCCAAATTGCGAAAATTTATAATGAGGTTATTGACAGGCAAAGTGCATATGAAATACTTCAGGGCAAACTTGTTCACGTAGACGAAGACGCAGCAACAACGAAGGGAAAAGAGACTGCCAAGGAAACGTCTACCGGCGTTGAAGAAACAATAAAAGCTATTGCCAACAGCAGTCTTACCAGGACTGTTGTCAGAGAAGTAACAAGAGGAATACTGGGCGTTTTGATAGGCA
>F14TC_100586706_pt1 | contig 10165 bp, 6 predicted proteins | sample KannatnBrdUF14TC_FD_10806 | JGI IMG/M metagenome (IMG submission 10806)
AAAAACTTCGAAACACAGGTAATGAAAATAATTTTCATGGGCACCCCTGCATTTGCTGTTGCCTCTCTTGAAATACTTTATAAATCACAGCACACAATCTCTGCAGTTGTAACTGCGCCAGATAAACCCAGCGGAAGGGGGCTTAAAGTTTCTGAAAGTGCAGTTAAAGAATCCGCCGTCAAAAACAGATTGAAGATCCTGCAGCCGGAAAATCTTAAATCCGAAAGTTTTATAAACGAAATTAAATCCTTAGAGCCTGATCTAATTGTTGTAGTTGCATTCCGCATCCTTCCTAAAGAGATATACACAATACCGAAGTATGGTGCGATTAATCTGCATGCATCACTTTTGCCGAAATACCGCGGCGCAGCGCCGATAAACCGGGCAATAATAAACGGGGAAACCGAAACCGGTGTCACAACTTTTTTTCTTCAGGATAAAGTTGATACAGGAAACATCATTCTTCAGAAAAAATGCGGAATAACCCGTGATGACAATGCAGGCACGCTGCATGATAAGCTGATGGTGATTGGAGCCGAGACTGTTTTAGAAACTGTGAACTTAATTGGTGAAACGCCCGGCAAGCCTTCCGTCATGAAACAAAATGATACTGAAGCAAGCGCAGCGCCTAAAATATTCAAAGAGGATTGTAAAATTGACTGGCATAAAAATGCGGGTGAAGTTTATAATTTCATCAGGGGGCTTTCACCTTACCCCGGGGCATTTACATTGCACAAGGATAAAATGATAAAAATTTACAAAACATCTCTGCCCTCTTCGGGGCCTGAAGGTAAACCCGGAGATCTCATCGTTAACGACGAAAGAATATTTGCAAGATGTTCAGACGGAATTCTTGAAATACTTGAGCTTCAGCTGGAAGGGAAAAAACGGATGAGTTCATCCGAATTCCTTAGGGGCAACACGTGCTTTTTGGGTTAATTTACCTTAACTCTATTATCTTTTCTATCAGCCACTCCCTTGCGATCGTATTTCTGTTCTCATCAAGCTTTTTCATCAGCATTTTGATCTCACCTTTTTGTTTTTTATCGAGCTTTATAAGATTGCTCACGTAATTCAGAAAAAGAACATAGCGGTCATAATGGATCGACAGTATATCCTTATGTCTTTTTAAATAATGCTTTGCTGCATCGATCGCGGATTCTATAGATTCAGTTTCACCAAGCTCATAATAAGTCTTTATCAGAGTCTCCTTTGACTTTAAATAAAAGTAAGAAAATTTATACCCTACCCTGCTCAGGTGCCCTATGCATTCCCGGTACCTCTTTGAAGAAAAAGAAATTAGAGCCAATACAAGATTGATTGTATCGCGTTTAACATCGCTTGCTATATTGCTTTTGTAGCTCTCAAAGAAATAATTCACCCATTTGACCTTTTTTAAAGTGAGACCGCAGATGACCACGCTCATAAAATCAGTATACTGGATGTTATTGTTTTTTTTATAGAACCCTGTTGCTTCAAAGTTGGTGTAAATCTCATACAGCTCATTCAGAAATTTATCATCCCCGGTTGCAATTTTATTCACACAGTAGTTCGCCAGTGAATAATATACCTGCTCAAGCTCCTCTTCATTGTATCTTGAGACGTTCGATAGAACATGCTTTTCCAGGTCATGGAAATGCTTTACCGATTCCGGCTTCAGCATCATCTTCAGTATCTTATACTCCGAATATATTATCGGGTGCATCTTTCTCATCTTCTCGATGTTCTTTTCAACGTAGTCGAGGATGTGGTCTACTCCCCAGAAATTTTTATAAATATGCCCGTCGGATAGTATCTTCCTGCTTAAAACCGTATTTATTACCCTTAGCTTTGTAACTATGAACAGGCAGTCAGCTTTATCAGACATATCGAAATAGCTTTTGTCAAGGTCAATGTCAAGGTCCTCGCCCAGGTAGTTAAGCAGTATATCCTTGTGAGTAAGGTCGTCAAAATAAAAATCAATGTTTTTATTGAAGTCCTTAGAGGTAATTGCGCTAATCTCGTTTGATGTCATGTTAAATGTCTTGCGGATGTTACGTCCGCTGAGGGATTTTAAAAGATATAGCTTGCTTTGAACAGGATTATTGCTCATTTCAAGCAGTACCAGAAACTCTTCAAGCAATGAAGTGAAATTGCTTATAAGTGTTCTAACATTCTGGTCTTTACTGGCTTCATCATTAAAGATGGATATTGCAATTCTTTTGTTGGTAAGTACATTAGCGTCAAATTTTTCAAAATTATTATTAATAAGTTCATAAAGCTGAAGGATCTTTTTGCTTTTATTATGGAACGGGGAGTATAAAAACTCGCCGAATCTCTTAAATTCCGGGGGCGAAATACCCTTCAGCATCTCTGTAAGCTTAGATTCCCGCATATTTTGAAGGGAAATATTTATACAATGGCTTTAACAAAACGCGTTTACTGTCACCGGGTTCTTAATGAAAAAATAGAAATTTCAGCATTTTTTGATAAAAATATCGTTATAATATTCTAAATTTAAGTTAACAAATCTACAAAAAAATCTTTGCCTATACATTATGCAAAGGTTATCTTTACATTGAGATAAACCAAATAATCAGATATGTAAAAATGATGTTTAAAGAAGTCCTCATATCGGTGTTATTAATGAATTTAAATTACACATTGAGTTCAGCAGGGTTATATGATGTTTATTCACAAGGGGGCGCGGCGGCAGTTTTTGCGGTTGGTACAGACGGCTTGACCTTAAAATCACTCACTACGGGCAATACATATTCAAGCATGTATGTCGGAACAAACACGCTGTATTCTGTTTTCGCCAAAGATAACAATGTTTGGTCAGTTGGAGCAAACGGGACATTAAACTACAGTTTAGATTACGGAGATACATGGATTTCAAGGAATATTGCGGGAAACACAAGTTTGAGATCAGTTTTTTTTGTTGATTCCTTTACAGGGTATATTGCCGGGGCTAACGGTTTGATCCTGAAGAGCAGCGACGGAGGTAATAACTGGGTCAATCTTAGCTCCGGTACTTTAAATGATCTAAACAAAATAAAATTCGTTAACCCAACTGCAGGATTTGCATGCGGCGACAACGGGACATTTTTAAAAACGATAAACGGAGGAGGCGCATGGGTACCTGTTTCGCTGCCTGTAACTGGAGGAATATCTTCATTTGATGTATTTGAGAATTTTTTTTTCCTTGGTACTGATAACTGTACACTCCTCAGGTCAACTGATTCAGGTTTAAGCTGGAACACGTTCGATTTTAAAATGTATTCCCGGCCAAAAATAACTTCCATAGCAATAAGGATCGATACAGCCATTTTTGCTGCCTTTGAAAGCGGTACAATAATGTACAGCAGAAACCACGGCAATTCATTTGCATATTCTAGCTCACCTATGCTTGCTGATATTACGTCAATAATGCTTTCCTTCCCTGTGAGCTATGCTGTATCAAAGGATAATATTGCAGTGCTAAGGTCAAACTCTAACGGTTTAACATGGATCTTTCCTTCAGGTACTCAGACGACGATCAATTTTACGGAAATATTATCAGGGTATGGAATGAGCTTCAATAAAACATTTGATATGAATTACCAGAAAAGAGGGGTAGTTTATGCGCTCCAGCAGAACAGGCTGATGCGGAGCGCTGATCTTGGTGAGAACTGGGCATTGCTATCTACCCTTCCTTACGGCAGGTGCAGCATGCAGTTCCTTGTATCAATGAAGGATTCCTCTAAAATGATCGGTGTTTTAAATAACATGTCCAGTTATCCTGACAGCATCAAAGCTACTGTTTACAGGACCACAAATTACGGGCTGAACTGGAGCATTAGTTATACATGCAACAGCGATTATATCGGGAATATGATGACACAGGATCCAAACCACCCTGATACGGTTTATTTAGGCACACAAGATTCAGTTATCAGAACAACAGACTTCGGTGTAACATGGATGAAGATCGCCGGAGGTCCGTATGATGACTGGTGCGATATTGCCGTTAACCCGGGTAACTCAAACATTCTTTATTCCTCAACAAACCATTACCCAGCCAGGATAAATAAATCAACTGACGGAGGATTTACATGGTTTATGATAGACCAGGTCTTTGATACGGTGTATTGCGAGAATCCGGCAATAGCTGTTTCAAACCTGAACCCGAACATGGTATTTCATGCACAGCTTGGATACAATGTGAACCAGATAGGGCTGAAAAGATCTTATTCACTGGGAAACACATGGCTGTTTAATGTATTTACGGGAATAAGCTGGTCAGTCGATATTTCAAAAGATGACCCCAATGTATTTGCTTACGGCAGCGTCAGCCTCTCCCCGGTTTATTTATCCGTTAACGGAGGCGCAAATTTCATTGCTACGGTAAATAACTGGGCAGAACAGATATTTTTTTATGACAGGTCAAACATGTTCACAAATAATCACGATGAAATATACAAGATGAGGGTTTCTTATATCATGCCAATAGGCATTCAGCCGATCTCTTCAAATGTGCCTGTCGATTTTGCACTTTCACAGAATTACCCGAACCCTTTCAATCCGGTAACCAACATTAATATTGATATACCTTACAGCTCATTTGTAAAGATGGCAGTTTATGATGTTCTTGGCAAAGAGCGGGCAGTATTAGTTAATAGTGACCTTAAAGCCGGTTCATATAAGGTTGACTGGGACGCCTCAAATTATTCAAGCGGTGTATACTTCTATAAGCTTGAAACAAAAGATTTTTCTGAATCTAAAAAAATGATACTGATTAAATAAAAATTTTGTTATGGATATAAAGAGCGCAGCAGCTTTCTGTCCTGATAAATTGTTCTCTTTCGAAGGGCGGGAGATACAATTATGATCATTGCAGTTTTAAGTTGCTGCGTTTCGATTTTTTAAAAATCTCAACACTGCACTTCATCTCTTCTGTGTATTAAGGGGCATTTTGACCCTTTTTTTCTTACTTTTAAAAAAAATCAGCCTCATACCTAATATAGGTTATTGTTCTCTCTTGACATAGCCTTTTTTATATGCTATATTGCAGTAGTTTATAACTACAGCAAAATTGAACGGTGATATTTTAATAGAACGCTTAAAATCTCTCGGATTTAAGGAATATGAATCCAAGGTTTTAATTGTACTGCTTAACGGCAACCCTATGAGTGCTTCTGAAATTGCAAAAGAAGCAAAAATCATAAGAAATTCAATATATGATATTTTAAAGTCTTTCGTTGATAAAGGCTACTGCAACGAGATCGAAACAAATACAATACTGAATTACCAGATAATTGACCCTGCCGTTATCCTGGATAAAATTACATCTGACTATAAGAAGAATTTCAAGAAAAAGATGGAAAATCTTTCTGAAACCTTCGGGGAACTTCAGGATATTTATAAAGCCGAGTCAGCTAAAGTAGAAGGTCCCGATAAAAATATTCAGCTTATAAGGGGCTTTAATAAGCATAGGCATATCAAGTTTATAGAACTGTTTAACAACTCCAAAAAAGAAATTCTGGCTATGTATGACCCCAACAGGGCGGTTATTTATGATGCGGTCAATCAGGATGCCAGGAATTTTATTAAAAACGGAGGTGTGATTAAAACTATTTATCAGCTTGGCGCAGATAAACAGAATAATGAGTCACTGTTAAAAACTTGCGAAATGTTTGTAAAATCCGGTGAGGAAGTGAGGCTTGCAGAATTTAAGCTTTCAAATATTGCTGTTTTTGACTCAGAAATAGTATTTGTTAACCTTTCTACTGATAGATCGGTCCCTAAACATAAACAGGCAGATATTATAATCAAAAATCCTGATTATGCTGAGCATATGAAGGATTTATTTAATTATTACTGGAATCAGTCTTTGACATTAGCAGAATATAAAAAGAGAAATTAATATTATTTAAAAATCATGGAATTTAAAATAAAATTTTCAATAAAAGGAATTATAAGCTTATTTTTCATATTCCTGCTATTATTACTGATCATTTAGCTTAATATTTCCTCCATACACTAATCACGGGGTTGCTATGGAAATTAAAAACATTCTGCGATTGCAGATTCTAATAATTATTGTTATATTATTGCTACTGTTAATTATATAAATTACTGTTAAATTACGGTAAGTGGGTAGGGAATACACAATGTGTGCACTATCTGTTGTGAACTATCCGTTAACCTAATTTATGAGGTTATAAATGGGCAAGATAAAAATAAAAATATTAACAGGTTTACTGCTTGCTATATTTCTTCTGCATAACGGAAGCCTGCATGCTCAAACAGGCTGGTACCCCCTGCAATCCGGAACATCCAATATTCTTAAAGCAATTTACTTTGTAAACCCTAGCACCGGTTATATGGCCGGCAACGGCATCGTGCTGAAAACCCTAAACGGTGGTGTTAACTGGCTTGTTATAACAACAAATTTCGGCGGATCGTCAATAAGCTTTCTCAATGAACATACAGGTTATATTTGCGACGGAACTGTGTATAAAACAACCGACGGCGGTATAACATGGAATAACCTTAATGTTTTTACTCTAACAGCGATCGATTTTACTGATGTAAACACCGGGTATGGCGTTGGACTTAACAGCAATATAGTTAAAACCACCAATGGCGGTGTAAGCTGGGAACAGCAGTTTGTAAACGTCTTTAACAACAAGTTTAATTCTGTGACATTTGTAAATGCTTCAGTAGGCTATATTGCCGGAGGCAAAATGTTCTTGCCTTATGAGGGAGTAATATACAAAACAGTTAACGGAGGGGCATCATGGTATTCAGTTTCTCCCTCCGCGCTTGATATTGATTTTAGAAGCATTGATTTTCCCTCAGCAGGTACAGGGTACGTTGTTGGTGGCTATGAATACGGCTCATCAGGTGTGATATACAAAACCACTGACGCAGGAGATACCTGGGTACAGTTCGGGATTGTTAACAAAGACCTGAACGCTACCCATTTCTTTACTAATGATCTTGGATACGCAGTCGGCGAATACGGAACAATATTAAAAACCACAAACGGAAGCGTTGTTTGGAACACACAGGTCTCAAGCACAACGAAAGACCTGAATGCTGTTTATTTTCAGAACAGCAATCTTGGTTTTACTGCCGGTGCTTCAGGCTCGGTTCAGAAAACTATTAACGGCGGAACATCAGGCCCACCATTTGCTGTTGCCGGCAGGGTTACTTTCCCCAGCGGAGCTCCGGTTACACGCGGAATTGTAAAAGCATTGAAGTTCAACCCGGTGTTAAACAGAGTTGAGATATTAGATACCGCAGGTATTCAGCCTAACGGTGATTATATTTTAAGGAACGTTCCTCAGGACAGTTGCGATATTATGGTTTTTGCCAGTGATGAAGACGAAGACGGCCAGCCCCCTCCTCCCCCGCAGTTTGTGCCTACTTATTATGCAGGCGGTACTGGCGGAAGCGGAACAATATACTGGAATCAGTCAAGAACATTATATGCAAACATAAACATATTTGATGTTGATATAAGAGTATTCAATATTACAGGTACAGGCGGAAGCGGCATTATTGGCGGCGGAGTTTTTGAAGCGCCGCCGAACGTTATCGGGCTGCAGGATGCCATTGTGTATGCAACTTTGAACGGAGAATTTAAAGGCTATGGCGTTTCCAGAGGCGGAGGGCCATATGACGTGAATAACATACCACAGGGAAATTATACTATGGTGTGTGACAGGATGGGTTACAGAAACGCCTCCAGAAGCGTTACACTGGGCGGTGTAAACCTTGATACCATTAATTTCTACCTGGTGGGTATCGGAGTGATTGGAATTGAGCCTATCGGTTCAATTACGCCTGCAGCATTTAAGCTTGACCAGAATTACCCGAACCCCTTCAATCCGACAACCAGGATCAAGCTAGATGTGCCACACGATTCATACGTAAAGCTTGCAGTTTATGATATGCTTGGCAGGGAAATTGAAACGCTTGCCAACCAGATGCTGAGAGCCGGAAGCTATCAGCTTAACTGGAATGCATCAAAATATTCGAGCGGCATTTATTTCTATAAGGTTATTTCATCAGATTTCACCGATACGAAAAAGATGATACTGGTAAAGTGACATGTAATATTTTTCTCCTCCTTTAGAAAAGGCTGACCTCCTCACACCTCCGTAGGATGACAGCCTTTTGTTTTAATTGCCTTCTTCCTGTTTTAATAATCTTCTAAATTCCGGGTTTATCTTATTTATATGCTTGAATTTGTAAACTGATTCTGATAATTTACCTTAAGAAAGATGCAACAAGGTTCTTAACAAGGGGATACTGGTATAGCTTGCAAAACCCTCATAAGGTTAATTTCTCTGAAACCCGAATATCAACGTTAATGAGTGATAAAAAAATAGGCATTGGCATCATTCACGGAATGGGCGAGCAGTCCGATGACTTTGTAGATGAATTCAAAGAACGGGTCATGGGAATGTACCACGATAACTCGCTTGGTTATAACAGCGATGAGCTTTGTGTAAAAGGGATCCTGTGGGCAGGAATACTGAATGACATCCAAAGAGACCTTCGGGTAAAGGTCAATTACAAAAATGATCTTAGCTTCGAGGGGTTGAGGAGATTTGCAATAGATTATCTCGGCGATCCTATCGCATACCAGAAAACAAGAGAGTACAATGAATTAAAACCCGGTGACCGGAAAATTTATTTCGATATCCAGGAACTGATCGGACAAAAAGTAATTGAAATTGTCCAGTCTATTCCTCCCGGCGCACCTGTAATTCTTATTGGCCACTCGCTTGGTGCAGTAATGCTTTTAAATTATGTTTACGATTCACAAAAAAACCCGAATGAAAAACTTAAGATCGGGTGGAGTGTTCCTGAGATCGAAACGCTTTCGGGAATCATAACCATGGGCAATCCTTTTGCCTTATGGAGTGTCCGTTATAAAGATTTCGGAAAAGTCATTGATTTCCCCGGCAGAGCGGTAAATGGCAAATTAAAAGAGGTGTCAAAATGGTACAACTATTACGACCCGGAGGATATACTTGCTTACCCGCTGAAAAACCTTAACTCAAGCTATAAAGATCTTGATAAGCTTGAAGACGTAAAGGTTAAAATGGAAGGGATAATAAACAACATAACCCCTCTTGCTCATGAAGGATATTTTAAAAGCCTGGATGTTTCTGAAAAGATCTCATCATTTTTGCGTGAGATCCGAAATGCAATTTGATTGCAATTATAAAACAATACCGGAGGTAAGCCATGTTGCATAAAAATACATTTTCTCTATTTATCGCAGTTTGTCTTTTAACCGGAAGCGTCTATTCTCAAAAAAAAGCCAAAACCATTGGGTATATCCTCAAGCTGGGTGGAGGAATAAGCACCCCAATCGAAAAAGAAGGAGTTTATGACCGCAGTTCGGGGTATAATCTTAATGTTGGAGGAGGATATGCTTTTACCAAAATCTTCGGAGTGCGGATTGACCTTGATTACGATATCTTCAGGGATCCTGCCGGCAAAGGAGAATCAAATACACAAACACCGCAATTTTATATGACAAGCCTTAAGCTTGGTATGCTTGCAGGACTATTTGAGAAGAAAAAATCAATCAAGTTACGTCCGTACGCAATACTTGGCGGGGGGTTTCATTATTTAACCGGGCTCGACTCTGCGAACGTGAAACTAATGGGTTCAGAAAATGACTTCAGTATTTTTTTCGGCGCGGGATTGAGCTATATGTTCACGCCACAGGGCGGGCTTTTCCTTGAATCTGAATACCAAGCTTTCCTGTCCTCGGACCGGTTAAAAGGGAATATTCCAATAAGGATCGGGTTTATGCTGTTTCCTTCAAAATAAATAGCTAAAGCGAGATTATAAGAATAGTGGATAAGAGCCAGTTAGTCCTGTCGTAAGTATCGTATGAAGCTCCTAACCCCAAGCCTATATGCTGTGATACTGCATAACCAAACCCTGCATATATCTGTGTGTTGTTATAATCCAGCTTCATATTCCTGGAAAACGAAACACCGCCGTACATGTAAATGTTATCCGATATATCATAGGAAGGACCACCTGATATAACAATCTCCGGCTCATAGGTATATTTATACACTTGTTTTATGCTGTCAATAGTGTGCTGAACGAACACAGGGAATTTCCGGGCCGTTGGATAATCTTTCCGGTGCAAAAGATTAAATTCAAA
>F14TC_100407480_pt1 | contig 10132 bp, 7 predicted proteins | sample KannatnBrdUF14TC_FD_10806 | JGI IMG/M metagenome (IMG submission 10806)
TCAAAGTTGCAATCAGATATTAGAGATTATCTTGCCTGCCAAAAAATAAGTTCAGATTATGCAGGGCAATTGGAAAAAGACCAAAAGGATGAGCTTAAAAAACGAACAGATGAAGCAGCAAAACAAATTGAAAGTTCAATCATTACTGCTTATTCTGTATTGGTAAAATTCTCTTCTAAGAATGGGATGGACAAGTTGAATATAACCCAGTTCAAAGATAACATCGAAAGGCAAATCAGCGATGTTTTATACGAAACATTGAAAAATGAAGAGTGGCTGCTGGAAGCTGTGGGGCTGAATACACTTAGAAGTAATAATCTTCTGCCAACTGTTGAAAATCCAATTAAAGCTAAAGATATTTACGAGGCATTTCTGAGATTTGACGACAAACCCATGATAAGCGGCATGGATGCTGTTCAAAACAGTCTGCAAAGATACTGTTCAAATGGTGAGTTTGCTATTGCTTCAGGCGAGGATAAAAACTTCACGATGGTATTTTACAAACAAATTGTCCCCTTATTTAATGTTAGTGACACAACTTATTGGGTAGTTGATAAAAGTCTTTTCAAACCCACTGAACCTGCGGCTGCTGGCACCGATGGAACTGTTCCAGCTGATAATGCTTCTATTGATGATATTGAGGTCACACGTATAGAAACTGATGAGAAAACCAAAGTATTTCGTTCTGTTCAAGTATCCGGTAAAGTTTCCCTTGAAAATTATACACAGATCTACCCCAGCTTTATTGTGCCTTTAGCCCACTATAACCTGGAAATCGAAATCAAGATTAAAGGCAAATCCACTAAAACCAAACCATTAACCGAAAACAGCCAGGAATATAAGATAATCAAAGAATCTGCAAAGCAGCTCGGGCTGGATTTGGAGGAAGAGTGAAATGAAAGCTATGGGTAATGAAAAGTTCTTAAAAGAAATGGAAAAGATTCAGGATGAATACAGGAAAGTGTTTTCTAATCACCCTGAATTAGAAAAGAGCGGATTTTTTCTTTGCGGATTATTTGGAAATATTTTAAAACAATATGATATAATGCTATTAGGAACTAATCCAGGGGGTTATGATAGATGTGATGATATAAATAGTTTACATACAAATGAGATAGATTCTTACAAAGAAAACTCCGACTACAATGAATTAGCTGTTAGTAAAGACAACCTTAGCATAAAAACCAGGGATTTTTTTAAACAAGCTTTTGAGGAAGAGCAAGTAAAATATCTAAATAATACTTTTTATTGGAATATGTGCCTGTTAAAAAATGAAAAGAAATATTCAAAATTAGATTATGAAGCAAATGTATTAGGTTTTTCTTCTTTTTGGGAATTATTCAAAGAGATCGTAGGCCTTGTTCAGCCCATAATAATAATAACTTTTATTGAAGGCTTTGATTTTCTTAAAAATAAATTAAACTTTGACTCAATTAATACGACGCTTGATATTGAGAATTCAAAAGCATATTATAATAAATCAGGCTCTATAGATATAAATAACCACCAGATTCGAAGAATTATAGGTATTCCTCATTTAACAGGATATCCATATACTCCTCTGCAAAGGAGCAAATTTGCCAAAGAATTCAAAATTGATTGTGAGGATGTAATGTAAAATAATGGAAGATTTTTTCAAATATGCAGCAATAGTTGGAGTTACAGCTTTAATTGGATTTATATTGGGATATTTCTATAATAAACGGAAAAAAGATAATATTTTATTACTTTCGAAAAATACCGGTTCAAATAACATTGTTGTTAAAAACCAGGAACTTTCTATATACAATCAATTTAATAGTGAAGAAATAATATTTGGCGATATTAATAACCCTGACATAGTAATTAATCCATATCGGAACCAATAGATTATTTGAAAGAAAAGTTCACAATAAAATCCCAACTTTGAAATCCAAGTTAAGGACTAATGATACTAATAAAACTTTTCGTAAATACTTAAAGGATTCAAATAAAAATATTCATACTGATTTATCGAAACTGAACAAGGAAATTGAAAATACACACAATTCTGTTGTTCTTAGATTAAAAGATTCTTTGAAAGATACCTCCAAACCATGTAAAATAATTGTAGAAACAGACAAAGATAAAACAATAAAGTCTATCAAAAAACTTAAATGATGAGGATTAATGTTACTCTCAATTCCTGAATGGGTAATTGATCCATCCAAACCAACTCGCGGAATAGATTTATTAGGCTTACGTATTCAAGCACAAAGAATAAGTAATTCCCTGCTTGATGGAATTACCACAGTATCCCCTCGCATTAGATATTTATCTTTTCGAGCTTGGATTATTTATAAATATTATAATTTAGGATTTCCGGATTCCTGGGATTCTTTTATTAATTTTGCATCAAAAATGGAAGCAGCGTTTGTTAAAGGGAATCTTTTAGTAAATCCAAATGAAAATCAGCTAATCGGTTCTGATAAAGCGATAGACATAAAATTTGAAAGCGATAACTGGCCTCTTAGTAGACTAGTGAAAATTTTAGCTTTCCAGACATATACAGGTCCTTCACAACAATTATTGATAGATTCGCATGAAAGATCTTCCGGAATACCTACTTTAACAAATAATAGAGGTATTTTATTATCTAAAATAATTGATGATGTATTAGAAAAAACGCAATTTAAAAAGAAACTTGAGGATAATCATAACATTGATTCAATAACAGAAGATGATTTACAAGAAATCGGAGATGCCCTTAGAATAAGTGAGTTAAATAATGACGAAAGGCAACTTTTAATTGCCATCCTTCTCCCATCTAATCCTCAAGTAACATTTAAACATAATGAGTTACCACGATTAAAATCTTATTGTTTATTATTAAGAATATCCGAAATATTGAGAAAAGTTCTAACAGAAGATGAAATATTTATATTTGTTGCAAATATTAACTCATCTGTTCCGGATGAATTAGAAGAGACTAGATTTGGTTGGCTGTTATATTTTTCTTCCGATATGTTAGCTGTAGTTTTTGAGGCAAATCTTGAATTGATAAGATCAGTATTGGATACTCGTTTTGAACCTTTAAAACCAATCAACCTAGAATTTATTTTAAAAGATATTTTAGATAAAAAAAATCTTATTAACCAAACTTTAAATGATTTTAGTTTAATTTCCAACACAGAAACATACGAAAATCTTGGGTTTAATGATTTGTATAATAAGTTTGAAAAATCGCTTGGGAATGTTATTACTAAAAAAGGAATAAGTATATGGAATACTAATTTGAACGAGTTAGAGATTATTCTTGCTGCGAAGTCTAAAGATTTTAATGTTGTTGTGCTTCTACCCATAAGTTTGTTAATTATCCATTTCAGATTAAAAAATAGTTTAAATCATAAAAATAAGTTCGTTGAAAATATATTAAAGACCGGTTTTAATGAGATTAGCTATGAAAACATCATTTTAAAGAAAATAGAAGGATGGCTAAGTAATAATACTCTTTTAATTGAAGTTATTGCATTTCTTCTTGAATATGTAATTGAACAGCATAATCATATCATTTGGTCAAGACTAGCATTTGACACAAAAAGAAATACAACAATTGTTATTAAGGATAATGAAAGTTGGAGCACAACCAAAAATAACTTTAGAGGAGGGCGCACACAATCGAGATTAAAGCAGGCAATTGGGTGGTTAAAGGAACTTTCATTAATTGGCAATAATGGAATAACTGAATTGGGTAAAGATACATTACAAAACAGATTAGATATGATAAAACAGTATATAAATAATGAATCTTAGAGAACATATTTCTAAACCTAAATATTATACTGCAATACTCCTTACATATAATATTGACCCATTATTTTTTGAGAATATTATTTTGCGGGATTTGCATTTATCAAACATTAGTGAAATAATTGTTATTTGTGATAAGTCTCAGAAAAACCTATTAATGAAATATGCAGATAGCTTGAAAAGTTTAGGAAAGAAATATATCTTAGAAACCGCCAATTCTATTGGGCGATTCCATCCAAAAATATTTATAAAAATAGGCCAGGATATTGCTAATTTGAGCTTGGGTTCATCCAATCTAAGTCCTGGGGGATGGGGTAATAATCTTGAATTATGTTCTAACATTGATATAAGTCCCGATGATTCTGAGGGTTGTAAAACAATTTCAAATATTATTAGAGAAATTAAAGGATATGTTAACAACGAAAATGTTATAGAAATTATTAATAATGTATTTGATAAGTATAACTGGATAAATAAAAGTATTTCAAGTAATAATAGTGATGATGTCGTATTCCTTACGCCAAAATCAAAAACGCTATTTGACAAATTAAGAGAAAAAATTAATAATAAACGTTACGATTCTTTAACAATCTTAACCGGATCAACAGATGCAAATGGTTCTTTTCTTGAAGAATGCATAAATTCATTTAATATAAAAAAATTTAATATATACCTAACACCTAGCTACTCAAGATTCACTAAACAAGGCTTAGATAAATTAAATGCTGAAATTAACATATATAACGTAGAAGATAAATATCTGCATTCTAAATTATATTTCTTTAATGGTGTGGAGTCCTTAACCATAATAGGTTCGGCCAATTGCTCTAGGGCAGCTTGGCTTATTTCTCCTGATCAAGGAGGTAATGTTGAATCTATTGCATTTTTAGATTTAATAAAGAAAAAAGATTTAACCGGTATTTTTGAGTTTTTACCAAAAACACCTTCAAAATTTAATGATATTAAAGATTGGGGCAATAATATTAATGAGGAAGCTGATGACTATTTAAAAGGTAAGTCAAACAACCTTTTATCTTTGGCTTATGATTCAACAAAATCAATTATTATAGCAAGTTTACAAAATCCATTAGAGTTATCCACGGAATTATCTCTAAATTATGACAACAGTGTTTATAAACCGTTAAAAAATGAAAACACTCAGAAAATATTCGAATTTTTTGTCGATTATATATCATCCACAAAAACTCAGTTTGGAGAAATTGTTTTAATAAATAATAAGGAAAAAGAGAGATATGTAAATTGGATAGATGATATATATCAACTAAAATATCTGAACAAGGGAGCTGGATTATATACTGCTATTACTAGATTGTCAAAGAATATTGAATCAATTGAATTAGATTCATTGAGAAGGGATATAGAATCAATTAAAAATATTATTATAAAGGGAGACATAATTTTCGATGACGCAAATATATTTACCAAAAGTAAAGAAGTAATTGATAATATTGTAGACAAACCCAAAACATTAACTCCTAATGATTTAACTGTATCTTTAAACTCTGAATCTTCTTTTAATATTGAATCTGAAAATATTCCAAACAAACATCATAATATAACTTTTTTTGGGATTGAAAGAATTTTTTTCGGATCAGAAAATATCCCCCGAATTATAGGAAATGAAAATGATAGCGATATTGATGACGAACAAATGAATAATCATAAACCAAACGAAGACAAAGATCAGGACTTTAAAAATATTGAAACATTTGTAAAGAAAACAGAGAAAATCATTGATAAATTTATTGAAGGTATTGGCAAAAATGTCTTTGCAGATAAATGCACTGCATTACAGCTATCCCAAGCCATTTCATTTCCTTTAGCACTTTCTTATTTTGGTTTTTACAAACAATATTACAATATAAACCAAATAGAAAAATGGTTTTATAATTTATTAAATATCTTATATTATCAAAGTTATGATGATGGTAAAGTTCATGGTTTATTAGGTTATATAAGGAATAAATATGTTAAGAGTAGTAGAACTGAAATATTTGATAATACAATTGGGAATGGAGTTATTTTGATATTATTAGAACTAATTGCATGTAATATTTACGAAAAAACTAAATATTTTAATAATATTTCAATAATATTTTACTTAAACACATTGATGGAAAATCATCTCCTTACGAATTCAACTGAACTAAATCAATTTAGCCGCCTTATAAAACAATCTAATTTTGAAGAAATGAAACTTGAATTGAATAATAAATTTCCATTAATTAATCGAAAACTAAAAGAAATCGAAAAATATATTTTAGATAATTTTATAGAATTAGTTAATGAAAACTCATCAAATAAGACAAACGAAAATGATATTATTTATGGCAAAAAATATGGCTGGGGTATAACAAAAGGTATTCATAAAGCAAAGTCATCAAGCGATATTTATTGGGATGTTTATTTCCCCAAATGGGGTGAAATTAAAACTATTTCATTAAAGAGTTTATATATCAATATTAACTATTTGGTAGAACACAATAAAGAACTTAAAAAATCTTTAAACTGCATATTTGTATAGTAATAATTATTAAAACAGAATAATAATGTTGGATTACTGGGACATATCTAAACAATTTAAACCTGACAATATAAATACACTTTTAATTGGGGAAGCTCCTCCACCAAATGGTAAGACTTATTTTTATATTCCTCAAAAGATGTCCTTAAAATACAAAATAGAGAACTATCGATCATTACCTGCCACCATATTTTATCACTATTATCAAGAAATACCAGAAACTGTAGAAAGATACAAAGTATTATTAAAATGGTTGGAGAATGATGGAATCTTCCTAATGGATATTTGTGATATTCCTTTAAAAATTACAGATAGAAAGTTACCAGGTTCAATAAATGTAAATAATTTAAATATACTTATTGGCGAAATTCCAAATTTGAATGCAAAAATTAAGAAAAGAATCGGTGAAATAAATGAAAATAATATAATATTCCTGCTACCAAGGCTCCATTATAATAACGAATTAGTTCAACATTTCCCAAATGCACAATATTTTACATGGATTGATTTTAGACTAAATAGATAATGAAATGTCAGTAAAAATTAATTTAATTGGTAACCCCGAAACAATAGAGTACAAGGCTGGTGAACAACTAAAAACCATTTTTGCATCTGAATTAAATCATAACGATAACGGAGAAATTACTATTGCATCCAGCATACAGTGTTATGGCTCGGAAGTTCAGGACATTGACTTGGTGGTATTGGGGCAATTCACAAAAGGCATAAAAAGAGAAATAAGATGTAGAAGTAAAAAAGCTACTTTTGAGGGATATGTATTGAAAACTGGTGAAGAGTTAGATCTTAAAGGCACAAAGATTATCGAACCTCTTATGAACCGGGATGTATTCATAAATAATTTCTGTTTAGCAATAGAGATAAAAGATTTGAATAGAGACTTAATTAGATTTAACAATTCCAGAGCCATTGGAAAGTATTGGGATGGGGAGAAGGATATTACTCATCAAAGTCAAAGCCAAAAGTATTCTTTGCAAAGATATCTAAAGGATGCAATAAATTGGACTCCTTATGTTTGCAATTTGATTTGGTTTAGAAATCTTTCAAAGGATGATTTCCCTAAAGTGCCTCATAATTGGCTGCATCAAAAACCATCTTTATCATGGGTGTTCCAATTAATGTGTAATCAGAATTACCCTTATAAAGTTGGAAATGCATATTCATTCAAGTGTGATTTTTCTAAAAACATAATTTCACAACAATTTCTTGAAGCACAGAAGTTCTTCGAAAATTTTAGAGACAATATAGGATCAGTTACAAGGAGCAAGTTAGAGAAAATTACAAAAAAAGTGATTTTACAAGATCAGGATTTTGTGAAAGAGATTGGTAAAAAACTTTTGATTATTAAAGGTAAAGCCGGAACCGGTAAGACAATAAAACTCTTACATTTGGCTCATGATTTATGTAAATACGAAAATCAAAGTTGTTTGATTCTTACTTATAATAAGGCGTTAGTCTCAGACATTAGAAGACTAATTTCCCTTGCTGGAATAGATTCTGACATTGACAGGCCCCGTATTGCTATCAGGACTATTTATTCGTATATCCGAACAATTCTCAAAGCTCTAGGTCTCTATAACTCAATTAAGAATAATGAATTGTCAAAATTAAAGGATCAACTAAATGCTAAATTAGAACAAAACCAAATTGATAGGAAAAAATACAATTACCAAATTGAAGCATTTGAGGAGAAATTCTTTTTGGTTTACTATGAAGATCTAAAAAAAGAATTGATATCTTACCTAAAAGATCGGATAATTACGAAAGATGATATAAGAAAAGCAATGGAGATGAATCATGAGGAAATTACTTGGCAAAAAATCCTAATTGATGAAGGTCAAGACTGGCCATCGGATGAAAGAGATATTCTTTTTTACTTATTTGACTATCAAAACTTTATTGTTGCAGATGGAGTTGATCAATTAATCAGAGGAAATGAACGAGGCTCTTGGAATGCGCATGTTCCTTATCATATTGAAAGCAAAGGACAGAGAAGATCTCTAAGACAAAAGGCTAACATATGTAAATTTATTCAATCATATTCTGATAAGGCGAATATTAATTGGGATGTTCTTATAAATGAAAAGTTTTTAGATGGAAACATAATTATTTCTTGTAAAGATTACGATAAAACAATGCATAATAAGTTATACCAAAGGTGTCAAGAAGAAGGGAATAATGCATATGAAATGATGTTTTTGGCACCACCAAATATGGTTGAAAATGTTGATACAAAAGAAAAAATTTTTAAATATACCAAATTGTGGAATTCCTGGGGATTACGTCTTTGGGATGGAACAAATAAGGATGTGAGGGCTGATTTTCCAGTTGATCCTGAGCAGTTTAGAGTCTTGCAATATGATTCATCTCGTGGTTTGGAAGGTTGGGTTGTAGTTTGTCTAAACATTGACGATTTTTTCCAATATAAATATAACTCATTCGTAGATAATGATTCTCAATTAGAGTTGGGAAACAGGAGTTTAGATGAGAAAAAGCGGCAATTTGCATTTCAGTGGTCCTTAATTCCCTTTACCAGAGCCATTGACACACTTGTTATTACAATAAGGAATCCAAAATCAGAATTTGCGACAATTTTGAACGATGTAGCAAGGGAATGCAAAGATTTTGTAAAATGGATTAGATAATATTTTTTCATTATCGCAAACATTCCATTAAATCATGGATATAAGTTTAAGGGAAATATCATACCTTCTTTTGAAGGCAATAGCTGAAGCGTTAAAAAATGAACAACCAGGAGCCTTTATAGAAATTAAAGATATGATCAGCAAACCGGAATTCAATAAATATAAGCAACAAATAACAGAAGCCATTAACTTATTAGAAGACCGTGACGATATAGCTTGTTTAAGGACAAACGATGGCAATATCTATGCGGTAAAAATAACGAAATCAGGTAAACTTTACTTAGAAAAATCCCAATTTCATAAAACAAAAGATATTTTAAGTGAAATTGAAAATTATGCAAAAGATTTAATTAGCGAATCTAATCCGGATAGACCCGATTTTATCGAGGATACAAAAACAAATGCTTACAATTCAAGAGTGAATGATTTTGAAGAAGCTGAAGACAAAATTAATTTTCTAATGGAAACTTTAAAGGCAATTGAAAGATACTTTTTAAATAAATGGGAAAACAGCGCCTTGCCACCATCTAATTCAACATCCGGTGAGGCGGAGTATGATGATAAAAGAGTTATCAAAAATTTTCCAATCTACAGAAAAATTGAAAAAATGATTTCTGAAGTTCAAAAAGATCCATCAATACAATTTTGGCAAGAATTTAAATCATATCCGGGGGCCATGGAATCTTTGATGGAGTATGGCATTGAATATAATAAATTGAAAAGAGAAAAAATTGAAAGAGTGTTTGAGTTTGATTTTGAGAAAATAAAAAAATATGGCAATAGTTTAACAGATTTGAAAGAAAGATTATTATATTACGATTATGTTAAAAAGGAATACATTCAAAACAAAAAATATACAGTTGATTTAGATAAGCCAAACGATTCCCCCTTTATGGAAAAGCTTGAAATTGAGATAGTATACGTAAAAACTCAAATTGATAAAAAAATATCTATAGGGCCTGAGACATTAGGGATAAAAAAAATTGAAAGTGAACGTGAGTTCTATAATGATCATTGTTATGATATAATTGCAATAGCAAACCATGTAAATTTGATACAGGATATTGATTTAAAAATAGCTTACTTAGATTGGCTGTTGAAAGACGCGGATGAGCGATATCAGGAAAGATTAGCCAATTTAACTGAAGTTGAAAAA
>F14TC_100009032_pt1 | contig 10096 bp, 6 predicted proteins | sample KannatnBrdUF14TC_FD_10806 | JGI IMG/M metagenome (IMG submission 10806)
ACATTTGTCTATGAACGCACTAACAAAAAAATAGGCGAAGGCCTCTACCGCTTAAAAATAGTCATCAGCGGAGATAAAATAACTGAAGTTATGCATTTTGTAAAAGTACCTGAAGCATTTAATCGGCGCTACGCTGAAATGTACTCTGCAAATACCACTATTGCCTGGGCTGCAATGCTCATCATGATGATATTATATCTTATTGGTGGCTGTTGCTTTGGTCTCTATTGGATAATGCGTAAGCGATGGGCATTATTTAAACAACCTCTCAAGTGGGCACTCCTGCTGGCAAGCGCACATGTTCTTGTATTAATCAATCAATTACCATTTTTATGGATGCAGTACAATAGCGCACACTCGTCAAATGGATTTTTGACTCAGCTAGTGCTGAGTCTTTGGATAAAGCTTTTCGCTCAAACAGCTTATTTGACTATCGTTATCGCAACAGCAGAAAGTTTAACACGTAAAGCATTTGGGCACCATCCACAATTGTGGTCTTTATGGTCAACTGAAAACAGTGCTACCTATGCAATCTTTGGTAGAACTCTTGCAGGATATCTCATGGTTGGCTTTAACTGCGCATTTGTCATTGCATTCTATTTACTATCTGCTCGCTATTTACAATGGTGGACACCATCAGAAATGTTATTTGACCCTAATATTTTAGCAACGTATATACCATGGCTTTCACCAATTGCACAATCACTCAATGCAGGATTTATGGAAGAGTGCTTATTTAGGGCAATTCCTTTAGCGGGTGCAGCATTATTAGGAACACGCTATGGCAAAAAAAATTGGTGGATAGGTGGTGCATTTATTGTACAAGCAATTGTTTTCAGTGCAGCTCATGCCAGTTATCCCACTCAACCATCCTATACCCGCCTTATTGAACTACTTATTCCATCACTCATATGGGGAGCTACGTATTTACGATGGGGACTTTTGCCAACTATCATCACTCATTGCATTTACGATATTATCTGGTTTTCATTGCCCATTTTTGTATCTCATGCACCACAAGCATTGCTGTATAAAATAATCATCATACTCATTACCCTATTGCCTCTTTTATACGTTATTTATGCACGCATACAACAAAAAAAATGGACTCATTTGCCGCAATCAAGTACCAATGAAGCTTGGCAACCATCGATACTGCCTGCGCAAACTCCAGAAATTATTGTTTCTGAACTTGAAGCTCGCACCATCTCATCACGCAGATATAGAGCAATGATAACTCTTGGCATACTGGGACTTATTATATGGATATGGAAAACACCTTTTGTGCATGATGGTGTAACAATCACCATAGATCGTAACACAGCAACAAAACAGTCTAATGATTTTTTATTACACAACAAAAATATCGCGCTCAATACCCCATGGAAAACGTTACCGCTGATATTTAATAATTATAAACTTGTTCCCGCAATTGCCACACAACACACATTCATGTGGAAAGAGGGCGGCAAAGAATTATACCATGCATTGCTTGCAAGCTATTTGGAACCTGCCCATTGGACAATACGGTATGCACAATTTGATACTGATATCATACAACGATCAGAAGAACACAAAATAATGCTTTATGATGATACAATTTTACGTCATCATCGCCAACTACCTGAAAGTAGCGCTGGCGCACAGTTAACACAAGAGGAAGCGCGTAAAATCGCGCATGATACAATCAAAACAGAGTTTAATCTGGATGTGGCACAGCTTACTGAAATATCAGCTGAGCAAGGACAACTGCCAAACAGGCGCAACTGGTTATTTATTTTTTCTAACCCCGCAATCTACCCACTCAAAACAGGTCAAGCACGCATCAGCATACTCATTGCTGGCGATGAAGTTATCGATGCAACACGCACTATTCATGTTCCTGAAGAATGGGAACGTTCTGAGCAAAATAAACAAAATATGCTCAATATTATTGCGATAATTTTTTTATTTATACTCTTATTATTTTTATTACCGGGAGCATTTATTGCATTCCGCCGTAAAAAAGAATACCTTTTTTCAAAACCCTTATTTTTCACTGTATATGGTATTATAACAGGGCTATCTCTCATTGAATGTATCAATATCTGGCCATCATTAATTGGTTCTTTTAACACAAGCGTACCATTCAAAAATCAGTTATTTCAGCATATAACATCATTACTTATTCCTTATCTTATAAGAGGTGCTTTTTTTGCCTTCACAATCACCTATACACTACTGTACAACAACAAACAAAAAAATGTTGTTAACGCATTAACAATTGGTACTGGTATTAGCATAGGACTATTTTTTGCCGGAATTATGAGCATTGCTCACATTCTCATCCCAGAAAACGTACCGCTATGGCCTCATTATGATGCCCTTGGTGGATCACTTTCATGGCTCAGTTCTTTAATAAGCTCTATTACTCAATACCTTTTTATAACCGTTTCTTGTTGTCTACTCTACGCAATGGTTGATATAGCAACAGATCGCTGGCGCAAAAATCGCCTATTATTTGTTGTTTTATCAGTACTGTATGGCATATCAGCAATCACATTACCTTCCCTTGATATGCTGCCATTATGGATTACCATTGGCACAATAATCGGATTAATTGTGCTTATACTCTATCGCTACATCATGCGCTATAATTACTCACTCATTCCCCTTGCAACGGGGAGCTTTGCAATAATGAGTACACTACAACAAGGAATGTTTAATGCATATCCTGGAGCAGCGCTTGACGCTAGCATAAGCATATGCGCAATCAGTATCACTGCGTGGCTATGGTATATAATGACTTCAAAAGGCGCCTAAGAAGGCACCTACTTTATGCAATGAATTTCCCCGCTAGCCATTTTATATGACTAACGGGGAAATTCATTGCATCTTTGAAACAACGGTCTTAAATTTGCTTTCTATTAGAATAGCCCAGTTGACAAAACCATTAAATTCACGTACATTTCAATATATAAATTAAGTATAAATTTGTCATAATTTAATAGGAAGCCTTACAATGACAATCAAAAACCTTACCATTAATACTATTCTCACAATAACTTTTTTAATAAGCCACAGCCATGCATGGAATATGGAAAAACCTACTTCTCCTCATAAAAACCCATGTCTTGCGATTATTCCATACGCTAAGTTTGATTTAAAGAATCTTATTAAAGAATATAATGCACAATATAATATTAATAATAGCCCATTAGTAACATTAGCTCCCGAAATGCTAGAAAAGGTTCTTTCCAAAATAGGTTCCTTAGATCATTTAAAAAAACTTGTTCAAGGATATAACGCACAATATAATCTTAACAATAGTCCATCGATAGATTTATCTCCAGAAATGCTAAAAACAGTTTTTTCCAAAATAGGTTCCTTAGATCATGTAAAAAAACTTGTTCAAGAATATAACACACAATATAATATGGATAATAGCTCATTAATAGCATTAGCTCCGGAAATATTCACAACAATTCTTTCAAACATAAGCCACTTAGAAGATGCAATGAAAACTGCTTTAGCATTGCGTAAAACATGCAAATACTTTTATGAGTTACCATTAGATTTTTTCAGTAAAGCCTATAAACATCATAATGCATTAGAAAAAAATAATATGTTAAACATAGTATTAGATAGAATGCATGATAAGAATTATTTAACTAAATGCACTGGAGCATTCATATTAGTTTATGCAGGCGCTGAGGACACATCAGACTATCCTTTAATAGAAAGAACCATCGATCAAAAAGACCTAGAAGCTTTTATTACTTTGCTCGGAACGACAAATGTTGATCTAAATCAAAAAAACTCTTCTGGTCCAATTATCTCACAAGTTTCGAAATTTATAGAAACATGTCTTAATAATAATATTGATGCAAAAACAATAAATCCTTCTACAACACGACAGTACAATAAAAAAAATACAATACAAAACAATGACAATACAAAAACAAATACACAGTTAATATCTTTATCTAAACAACAGAAAAAGATTATTAATCAACTAAAAGAATTTTCTTACAATGATTATTCAAAAGAGTAAAAACAAATCATCCAAGCAACTGGTAAAATATCCCTTCTAATTGCTCAACAGATTTTGTAGTCTCAAATTTTTCTTCAATCTTTTTACGCGCCGCCAACTGCATAATCTTCCATATTTGTGAATTATGTTATAGTATCATTAAAATATAACAAATCATTAAAACTGGAATAGTGATGATGATAAAAGAACTACCAATTGGTATTTCAACATTTCCTGAACTCATACAAAAAGATTACGTTTATGTTGATAAAACCGACATAATCTATACGATTATCTCAAAAAAAAAATATTACTTCCTTAATCGCCCTCGACGATTTGGAAAATCATTATTAATCTCTACCATTGAGACAATTTTCACTGGAAACAAAGATCTATTTTCTGGCCTTGCCATCAGTACATTGCCATATGACTGGCAAATATATCCAATTATTTCAATTTCTTTTGCAGGCATTTCTTCTACAACACCTGAAGCCTTGGAAAATGGTATTAAACGTTATTTACAAAAAATTGCTAAAAAATATCACTGTATATTAAAAGAAGGTACTTCGGGAGAAATGCTTCAAGAACTTGTTGAAACACTCGCTATACAAAATTCTGTTGTACTATTAATAGATGAATATGACTATCCAATTTTACAACATATTCATGATAACCGCATCGCGGCACAAATGCGTGATACCTTGAAAAATTTTTATGGTATCATTAAAGATCTCGATAAACATTTAAGATTTGTATTTTTTACCGGTGTAAGTAAATTTGCAAACACCTCACTTTTTTCAGGACTTAACAACCTCCAAGACATAGGTTTAAAGCCAGAATACAACAATTTGCTTGGGTATACTGCAACTGAAATCACTCGCTATTTTGAGCCACACTTAATTCAAGCTGCCCATAAAATAGGATGCTCCGTTGAACAATTATTAATCGATATAACAGCATGGTATGATGGTTACCAATTTACTATAGAAAATAATGCAACTAAAATATACAATCCATTTTCTGTTCTTTTATTTTTAGACAACAAAAGATTCTCAAATTATTGGTTCCAAACGGGAACACCAACATTTTTAATTAATTTACTCAAAACAAAAGAATATCCTATCCAAGATTTTGAACATATTGAGGCTACAGAAAGCGATCTTAATATATTTGACATTGACACTATTCCTTTTAAAACGCTCCTCTTTCAAACCGGTTATATAACAATTTCCCACTATAATCCTGAAACACGTAATTATATCCTGACATATCCAAATCGTGAAACAACTGATTCTCTTATTGAATATATATTTGTATCTATGACGCACCAATATGGAGCTCATCTTAATAACATTGTTGCCGATCTAAAACGTGCTTTTGAGCACCATGATTATGCACATTTACAAAAAACTCTCACACAACTCTATGCGAGCGTTCCCTATACTATTCATATTGGTGAAGAAAAATATTATCAAACAATTTTTTATCTTGCTTTAAAAATGATTGGCGCCAATATCATTGTTGAACAACCAACAAATATAGGAAGAATAGATGCTGTTATGCAAACAAATGATACTTACTTTATTATTGAATTTAAAATTAATACAACTGCCACAAAAGCCTTAGAACAGATAAAAGAAAAAAAATATTATCAACCGTATCAAGACCTAGACAAAAAAATAGTACTTATCGGTATTGCATTTGATACTACAATAAAAAATATAAGTGATATTAAATATTTTGAGATACAAAAGAATATCCCAATCTGAACATTTTCACCAATCACCCCTGCTTGACAAACCGAAAGACGATTGTTAGCATTAGGCGAATATTAAAAAAGAAAAATAAAAACGTCCCTAATTGAACAATGCATTAATGCATTGTTCACCCCCCTAACCCTTCAGCTTGTTCAAAGTTGGAGGGATTTTTTTTGCCCCAACCTACATTTCATTTCGATTGGGGTAATAAAATATTATTTTTTTATCGTGATTAAACCAAGATTACAACTAATCTGAAATACTGTATCATCAACACGAGTAATGGTTGCATGAGAAACAGTAATCATCTTATGAGAATTTTTAATAGTTTCCAAAAATGTCATAATTTTTTCTAAAGAACCAACAATATCAAAATGTGCTGAATCTTTTATATACCACTTCTTATCTTTTTCTTTACACGATCCATACGTATTTAATTTTAAACCCAATTGAGCAACTGTATCTAAAACAAATAACATTTTTGTATGACAATCCTCGTGACGCTTATCATCAGATAATGCATGAATACTAATATTTTTTTTATTTTCTTCAATCAACACCGATAAATCATTACCATTTTTATTCATCTGCATAAGATCATCATATTTCTTTTGTAAATTTATACGTTCAGCAGTAAAAGTAATAATATGATCAACGAGTGGAGAATATAGTACATAAAAGCAACCAATAAAAAACACACACATCACTCCAAATGTCACCAAATAGCGACGCGTAAAAGATGTATGTGCAATATAATTATAAATCTTGTTATTACGTGCTATAAAATACATTATACCTACTCCTTACAAAGTTTCTTTTCTAATACGCCACTTTTGTCGTGCATTATAATGAGAATTAAATATATTTAAAACTTCAACAATACATTTTAATAGCACACTACATCCAAAAAAGATTGTTGGTGTACAATCAAAGGATAAAACTTTTTCAGATGAATTTTTGAATGTTGATAGTGCCCCTATTAATAAAATTACCGTAGCCCCATGATCAAGATATTCTGCTGTTCTATTAATATAATTTACCTTTAACGTAAGACCTTTTAGTATATCTTTCTTTGCCGTCATTTGAAGAATCTTATAATCTTGTTCACTAACATTACCTTTCAAAAACACTGAACGATTGGCAATTCCAATAAATATGTCTCTTTCTTCTCGAGATAAAACAAATAATTGTCGTGCTAAAAATTGTTTATTACCAATTTTTGACTGACACAATGTTTGTAAATAATCAAATTCATTAACAAATTTAACCCCTAATTCTATTGGAGTTTTTAAAACATACGCTTCCAATTTTTTTTGATCAATATCTTTTTTTGATGCTTCATATTGATGAATAACACAATTAAAAATACTTTTAATAATTTTGCTGTGTAATTCTATCGGAAGACTATCCATTGCATGTGCTGATGCAGCAAATAAAATCAAAACTATTATAAATTTCAAGATTATTCCTCATGCTATAGAAAAATTCTTTTTTTTTACTACATCTTAATCCACTGCAACGGATCAACCGGTGTATTATTTATACGCATTTCCCAATGCAAATGATAACCTGTTGCAAACCCAGTCTTGCCAATAGTACCAATCGGATTTCCCTGTAAAATTTTTTGCCCAACTTCAATATCGGCAAAATTCTCCAAGTGATAGAAGAGTGACAAAATTCCTAAGCCATGATCAATGATAATAGTATTACCGCTTGGTGCAAATCTATCTTTCATCACTATAACTCCATCCTGAGGGGCCCACACCACACTGCGTGGCATGTTTATCACGTCAACTGCTTTATGAGCGTAGCGACCCTTGTGTTGTGTTGTACGAATAGTGCCATAATCACAAGAAACACGTTGAATTTCTATTGGTGCACAAAACATTCCCCTCCATAGCTTCTCTCTAGGAGACTCTACTGATAACAATGAAATACTATCTTCCAAAACTTTACCATCTTTTCCAAGCTCTTTTTCCTCTTGAACCTTATGTGGCGTTACCGTGATAACTTCTTTTTTAAAAGGATAAACCACTACCTGAAACCTATTATCAATATGAAGGACATTACCTACCTTATCTTCTATATCAACAGTAAATAAATATTCATTTGGCTGCTCTTCACACTCAATAGGAATAAAACATTCATATATTTTTGAATTTTTAGCTTCAGGAAAACATTCAAAAGTACGTGACAACGTATTAATAAATGCGCTTTTTATCTCTTTATTTATCTGAAATTGTATATGTAATGTTCTTCCCTGAAATACTTTATATGGCGTACCAACTTTTACAAAAACTGCCTGCAATGGAGAATTATCAATATAAAAATCACGACTCAATTCAATTTTATTACAATTAAATGTATTATCACAAAACTCTGCTTTTAATATATGCTTACCATTATTCAATGTTTTTGTTTGTATGGTAAATTGTTGTCCTTCTTGATGCGCTTTAATTTTAGTATTATTTGAAATAGCAATCCCATCAAGCCACAATAAAACTTCACCATTTTTATCTGATTTTACACAACAACGAGTATCGCCAGAATAATAACAATTCTCATGAATTCCCATTAATTCAATAGTTGGAATCGTTGTATCTAAAAAATATGCGTACAATTGCCAACAAACCCATGACACAATAATTAACGCAATAACCTTGGGAACATGTCTCAAAAAAACCATAAAAATACCTCAATATTACAAAAAAAATTAATGATAAATATTAGTTAGTATAGTTTTTTTTACGCCGAAGGTAAAAAAACAAATCATAAAAAAATTATTTTATTAATTGTAGCAATTCCCTTAGTGCTTGCTCAAATGGCATTGCAGTAACGGTACCATAATATTCTTTAGTTTTACCAAAAAAAAGTATGTGTAAATGAGCTTCTGGATAATCGTGCCCAAATGTCTTCAATCCTTTAAGTGACTTACTTGTAATAGCTGCTGATCGTTTTATTTCAAAAGCATGAAATCCTCGCGGACCATATATAATAAAATCTATTTCTTCACCTGATTGAGTCCGCCAAAAATGTATTTTATATCCTAAGTCATAATAATCATTAACTGCGCTTAATGACTGTAAAAAAAGAGTTTCTAGCCCAGCACCTTCTGCTTCTTCTTGTGAATCCAATGGCCCCATAGGACGTAATGTTCTATATACTCCTACATCAAAAAAATAAAACTTATGGTGAGCGATTACCTTTCTTTTTGCTCGCTGAGCAAATGCAGTTATTCGTGTACTGAGTAATACATCTTCCAGAATGTCAAAATAATTGGCAACCATTAACCGATTCAATCCAAGCTCTCGAGCAATTTCTGATAAGTTAATCACCTGGCCTTGAGAAAAACTTGCTACTTCTAAAAAACGCGTAAAAGAGCCAATATTTCTTGTCAGACCTTCTTGAACAACTTCTTCTCTGATATATGTTTGCACATAACTTTCTAAATATTTTTTTGGATCGGCATGGTTAATAACTGAAGGCAAAAGTCCATATTTAACAACCTCTTTTATATCAAACTTGTCCCCAATTTCCTGAATAATCAATGGATGCATTTTATACGTAAGCGCTCGTCCAGCCAAAAGATTAGTTCCTGCTTTTCTTAAGCTACGCGCACTTGATCCTGTCAAAACAAACTTAAACCCCTTATGCTCAATTAAACGATGAACTTCATTTAATAGCTCTGGAATACGTTGCACCTCATCAATAACTATCCACCCTTTATAGCCAGGAGCAATAAGATTCTCTAATCTACTTGGGTCTGCGCGCAAAAAATTATAGGTGGAAAAATCAAGCAAATCAAGATACAGTGCGTCTTTAAGATGTGTTTTTAAATATGAGGTCTTTCCTGTCCCTCGTGGACCAAAAAGAAAAATACTACTCGTTCCTTCAAGCGGCAACTTCAAAACTCGTTTAAACATAACATACCTTTTTCTATAAAAATGATACCTCTACCATCATATTATACATATTTTTGATGACTTCACCATCATTTTTTGTGTATTTTTGATGTTTTGATCATCAGAATTACAGATTTTAGCAGTTTTGACATAACTTTTATCAAATGTTACATTTGTAATTAATAAGATGTATAAAAATTAAGATAACATTAAGAAAGCAATTCATGAAAAAAATATTAACTATCACTTTAGTGGTCCTTTTTAGCGCTCCTAGTCAATGTTCTTTTTTTACCGATTTTTTTGGTAAGAATCATTGCAGCTATAGTTCAACGACTACAACTACTATCAATGGCCATACAACCACAACAACTACCACTAGTAACACACCAAATAGCGTTACTGGTTCTGGCAAAGCAAAAACAAAA
>F14TC_100194593_pt1 | contig 10063 bp, 6 predicted proteins | sample KannatnBrdUF14TC_FD_10806 | JGI IMG/M metagenome (IMG submission 10806)
TTTTCAATCGCTTCATCAATAGCGCGGTTGATGTCCTCGGCTATAAGAGATCGGTTGTTTAATTCTGCTTTATCACGCATAGCTTCAATCATATCCGCGATTTCAGACGGTGAAAGCCCAGCCGTTTTTTCAGTAAGTTCTATAATGAGTTGCGGTGTAAATAATGTTTTTGCGACTATGACAAATTGTTCATTTGTCTGTTTTTCGTTGAAGAATATGTGGGATATGTAATATTCAAGAAGTTTTGTGCGTGTTGCTAAGTCTGGTAGGGGTATATATATTCGATCTTGGAATCGACGTCCCATAGCAGGATCTATAACGGATGCATGGTTTGTGGCAGCTATTATCATAAATTTATCACTTCTGCCATCGATTATTGATAATATATGGCTGAGCGCTTTGTAGTGTTCAGAGCCAGGATTAATAGTGCTACGATTAGGAAAGAGAGCATCTGCTTCATCAATAAAAATAATGGCTCCGTATGTGCTGTTGTTTGCCATAGTGATGATTTCATCAAAGTATTTAACTCCTTCAGCGCCTGCTTGTAATAAAGATGCCGCAGTCACGGGTAGAAAATCCATGTTGGTTTTTTCAGCTAATATCTGCGCAAATAATGTTTTACCGGTGCCAGGTTCGCCATGTAATAGTAAGTTTGCATAGGTTCGATCTTTACCGCTTTTGATAAGATCGCGTAGCGAAGTGGTTTTTTTTTCAATTTCTATTAAACGGTTATTAATTTTTGTATTAAATATCATTATTTGGGCTTTAGTGCCTGACCACCACCGTCGTAGTCTATCAATTCGGCCGTAAAGCGGTTTTTGTTTTTTGATTAGAATGGCAGGCTTTGGCGTAAGAATATCGCGTTTAATTACTTTTAGCCCTATTTTTGTTCCCTGAAGAAGTAAAATGCCTACCAGTGCTGGTGTTACTAAAAGAACGCCACGAAAAGCAGCGGATAGCACTGCGTTTGCCTTGTCGCCTTTAGACCCTTGTGATAGTATTTTTTCTTTATCTGAGATGTCAGCATATCGGAACCATGTGCTTTTTATGCCATCTTTAATGAATCTAAGAAGTTCAGCTGAAGCTTTTGAAAGATCAGTTTCTGGTTGATTTGTGATGGAGACTTCACCGGTTATTCTGATAGGAGCTTCCTGTTGATGGGTATCTGAGTATAATGCAGAATTTAAAGGCAGTGCTAATGCACTGATTATAAGTAGTGTATATAATTGATTTTTTTTCATATGCTAGTCACCTTTATTAATAAAGCAGATTAAAAGATTAAGTTTTGCAATTATCGTACTGTTTATATATTTATTTTACTTTATTGTTACGATTTGTCAATATTTTTTTATTTCAATTATGCTGCTATAAAGGTTTTTGGTGTATAAATTGTGCTAAAAAGCATATTAATATTGCAGCTTGTATTTGTTTTTGTATATAATGAGACGTGTAATGACGTTATTATGGTATATTTATATGTTTTATAAAGGAAATGCTATGAAGATGAATGCAATGATGGTTTATGGGTTATTGTTGAGTGTTTCAGTAACGAGAATTGTTGTGGCAGCAGGAGCGGCTGCCGGTCCTGGGTTTGATATTATTAATAAATCAGGTGGGCCTATTACTATTTTGGTTAATAATGGTTATAAAAATATTAAGAAAATAGTGGTAAAGCCAGCGACAACTGTCTTTGGTAAAACGTTATCGGCACATAATGTTAGTGCTGATATTGATATTAATGAGCCAACACTTTTAGTGGTATATGAGGGTGCATTTACTAATCCAATTGAGCCATTTAGAGGGCGTGGCGGTGATGAAGGTACGCAAAAATTCTTTTTTGATTGGATGATTGTCGGCCCTAAAGCAACGAATTATATGTATCATTTTAAGCCCGGTAAAAATGTATACGTGACATTACATAAAAAAGGTGAGCTTAATCCTCAAACGGGCCCTAAAGGCGGTGCAACTGGTAAAACTGAAGCCGGTTATTCATTGCACAATGTAGTATCGCAAGGGGATATTATTAAATTTGATGAGCAATATTCAGATTACGTAACAAGACGATAGTGCTTATAAAAATCATAGAGGGTAAAAATTTACTTTGTTGTGCTGATTGGTACATTAAAGTAAAGATAGTTACGTTAATAAAAATTAATCTGAAAGTTATACTTGTATGATGGATGTAATTGATGCACTTAAGCGCATAGATGAAAAAAAGAAGCAGCTTGATGCTGCTCGGCCCCTTCCTATTGCGCTGGTACGTAATTTACAAGAGTGGTTTGCTGTTGAGTTTACCTATACATCAAATGCTTTAGAGGGCAATACGCTTTCTTTAAGTGAGACGGCGATGGTTGTTGAAAAAGGCATTACTGTTGGCGGTAAAACAATACGTGAGCATCTTGAGGCGATTAATCATGCTCAGGCAATTGATTGTATTGAAAGTCTTGCTCATAAACAGCGTGCTGATTTAGGGATTGATGATATTCTTGCTATTCATAAAATAGTGTTACAAAAAATAGATGATATGCATGCGGGGACGTTTCGTAAAGTGCAGGTGCGGATAGTGGGGTCAGCAACGATTTTTCCTAATTCTGCTAAAGTTCCGTTTTTGATGGTTGATTTTATGGAGTGGTTGCATAGTGTAACAGATCATTTTATTTTTGTTGCGGCACATGCGCATTATAAATTGGTTACTATACATCCGTTTATTGATGGCAACGGACGGACTGCGCGATTATTGATGAACTTGTTGCTCTTGCAATGTGGTTATCCGCTGGCGATTATCAAAAAAGAACAGCGCCGTGAATATATTGATGCGATTGAACATGCGCGTAAAACTGATGATTTTGCTCCATTTTATGGAGTTATTTTACAGGCGGTTGAATATACGTTGGATAGTTATTTACAAGCAATTAGTGAGTCTGATTTATCTTAAAAAAATTATATAACCAACGAGAAATAGTATTTGCAGGAGTATTTTCTTTGTTATATATTCTATAAAATGCTTCAATTGTATAATCATGCATTTCTTTTAGTGCAGGACTATGCTGTGTAATTAATTCTAAATATCCCACGGCATGATTATTCCAAGAGCCTTGGCAATCGTGGTTTCGTACAAGTATATTAAAAACTTCACTATCAATTAATTTTTTTATTCTTTCAAAATGTTCTGGTGAAATGGTTATGTCTTTCATGTGATCATGGCCGAAAAAACTTTCAAATGCAGCTCCTACAAAAGCAAATCGCAGGAACTTATCACTTTGCCGGTACATATATTGTTGGTATTCAGGGTAGGTTTTTAAGATTTTTAGAAATTCTATATCACAATTTTTTGTTGCAGCCCATATGACTAAAGGAATGGATTTTTTATTCTTTCGTTTTTGTTCATTAATTTGTTTATCAATGCATATATATTCTTTTTTAAAAGCATCTATGTCGCCTATGCATGCTGCAAGGCATAACTTATAGTTAAAGCCTATATCATTTTCGACGTCATTGAAATGGTGTTTTTTTAGCAATTTAATCATTGGAGTCTGTTGTTCTTTTGTTTCATCGTTGCCATTGCTTATTTTATCTTCAACAAGGGCTAGAGGGGAAAGGTGATAATAGGTTTGGTTATAACAATTGGTTAAAAAATAGAAAGGAGTAAAAAAACCATTTTTTAATAGCCATTGTGTGCTGTCTACATCATTACGATTGATGCAGTCTATGAAAGCACATTGTTTTGATATGTATTTATCTTTATTATAGGTATTATATAATTTTGTTGGCATATTATTTGATTGTGCAAATTTTTTACATACTAGTCTAAATTGTAAATAATCTTCGGGTCTTGTTTCAAAGGTATAATACTCAAGAGGTTCGTTATGAGTGTGATAAATATCAAGAGCTTGGTTAAAGAGTTCTAATTTTTTAAAATACCTGATAGCAGCTAATTTTTTTGTGTAACATTGATCTGAAGAAATCATCATTGCTGTTATTGCAGTGGTATAACCAAAAGATAAGAAGAGTGTTAATTGATACCAAGCATTTAGTTTGTTCATAAAAATTCAACTTTAATGCTTTAATGATTTATGATTTTATTTATATATATTATAGATTTATATAAAAGTTTCAATAAGAATTTTGCGTTGAATTTACGTATTATAGCAAGCGCCTAAAGCATTTCTTTACAGGTCTTGTGAAGTATAGGTGATGGTAAAATTATCATTAATGGTGTTAAAAACTAAGCCAACAAGCACTATCTGTTTATTGTATAATGTATAAGCTTCATAATATTTTTTGTTGATAATTTGCTCCAAGCCTTCTTCTGGGTTTTTATTCATTTTTAACTCAAAAATATAGATGTATTTATCAATCTGAACAACGGTATCTATTCTGCCGATGTTGGTGATAACTTCTGACTGAGCTTCAAGGATGAGCAGGTTCACTAAAAATTGAAAAATTGAATGGTAGTAGCTTTCTTTATTGATACGCAATGTATAAGGAATACGAGCAAAGAGTGTTTGTAGTGTTGAGCAAAACGTCTCTAAATTATGTGATGCAAGCGCTTTAAGTAATGTATTTGTTGCGGTGTCAACAGTGACCATTGTGGCATGAGTTAATGATATAACAATATGTTTTGTAAAAGACTCTTCTACTTCATAATTAGGATAGTTGAGGGTTATTCTATTGTTTTCAGGATTATAATCATCAATAGTTAGATAACCAGTTTGAAACAGGAGTGGTATGAGTGGAATGTTGTTGAGTTCAAAAGTATCTAAATTTATAGATTTTATTTCTGCCGTAGGGATTTTTTCAAGCTCGTAATATTGTTGTGTAATAAGATGTATTAAGAATGTAGGCGTTCCTGATTTAAACCAGTAATTTGCTAGTTTTTGTTTTGAGAGATAATACATAGTAGAAAATGGATTGTATACTTTTATTGGCAGTTCTGAGAAGCGGTAACCGTTGTACCATGTTTTCATTGTTGCTAAGACAGCATCACGTGAACGGTGTTCTTTGTGTGCAATGGCATCTATATAATCACTAAAATAATGTACAAGCTCGTCTTGTGTGTACCCTAATAATTGAGCGCTTTGATCACTTGATGATATATCATTAAGATTATTCATTCCGGAAAAAATTGATGTTTTTGCAAATTTTGTTACACCAGTTACAAAAATAGCACGAATGTGTTCATCCATTGATTTAATGACATCATACATGCTTGCGATAGCTCTTTTCATCTGATCTGCTTTTTCAAGGTCATTAATATGATCTAATATTGGTTTATCATATTCGTCAACTAAAATAACCACTTTGTTGATTTTGGCTAGTTGTTTAATAAGGGTAGCAAGTTGCGTGTTTGGTGTTGGTGCTGTGCTTATATCAACAGAATATTCTTGAGCAATTTCATGAAGTTTCCATGATAAACTTTGTTTTAAATCATCAATTGTTTCATGTCCAATAGTGGCGAAATCAAGATGGATGACCGGGTGCTTAGTCCATTGATAATCGCTTGAGTCGATCCATAGCCCTTTAAATAGTTCACGATTGCCTAAAAATAGTTCTTTGAGGGTTGATATAAGTAACGACTTACCAAATCTGCGTGGTCGAGCAAAAAAATAAAGACGTGATCCACCAGAAAAAAGATAGTAGATATGTTCAGTTTTATCAACATAGACATAGTTGTTGATGATCATGGTGCTAAAGGTACTAAGGTCTATTGGTAGGTATTTCATGATTTATATCCATGTATGATACAGTGCTATTGGATGATATTATTTAGCATAGTATTAGTAAAAAAAAATAACAATCTTAAAAAATATCAAAATTGTATGCATATTTTGCAATAAATATTATATTAGGGTCTATTTTATCTGCAGAGTTTACAAAATATTTATATTTGATATAATTATCACTAATAGCTATTTAATTGAGAATAAAGAGGGTTGTTGTGATACATTATAAAAAAGTGATATTTCTTTTATACGCGATTGGGCTATTTATGCCTCAGGCGGCGTTAATTGCTGATATGCAGCCTATAGTTAAAAATGGATGTTATTATTACGATGAAAACGATCAATATAAACATATTGATTTGAAAAAAGTGTTAAAACTTGTTCCTCAAAAATTGGCTAAAGGGTTAGTGTCCTTTTTGTATTCCACGCAGAAAAAAGAAATGCTTGATCATGTGGGGTTATTAAAGCCAATACAAACGGTCCCTGTTGCATATAGTATTGAACCAAAAATTACATGGATTGGACATGCAACATTTTTAATTCAAATAAATGGGTTTAATATTTTAACGGATCCTATTTTTGGTTCGGTTAAGGTAGGTCCATATACGTGGACTGAGCGGGCTATTCCTGCAGGAATCAAATTTGAAGATTTACCGCATATAGATGCAGTGGTGATTTCTCATAATCATCCGGATCACTTGGATAATGCAGTATTAAAGGCGCTTGCTAAAAAATGCCAACCAATGGTATTTGTTCCTGTGGGTAATAAAAAACTTGTTGAGAGTATGGGGCTTAAAAATGTTACTGAATGCAATTGGTGGGATGGTATTACTATTGCTAAAGATGAACGTAGTATGACGATACATTGTTTACCGGCATACCATTGGTCATGTAGATTCTCCCTTGGCAGTTATCGAAAGTCGCTGTGGTCAAGTTGGATGATTAGTGCGCATAATACTAACATTTATTTTGCCGGAGATACCGCTTATGGTAAGCATTTTAAAGAAATTGCAGCAAAATTTTCTTCTATTGATGTTGCTTTGATGCCTATAGGGCCAACGGGGAAAAGTGAAAATAAGCATAAACATTGTCATGTGGATGCTCTTGAAGCAATTGATGCGTTTCTTGATCTTGATGCGCAATCCTTTATACCAATGCATTATGGTACATTTTTTTCAGGGGCCGATACATTAACGCATCCTCTTAATAGATTAGATGCATATTGGCAGAATAAATCAGCAGAGCTTGCTGATAAGCAATTACTTATTGCTCAATGTGGGCAGGGGTATATGGTATAATTGCATCATAGCATAGATATTTTCGTGCGAGTTGAGATTGCCGCGGTTATTTGTTTAGCCGCGGCATGTTTTGTTAAAATCATTATTGGGAGACGTTTGATTTTTAACCAAAAATAGGTTAAATTTGGTTTGATATTTAACCAAAAAGTAGTTAGAATTGGTTTGATTTTTGACCAAAAGGAATTGAATGAAGCGATTGGTAGATTATTATTTATATTCTTGGAAAAATGACCCTTATCGCATGCCATTATTATTGAGAGGGGCACGTCAAATTGGCAAAACTTTTTCTGTTCGTAGTTTTGGTGCTTTGTTTGCTAAGTTTGTTGAAATCAATTTAGAAGAAATGCCCGAGGTGCATGCTGTTTTTGAGAAAAATCTTGACCCTGAAAGAATGATTGCGGAGCTTTCGGTGATTTTGAAAAAACCTATCATACCGGGTGTGACGCTATTATTTATTGATGAAATTCAAATTGTTCCTCGTGCAATTATTGCTTTGCGTTATTTTTATGAAAAAATGCCACAATTACATGTAATTGCAGCAGGATCATTGTTAGATTTTGCTATTGAACAGGTTGGTATTCCTGTTGGTAGAGTGCAATCATTGTATATGTTCCCATTATCGTTTATAGAATTTCTTGCGGCATTGGGCCATGTAGCATTGATTAAAGAGATTGTTACGCATGATAATGCACAAGAAATGAGTGAAAGTATTCATCATAAAGCATTATCTCTTTTGGGTGATTATTGTGCTATTGGTGGCATGCCACGTGTTGTACAATTATGGCAGGAGACACAAAATCCTTTGCATTGCGCTAAAATTCAATCAACTATTCTTGATACATATCGCCAGGATTTTGGTAAATATGCAAAAAATGCACAAATAAAGCATGTTGAATTAGTGTTTACTTATATTCCAATTCAGCTCGGTAGAAAATTTAAATATAGTCTTGTTGATGGTGATTATCGTAAGCGGGAGCTAGCTCCGGCGCTTGATCTTTTAGTTACGGCAGGAGTAGCTCATAAAGTATTTTATTCTGCAGGTCAGGGAATACCTCTTGGCGCTCAAATTGATCCACAGGATTATAAAGTAATTTTTCTTGATATAGCTCTTGCTCAGATTTTATTAGGACTTGATGTTGCGGGATGGTTTGCAAACCCATTTGCTGAATTTGTTAACAAGGGGTCTGTTATTGAAGCATTGGTTGGGCAAGAAATTCTCGCGTATGATGATCCTTATTTAAGAAAAAATCTGTATTATTGGCATAGAGAAGTGCGTTCAAGTGAAGCTGAAATTGATTATTTACTGCAATTTCAGAATGATATTATTCCAATTGAAGTTAAGAGTGGTGTTGGTAGCACATTGCGTAGCATGCATAGCTTTCTTGAAAGTCATGTAACATCATCATATGGAATACGTTTCTCAGCTCATAATTATTCAGAATATCACAATATTAAATCGTTGCCGTTATATGCAATTTCATCAATCATGAATACAAAAAATAGAGAGCTTGCTCAGGCAATTGAAATGCTGATACGATAAGTTTAAATAAAAGGGGCCCCAATTTCTTGGAGCCCTTTTTAAATTGCTAGCACGGAATTTTTTTAGTACATTCCGCCCATTCCACCCATGCCGCCCATATTAGGCATGGCAGGAGCTTCTTTTTTATTGTCTTGCTCAATGTCGCAAATGGTTGCTTCTGTTGTCAGGAGTAACCCTGCAATTGATGCTGCATTTTGAATTGCTGAACGAGTTACTTTTGCAGGATCGATGATACCTGCTTTCACCATGTCAACATATTCACCTTTTTTAGCATCAAAACCAATGTTGCCTATTTCAGATTTTACTTTATTAACAATGACTGAAGCTTCGTACCCAGCATTTGATGAAATTACGCGGAGCGGTTCTTCGAGTGCTCGACGAACAATTTGTACACCAAGGCGTTGATCGCCTTCAAGTTGTAATTCATCAACTGCTTTTTGTGCACGGATTAATGCAACACCACCACCAGCAACTATGCCTTCTTCAACGGCAGCACGAGTTGCATGGAGCGCGTCTTCAATGCGATCTTTTTTCTCTTTCATTTCGGTTTCAGTTGCGGCACCAACTTTGATAACGGCAACACCACCAGCAAGTTTTGCAAGACGTTCTTGCATTTTTTCTTTGTCATAATCTGATGTGCAATGTTCAATCTGAAGGCGTAATTGTGTTACGCGTCCTTTGATGGTTTCTTGGCATCCTTGACCTTCAATAATGGTGCAATCATCTTTGGTCAGTACTACGCGTTTGGTTGTGCCAAGATCAGAAAGCTGGATGCTTTCAAGTTTTAATCCAATATCTTCGGAAATAAGCTTTCCACCCGTTAAAATTGCAATGTCTTCAAGCATTGCTTTGCGGCGATCGCCAAATCCAGGAGCTTTAGCGGCAGCAATATTAAGTACGCCACGTAATTTATTAACGACAAGTGTTGCAAGCGCTTCGCCTTCAACATCTTCAGCGATGATAAGTAGTGAACGGCCGGTTTTTGCAACTTGTTCTAAAATTGGCAGTAAGCTTTTCATGCTGGTGATTTTCTTTTCAACAATCAATAAGAATGGATTTTCAAGCGTTGCTTCCATTTTTTCTTGATTAGTGACAAAGTAAGGAGAAAGATATCCACGATCAAATTGCATGCCTTCTACTACATCCAATTCATCTTTCATTCCCTTTGCTTCTTCGACAGTAATTACACCATCGCGGCCAACGCGTTCCATTGCTTGCGCAATAAGATCACCAATGGCTTCATCAGAGTTTGCTGAAATAGTAGCGATTTGTTGAATTTCTTTTTTATCTGAAACTGCAGATGAGTTTTTTTTGATTGTATCAACAACCGCTTCAACTGCTTTATCAATACCGCGCTTGAGTTCCATAGGGTTTGCGCCAGCGGTAACAAACTTATTACCTTCTCTGAATATTGCTTGCGCAAGAACTGTTGCGGTGGTTGTGCCATCACCAGCGATATCCGCGGTTCTGCTTGCAACTTCACGCACCATTTGTGCGCCCAT
>F14TC_100080361_pt1 | contig 10029 bp, 12 predicted proteins | sample KannatnBrdUF14TC_FD_10806 | JGI IMG/M metagenome (IMG submission 10806)
CGGAATCCGTTGGTGTACTTAATCCTATTACTGAATCGCTTGTTATTGCCGGTGGCGATTTGGATGTAGACCGCTTTATCGTGCAGACGATGGGCGCGAATCAACGTAGCGTGCATGAAGGGATGAAGGTGAAGGCGCTCGCCCACCGCTGGACGTTGGCGTTCGTCAAAGGGGATAGCTCTGCCGATCCGCGGGAGTTTGACGGGCTCCAGCGGCGGATCCCTGCCGGATCGAGCCAGCTCATTGACGCTGGTGCCACCTCCGGCGGGGATGCGCTGAGTCTGTTCCTCCTCGATACGCTGATCTCGCGAGTGGACGACCCCACGGCGCTGATCATGAACAAGACAATGAGCTTGCGGTTGACACAAGCGGCACGCGCTACGGGCGTCGCCGGCTTTATCACGTGGGAGCTGTCATCGTTCGGCCAACGCGTCGCGGTCTACAACGGGCTGCCAATACTCCTGGCGGACGAGGATAACCAGGGCCAGCAGATCCTCCCGTTCACCGAGGCAAATCCCGGTGGTGGCGCTGCGGCCAGTACGAGTATCTATTGCGTCAGCATGGGCGATGGGCGGCTCATCGGGCTTCAGAACGGGCCGGTAGACACAAGAGACCTGGGTGAATTAGAAACTAAGCCTGTCTTGCGTACCCGCGTAGAATGGTTTAGTTCCATTAGTGTTATGTCTGGCAAGGCTATCGCCCGTCTTCGGGGAATTAAGAACGCTGCCGTTGTTGCCTAGTCTCATTATATGCACTTGAATTTAAAGGGCTAACTATGAGTGTCCAAGTCTTTGACATCGGAATGGCTCTCCTCACGCCCGGCGCGGCCCTTGCTGCGAATGGTTCAGGGACCGGCGTTCTCCTCTATCCCCGGCTCCTTCCTACATGTGACTGGGTACTATACTGGTCAGGGACAGTCGCTACCGGAACATATACGTTTAACCTCCAAGTGAGTGACGTGGTAGGCGGTACGTATACAACGATAGCATCTGTGACCATCCCTCCAACACAAGCTGCGGGCCGTGTGCATCTCCCCATCCAGGGCCAGATTGCTGCAGCATTGGATAGTGATTGCCGGTTCATGCGCGTCAACTATGCGATTGGCGGCACGACCCCTGGAATTGTTGCGGGGAGTTTCTTGGCCAAGGCAGCTAACAACGCGGGTTTAGGTGTCAGAGTAGGCGATATCGTCAGCGTCTTCTAAGGACTCCGCTCTTGGCCCATAGAGGAGTAGTACAAAATGCCGGAAAATCCTGTGATGGTGGTCAATATCGAAACTGGTGATTATATCTACATGCACTCGATTGACGCCCGCGAGGCCGTGCAGATCGGGGATCACCGCTATGCTACGGTAGAGGAAATGCAGGAGAGCACCGACAAGAAGGCAACCGCCCTGAACCGTATGCGTAACGTCAACGTGAATCCGCCACCGGAGTTGCAGACGCCCGAACAACGCGCCGCGACGCGGGCGGCTGCGGCCGAGGAAGCGAAAGCCGTGGCCGCGGGAGCGGTGGTGGATCCGCTCGCCCATCGCCAGGCCCTGGGGGCGCCGGTGGTCCCAGCCGCACCTGCGCATGCGGAACCTGCCCATGCTGCGACCCCGGCGCATGCGGAAGAAAGTACCCGGCGCAGTCGGAGTTAGCCCATGGCCCTTGATGCCACTGTCGGCGGTCCAGCCAGCACGTCCTACGTGACTGTGACGCAAGCCACCGCCTTGCTCCAGGCGCACCTCGATACGCACGCCTGGTATGCGCAACTGCCGAGCGACGAGGTCACGCTCCTGGCCAAGCGCGAAGCAGCGCTCATGACGGCCACACGCCTCCTGGAGACCCAGATGCTGTGGGCGGGCTCGCCGACCAGCGACACACAAGCTCTGGGCTGGCCACGCACGGGCGTCACCACGCGCCAGGGACAGGCTGTCGATCCGCAGACCATCCCGCTGACGGTGCAGGAAGCTACGGCGTTCTATGCCCTGGCCTTGCTGGAAGAGAGTAGCGCGAGTGCCAGCGGTGTCGAGGCAGGCTCTGTCAAGCGCACGGTTATGGGGGAAACGAGTATCGAGTACTTTCAGCCTGGCACGACGGCAACGAGCCGTGCGACGCCCGCCAGCCGCGCCATGCCTGCCGAGGTGCGCGATCTGTTGCGCGGCTATGGGGTGAGTGGTGGCGGGGTCATGGTGACGCTGATTCGCGCGTAGGAGATGACATATGGCGGTGCTGAGTGACCAGGATCGGGCGGATGTGACGCAAGAGTTCATGGCGCTCGCTGCTGGCCCCTTCACGATTACCAAGGCCGATATCCGGGCGGCGGTGAATGCGCTGGATGACTGGTACAACACCAATGCCGCCGCGGCCAATGCGGCGCTGCCCCAACCGGCCCGGGCGGCCCTGACCACGACCGACAAGGCGCACATGAGTAACCTGATCGTCAGCAAGCGCTACGTCAAGGGAAGTTAGCGATGGCAAGCGGCGATCCAGTGGTCCAAGTCATAGAGGTGATTCCCCCCACCACGCTGTATGCAGTGTTGACCCGGCGTGTGGGGGGCTCGACCCCAGCCGAAGGCAACAATGTCTGGGCGTTTGATGCTGCCACGACCTGGTACCTGGACTTTCTCTGTGCCTTGCGCGGCTACGGCGGCGGGGGGCTGACGTTTACCCTGCCCTGGACGGCCGCTACGGCCACCTCGGGCACCGTTATCTGGGGGATTGGGATTCGGCGCTTACTGGTAGGCACGGATGATGTGGACGTGGCGCATACGTATGACTACAACGCCTCGTCGGCTGATACCGCGCCAGGCACGTCGGGCTTCCTGTTCAACTCGACGATCACCTTTACGGATGGCGCGGACATGGATAGCTGGGCGAATAACGAGTTGGGGATCGTGCGGGTCCGTAGGGATATTGCGGATACTATGGCAGGAAATAGTGAACTATGGACTATTCTTGGGCGTGAAACGTAGAGAAATCAATGACGTATGGCCGCACGTTTCGATGCCTCGACCGACAATCTCAATCGGACAACGAACCTCCCTGCCATTGCCACGACCACGCTCATGGCATGGGCGTCCTGCGCCGCCTTGATCACGGGGACGGGGCTCTTTCAGGGGGCGATCTCCCTGGGGGCGACACCCATCACCGGGAATTTTATGGCGGTGGGCCAGGGGGGATCAGCGGGGAATATCGCTCGTCCAGCCGTGTACAATGGGTCGACAGTGGTGGTGGGCACAAGCATTGTGGCGACCAATATCTGGAACCATTACGCGCTGACGTGCGCGGGCACCGGGGCGAATCTGTTGAAAGGGTACTACAACAGCGTCAACGAAATTACGACAACGGCCGCCGCAGCGATCACGTCTACGCGCATCATCGTGGGCGATGATGCGGGGGGCGATCCGATGAATGCCCGCATTGCGGCGATTAAAATCTGGAATGCGGTGTTGACCCAGCAAGAAATTCAGACGGAAATGCGCTGTTATCAGCCCGTGCGTGTGGCCAATCTCCTGAGCTGGCACCCGATGCTGCTCCATACCGATGTGGCCCAGTATGGGACCACGTGGACGGTTGGGGGCACGCTCGCGACAGAGCAAGGCCCACCCATTGCGTGGAGTCTGCGCCCCAGTATGCCGAGGCTACGGGCCCTGGTCGCAGTCACTGGTGGTGCGCGCCAGACGGCCTGGGTCATCGGGCAGGCTGTTCCACGGGCAAGTGCTTTCTAAGGAGCGTGGTTGTGGCCGCTGGCTATGTCTTCTCGACCATTGGCTCGGTCGCCCTGAGCGCCGCGACGGCGAAGACGATCCTCAACCTGATTACGGCCGCCAATGGGCTAACGCGCATTGTCGAGTTGAGCGTGAGCTTTGATGGCATCACGCCGACGGCGATTCCGGCCACGGTGGAGCTGTGCTATTCCACGCAGGCGGGGGCAGGTACGCCGGGGACCACGCCAACCATTTATCAGATTCGCGGGCCGACCCGCACCGTGCAGGCGACCGCCGCTCAGGCCTATGCCGCAGAGCCCACTGCCCTCTCGGTGTGGAAACGCTGGTTGGTGCCCGTCTACAACGGGGTGCTCGTGATCCAGTTCCCCCTGGGCCGAGAGCCTGAGCAGATTGTCACCGCCGATGCCCTGGCCATTCGTGTCACTGCCCCGGCTATTGTCAACTGCCAGGGCTATTTGGAATGGGAAGAAGGGTAATATTATATGGTGTACCTCATTTCTGATGGACGGGCCTGTGGGATTGCCCAGGTTCCTGAAGTCCGCACACCCTTTGCGACCCTCGAAGAAGCCCAGGTGCAGGCGGTCCATGATCAGGCGGCTGGTCGCACACCGCTCCGCATTGAAGAGGACGAGACGGGCAAGGTGCTGTGGGATCCGGCTGTACCAGAGGTACCAGCTGCTGCGGCCAAGCACGCCCGTCGTAGCAAGACGTAAGGGAGGAGTGTACCTTGGGGTCCTTATCGAACTATGCGGAAGACCAGTTACTGACACACATATTCGGTGCTACTTCATATACCAGTGTCGCTACCGTCTATGTAGCCCTTGCCACAAGTCCCCTCGCCGATACCTCGACTGGTGCGAGTATGACCGAAGTCGCAAACACCAACGGCTACGCGCGCACGGCGATTACGTTTGGCGCGGCCGCCTCGCGTATGGTCATCCAGAACGCCGACTGTACGTTTCCTCCTGCGACGGGCACGTGGGGGACCATTGTTGACTGGGCGATTGTCGATAGCGCTACCTATGGGGCTGGGAATATCCTCGCGTATGGGAGCTTTACGGCCAGTTTCGCGCCCGTCAGCGGGAACACTCCGACTATTCCTAATGGGCAGATACAGGTGCAAATGTCGGCATCATCGGGTGCCGGATTCACGAATGGCACAGTGCACAGCTTGTTTAACCGCATGTTTCGCAATCAGGCCTATACCAAGCCTGCCACCTACGTGGGGCTCTCCACGACGACCCTGGCCGATACGGCGGCCGGGATTGGGGATTTTACTGAAGTCAGTGGAAGCGCTTACACAAGGCAAATCGTCAATGTCACTGGCGGGGCATCTCCCGCTTGGAGTGCCATCAGTGGTGGCTCCGTCAATAACGTGCAAGCGATCACCTTCCCCACGCCAACTGGGAGCTGGGGCACGGTGACGAGCTGCCTTCTCATTGACACTGCGAGTGGCGCAGGGGCCGTTATAGCCTATGACAACAGTAATATAGTTGATCAACAACCAGTCCTAAATGATACTGTTCAATTCGCCGCCACCGCTTTTACGGTGACTCTGAGCTAAGTAAAATCAATGAATTATGCAAGTGCGTATGCAGTTGGGATGATGAGAGTCCATGAAAAGAGAGATCACTGGCGCTCAACTGAAGAGGAAACTCTCGCGATTCACCTACCATGACTACTGGGATGTCCGGCAAGAGATGGACCTCTATAAGCTGCAGTATCCTACAGTCAGCCTCCGTGTACGGTATGCCCATGCTGTGCGAAAGCTCTATGGTGCAAAGACGTTTAGTGGCATAGGCTTCAAGGATATTCAGCAGGCGTACTATGAGCACTTGACCAATACTGGCAAGCGAGCCGAGAAGCTCTATCGTGTCCTCTGCAGGCTCTATAGGATAGCTGATCCAAGACTACGAGACATAGGCACAGCGTTCCTTTTCAGTGGAAGCACCCATGAGCAGATTGCGTATATGTATCATCTCTCTAGGCCTAGAGTCACCATGCTCCTGAAGGAATTTGCCAGAGGACTCCGCTGAATGGCTGTCTACTCAGGGCTGTATTATCTTCTGCCTCTCTCTATTCTACCTACAGGATAGTCTATGCCGATCCTGATCCGCTCGGCGACCACGCTCCGCTCGGGTGGGGTCTGGATTGAGACCAGCATTGCCCCTGTCGGGACTGCGCGCTTTCTCACCGCCACGGTCGTAGGGGCCAGTACCACCCCGGTCAGTCTGACCACCGAAGCCCGCAGCCTGACCGCCGTGCTGCCTGGTGCCAGCACGACCCCTACCACGACCTCGCGAGCACTGCGGAGTCTCACCGCGATCTTGCCTGGTGCCAGTACCACGCCCACCATCGGCAAGACCATCACGCGCCGCCTGACGGCCATCCTTGCTGCAGCGAGTACCACCCCGACGAGCGGCATCCTCACGACCCGGCGCCTCGCGGCAATCCAGGTCGCCACGAGTACGACGCCGGCTATCGTCAAAACCACGCTGCGCCGTCTGGCAGCCACGCTTGTCGGGAGCAGTATCACCCCGACCAGTGCGGGTGTCCTGCAACGCCGTGTGACGGCCATCGTGCCAGGGGCCAGTACGACACCTGCGGCGACGGCCCAGCTCCTGACCTTGCGCGTGCTTACCGCGACGGTTGTTGGCGCTAGTACCACCCCAGCGACTACGAAGATCACTCTGCGCCGCGTGAGTGCAACGGTCGCTGGTACCAGTGTCACGCCGACCAGTACCCGCACCACCCTGCGGCGGATCACGGGGATCGTGGCGGGCGTTAGCACCACGCCTGCGGCTGTCGGGACAATCGCCACGGTACGGCCCCTTGTTGCGGCTGTGGCGGGCGTCAGCACCACGCCTGCCAGTACGCGCACGACGGTCCGCCGTCTCACCGCCGCCGTGGCGAGTGCGAGTACCACCCCTGCCAGTACCAAGATCACGACGCGCCGGCTTGTCGCAGTCACAGCGGGCGTCAGTACCACGCCTAGCGCAGCAGCCAGTCTGGGGACGCTGCGTAACTTTGTCGCGGTCCTGGCCGGTGCAAGTACGACTCCAGCGATAGCGCGGACCGTGGTTCGTCGCATCAGTGCCGTCGTTGCTGGAGCGAGCCTGACCCCGGCCAGTGCGCGGAGTGTCCTGCATCTGCTCCTGGCTCAGCCGTCCGGCACGAGTGTGACCCCTGCGAGCACTCGCACTCTCACGCGCCGTCTCACGGCCGTGGCAGCCGCACTCAGTGTCACGCCTGCCAGTCTGACGATCACGATCCGCCGACTCACTGCTAGTGTGGCTGGCGTCAGCATCACGCCCGCAGCCACGAGTACCATGGGCGGCGTGCGTGCGCTTCTTGCGCAGATCAACGGCATCAGTGCCACCCCGGCCAGCGCGGAGCGGACCATCCGACGTTTGACCGCACAGGTGGTGTGCAGCACGACAACACCAGCAGTGACGATTCGGGAGAGCAGGAACCTTCGCGTCATTGCCAATGCCACCAGTACGACATCTGCCGGACGGCTGGTCAAGCTCGTGGCGTTCCAGGCGACCCTTGCTGGGACGAGTCTCACGCCAGGAGTGACCCGCACCACCCTGCGACGCCTCAGCACAACTCTGAGCAGCAGCAGTCAGACGCCCAGTGCCCAGAGTCGCGTTCTCCGCCCCCTGACGGCTGGTGTGCCGAGCGCCAGCGTGACGCCCCTCGCCATCGGGTTCCTCGTGCGCGACCTGCAAGCGACGGTGGCGGCACTGAGCCAGACGACCGTGCTTCCCTTGCGTCTGTTGCGTCGGCTGATGGCGCAGATCGAGGGTGTGAGCGTCACCCCGCTGGCGCTCCCGCAAGGCCAGCGTCCCCTTGACGCCATCATCGTGGGCGTGAGCGTGACGCCTGCGGCTTTTGGGACGATTGCCCCCGTTCCCATCCAGATCAAGGGCAGGCCTGGGGTCCTCCGCGATGGCGCAGGCACGGCTGGCACCCTCACCGATGGCGCAGGCACGGCTGACACGCTCAGCGATGGGGCGGGCCGCAGTGGCTCTCTGCGTCCGCGCCGCCGCCCAACGCCTGTGTAATCGAGGAAGATCCGTATGGCCTTCACAACCTTTCAACCCTGGGGAAGGCACGAACATGGCTCTCATTGAGCGTTTAATGGGTGACCCCTTTGAACCAAACCAGTCCCTGAAGATTCCTGTCCATCAGTTTGCCGCCGCCTGCTATGAGGTTGCCTTTGGTCCCCGCACGGTGGCACAGATTAAAACCTACTGGGCGATGGATACGGCAACTGCCACAGAATTTGATGCTATGGTGGCACTGGTGACTGGCACGGATGCGGTCAAGCACCGGACTATCTTCCAGATTGAACAGGTGCTCCTTCTCGCCGAACTGCGGACCACCTTTTACGACACGCCCGCCCTGGTGCGTGCGCGGTTTGGAATCTAAATGGCGCTGAGCGCGTTTGTCGATGCGTTTAATATTGGGACGGGTGCCGTGGCGTCCACGGTTGTACGGACGGGCTATGGCTTTCAGCCCAAAGCGTGTATCTACTGGTGGTCCGGGCGTACGGAGAGTGTCGATACCACAGGGGCGTTGGATCTCAAAGCAGGCATCGGTGTCGCAACCTCCTCAACCGACCGGCGTTGTGTGACGGTGCAATCGGACGATAGTGTCGGGACCTCCGCGACCGACCGCAAACACAACAACGCGCAATGCATCGAGTGTCTCGACCTGACCGGCGCCATCGATGGCAATGCCGACCTGCAAAGTTTTGATGCGGGCGGGCAGACGCTCGTGATTGATGACCAGTTTACGACCAGTCTCCGGGTGCATTGTCTGGCTCTGGGCGGGACGGACCTGACGAATGTGGCCACGTTCCAGTTCCAGGCGCCCCTGGCAACGGGCAATGCAGACTTTACAGGCCTGAGTTTCCAACCCGACGCCATCCTGTTGTTTAGTGTGGGCCTGGCTACCGCCCCTCCGGCCAGTGCGGTGAGCTGGCAACTGAGTCTTGGTGTGGCAACCGGGTCGGGTGCCCAGGGGGTCGTTGGCGCCGTGGACCCTGATGCGTTGGGCGCCCCCGCGCCAGGGGGGTATGGGTACGGCGGGGAATGTGTGGCCCTCCCGACGACCAGTACCCTGGTGACATTCCGCGCAGCCTTTGTGAGCTTCCTCAGTAACGGGTTTCGCCTCAACTGGTTGGAAGTGGATGGCACAACCCAGCCGTATATTTTCGGGCTGGCCCTCAAGGGCGGCTCCTACCTCGTCGGCAACCTGCTCACCAAGCTCGATACGACAACAACCATGGTCGAGTCGAGCTTTGGCTTTCAACCCAGTGGGCTCTTTTTTCTGGGGCATGGCAAACCGCAGAGTACGCAAGACACGGCATCGCTGCAAGCCGTCCTTGTGCAGGGGGCGGCGACCAGTACAACGAATCGGGGTACCCAAGGGTGGGCGTCGAAGTCAGGCGCCAGTTCCACATGCGGGTCCACCCTCCAGCATGCCGAGTGCTATGCTGACGTGACCCCCGCGACCCCGGGAACACTCAAGTCGATGATGGATATCCAATCTATCGACAGCGGCGGATTTACCTCGATTATGGACGATGCGGATAGTGTTGCCGCGTATGTGACTTATCTGGCGATGGGCAATGGCGCCGGGGGCGCGGTTGACTTCACGAGCGCCATCGTGGGCGCCAGTACCACGCCCGTCAGTGGTGCCGTCACAACGGTGCGCAGCCTCACTGCCACGGTCGCTCCCGCTAGCACGACGCCGACTATCACCACGACTACGCTCCGTCGCGTCACTGCCGTTGTGGCAGGCACCAGTACGACGCCTGCGGCAACAGCGCTCATGATTACTCTCCGGCCCCTGACGGCGACCGTGGCAGGCAGCAGTACGACGCCCGCCAGCGCCACGATCACGCTCCGCCGTCTCAGTACCACGCTGGCGGGCACGAGTACGACCCCCACGAGCACGCGCACCACGTTGCGTCGAGTGACAGCCGCGGTGGCCAACAGCAGTAGCACCCCCACGAGTACGCGCACCACCCTCCGCCGCTTCAGTACGACAGTCGCAGGAGCCAGTACGACACCTGCGGCCACGGCCCAAATCATTACGCTCAGGCCCCTTACGGCTACAGTTGCTAGCCAGAGCACCACGCCTGCGAGTGCGCGCACCCTCACACGGCGCCTCACAGCCATCCTGGCTGGCACGAGTGTCACGCCCACGAGTACCCCGACAACCCTGCGTCGGCTGACTGGGGTGCTTGTTGGCGTCAGCCTCACCCCTGCGGCGACAGTGGGCATGGGCACGGCGATTCATCT
>F14TC_100116931_pt1 | contig 10005 bp, 10 predicted proteins | sample KannatnBrdUF14TC_FD_10806 | JGI IMG/M metagenome (IMG submission 10806)
CCTTGGCTCGATCCTGGCGAGAGGCTCGGACGCTGGCCCGTCTCCTGGGCCTGGCACCGCCACTGGCCGCAGCGCCTGTTGACCCTCCTGCGGCTCCTCCTTTTTGACTCCTGGTCGCCATACGCTCACGCCCACGTACCCGCCCTTGTCGAGGGCAGCGCGCTCCTGCACGAGGAGGACTTCGACCCCTCCTGTGAGTAAGTCATTGATCGCCCTGAAGAGCATCCAATCCTCCGAGCCAGGGCGGAAGGGTCCGGCAACGGCGAGCGTTCCTGGCGGTGGCCGGGAGTGGACCCGGAAACCCCGAAGGGTGAGGGATGTGGTGTCCATTTCATGTGGCCGGCGCGGGTTCGCGTTGGTTCACGGCGGCGCGCATCCCGTCCGTGAGTTTCTTGAGTTCGTCCCCGCTCGCCCTGGGAGCCTCTGGCGGTCCCTCGGGCGAGGGGGGCTGTGGTCTACCAGCCTCTGGTGTCGCAGTGGCCTGGAGGGCCGCACGCTGCGAGTGAAACCGGGCGTTGCGTTTCTCCCGGCTGATGTAGTCGCTCACCCAGGATCGGCATCGGCCCCGCCAGAACTTTATCCGGCGTCCGTACTGGTTGACCCAGCCGTGTTCCTCGAAGTGGGCGAAGAAGGCCTCCACGGCATCCATCGGGAGGTTGTTGTAAATGCCGAAGGCCTTGACCTCCTCCCAGACCGGAGCGCGGGCGTGAGCGCGCGGGCGCTCGCGGCGGGCGCTCCTTGTCGCCGCGCCAGACTTAGTGTCTTTAGTCCTGACTCTTTCTTTCTTATTGCTCGGCGGCGGCGAAAGTTCGTCATTGGCCGCGATCGTGTTTGAATGTGTTCGCATACGTGTCCTTTGGGTGTTGGTTGGGAACTGCAAATCTCCATCGTCCGCCTTGAGGTGGTAACTGTCCGCGATCCTGTTCGAATCCGTCGGCGTGAAGACGCAGTTGCCGTCGCCGTCGAGCGTCGAGGTGCCCTCCTCGAGCCAGGCCAGGTCCAGGAAAACCTCGATCGCCCACTCCACGCTGGTGCCCTTGAGCCCGATCGACGCCGGCAGACTCACTGCGTCGTAGGGTACCCCGTTGACCCGGACCAGGACCCCGCGCAAAGGCGAGCGTGAAGCCGTGAGCACCAAAATCACCCAGATCCCCCAGAGCTCCATCGCCCTTGGGTGTCTCGAGAGCTCGTCCCAGCCGTCCTCGTGAAGCGCATTTTCGAAGGGGACATAGCGGAGCTTGTCCACCTTCAGAGAAGCTTTGGTCTCGTAGCGCCGGGACCACCCGACGATGCGCCAGGTCATGCGCTCGCAGGTCCAGGGGTTTTGGGGGTGACTCCTTTCCTGGAGCCTTCCGCGAGTGCTTCCTCGCAGGCAGCTTCATTGATCATCCCGGCCGCGCACAGGCCCAGCCGTTCGCCGATGGCGAAGACGAGTAACAGATTAGCCGCGTCCACCTTGACCTGGATTTCAGCCTTGGTGGGTATGTCATAGGGATTGGGGATCTTCTTGAAGGACATGGCGCTTGCGGGAGAAGAGGCGCCTGCGGTGATGGTGCCGCAGCACCCCTTTGTTCACTGAGGTGACGAGCATGGATTCCCACTTGGCCGGCGCCCTTGGGACGACGGCGGAGGGAGGCAAAACGGATCGCTGGGCAAACCCAAGGGCGGCGAGCCACGGCAGCTCTGGCCACCTGGCCAGGACCGTCTCGATGGCGCCGGCCACGAGCCGCGCCTGCTTCGCGGTCCATCGGCGGCGCCCGGTGGAACGGGCTTGGATGCCGAATTCGGAAGGGTTCATGCGGGTCTCCACACGTAGTCTCCCCGGTCTTCACGAATCGCCGGCTCAGTTGCCTTGCAGGGGCATTCCCGTCCGACTTCATTGTCGTTCACCGGACGCCAGAAGTTCCGCGCTATCCCGTGGGGAACGTGATTGTCCTCCTCGAATCCCTCGGCGCCGAATTCCTTAAGAATCCACGCCGCGTCGTTGCCATCGACCCGGACATTCCCATTCACATCGCCTCGCGCGACGAAACTGATGTGATAATGCGGCCCCCCAAGTTCTCCTGGGTGGGCCGGTTCGACGATTTCAATCGCCGAGAACACCTGGAAGCGATTTCGGAAGGTCCAGCATTCTATCACGGTCGGACGGGCGTTACCCCCCAATGGCGGCATTCGCCTCTGAGTCCACCCATTCCTCCTGGGTCGCAACGGAGCGACGACGATGGGGGCAATCATCCCAGCAGCGGTAATCAGGGGTTTCATGGCGTTTCGTCGTAATCCGGGTCCGCCGCGAACCGAATTCACGAGTGGGTACCAGCCAGGTATTCCTGCACGTTGATGCGGATCATCTTTCGGCTGTGGCGAATGACACCCTTCATCTGCCCCAGGTGCGCGCGGACCCAGCGCTCGTGGACACCCAGGAAATCGGCGAAGTCCCGCAGGTCCAAAATCTGCGGCAGATCCGCAGGCACGGGCGTTCCCGTTCCATTGATCTTCAGGTTGGAAACCGCCCTGGGAGGGAAGGTGCGCCGGCGTTGACTCTTCTGCTTAGGCATACGCTTTATGTTCCTGTGTAAAGGGGATTGAAAAAGTACGAAATCATTGGGCTTTTGACGCTTTTCCAGGCGCCTTGCCATTTTTTTGGCAGTTGGATCGAGCGCTGGCGAATAAGTGCAGATTATTCATAGCTGGAAATTCCAGGCAGGCTCCCCTAGTCATTGAAACTCAGCCATTGGCTCAGATCAGGTCGGTTGGCGTGGATCGACGGCAACACGCGGGCAAGTGGTTCAGAGCTCAGAATCCCGGCGGAAGTTTCCATCTACTCGCGGCCTTTGTTTCAATGTCCTCCATAACGTCTAGATGTGGCCGAATCAAGGCGAAAGTGCATTTCGTGCAAGCGAATTCTACGTAAGGAATTTGTGCGATTGCGGTGCACCGTGAAAGGGGGTGAGGAGTTTTTTTGGTGGCTGCAATCCGGTGCAAACGGATTCGCACGGATTCGATCATGATGGCGGATGATCGTGGCTTTTTGTGAAGCCCCGCTAATTCAATCCTCTCGATGATCAGACTTCTTTGAAGGGGGCCGGGACCCCCGTGTCACGGGGGCCCGCGGCCGGGCAATCTGCCAAAAATTTGGCAAGTCGGTTTGATACACGCCAAAAGCCCAATGATTTCGCGGGATTGAGGTCCCTTTTACACGGAGATGGTCGCAGGTTCGAATCCTGCATCGCCCACCACCTTCCACCAGAAAGACTTAGCCTCTTAAGCCACGATCAATCAATGAGATACAGAGTGACACTCTCGTCACCCGTTCGTACATATTCGAACATGATGGCGGATGATTGCGGTTGATTTTTCGGATATTGCCAAACATGATTTGGCAATCGCACCTGAGTAGGTGTTCGACGAACCCCCATGAAGCCAAAGATCAGATCAGTCGCCGTCCGCGGGGAAGCCCGCTGGCAGGTCGACGCCATCATCTACGGCCGGCGCAAGCGCCGGCTCTTCGACACCCGCGAGCAAGCCGAGGCCGAGCTCTCACGCCTGCTGATCGAGCAGGGCGACAAGCCCGACTTCTTCAAGCCGTGGCAGAGGGCACCCATGATGCCAACAATAACGTACAGATCGGTCTTCACCGGCGGAAAACGCCGATGGCAGCTCGACACCATTATCGACGGGAAAAGCGAGGGCCGACTGTTCGACACCAAGGAAGAGGCCCAGGCCGAGCGCACGCGGCTACGTAGTAAGGTGGCCGCGGACTGGCAGAGGTTCAACTCCATGCCCCTGCAAGCCCTGGATGAGCTGGCGAAAGCGTGGTTGGCCGTCGAGGGCACCGGCAGGAGTTTCCTGGAAGTGCTCCGCAGATTGAAGCTGGCCAAAACCCTATGAAACCGCAACTCAGGTCGGTGATGATCGTCGGTAAAGCTCGCTGGCAGGTTGACGCGATCATCAACGGGAAGCGCAAGCGCCGGCTCTTCGAAACGCGGGACGAGGCCCAGGCCGAGCTCACCCGGTTGCGATTGGAGATGCGCGACGAGGGGCAGGCCCAGATATCCATCTCCGCCCCGGAACGGCGGCAGCTGTACAAGGCCTGGTGCGATGCCAAGCGCGAGGGGAGGAATATCTTCGATGACCTCCGCGCCGTGAAGGAAGCGCCCCTTCCCCAGGTTGTGATCACCTGCGGCAAGGGCCTGGCGCTCTTTCTGGACAGCCTGAAGGCTGCCGGTCGAGCGGCGAGGACTCTCAAGAACAACAGGCTTATGGTGGGGTCACTGATCAGCGGGATCGAGAAGGAGCAATTCAGTGTCATCACCAAGGAACGCATCCTCTCCTGGATCGAGGGTCGCGAAGGCCACACACGGGCCACGATGCTGGCGAAGGCGGGCGGCTTCCTGCGGCACGCGCTCTCAGAAGGCTGGCTTCTCGAAGACCCCACTGCGCGCATCAAACAGATGCGGATCATGGACAAGCCGCCGACGATCCTGACCGTCGAGCTGCACCGCGCCTGCCTGGCTTATCTCACCAGGAAGCCGCACCTCCTGGCGTGGTACGTTCTCGGGACCCTGGCCGGGCTGCGGCCCGGCGAAGCGTCCGGGATGAGCTGGGAACGCATCGACCTCAAGAGCGAACCGCCCACGATCGAGGTGGGCTCGGCGACCAGCAAGAAGCGGCAGCACCGATACGTCGACCTGCCCCCGGCAGCTGCCGCCTGGCTCCAATACGCGAAGGACCATGGATCGAGGCTTCCCCTGACCGAGGGGAGTCTGAGGCGGGCCCGGCGAGGGCTTTGCCGCGCGGTGGGATTCAAGAGTTGGCCTCAGAACATCGGGCGCCACACCGGGGCGACCTACGCGCTGGCGCACACGATGAACGCGCCGAAGGTCACCGAGGAGCTCGGGCACACCGACGCGATGCTGCGCCAGCACTACCGCCGTGCCGTGAAGCGGACCATTGCCGCGGAATTCTTTTCCATCATGCCGCCCACCAAGGCTGGCGAGCCTATCCCCGTCGATTTCACGCCCAAGGAACCCTCACGAGCAAACGAAGGAAACGAACCATCTCCCGGCACCCCCCACCCCATCCAAGTCATCCAATGACCGTTAAATCATTCCGAGAAATTCTGCACCGCTCGCCTGGACCCTATGTGGTCAAGCTGTCGAGCGGTGAGCGCTTCACGATTCAGCACCTCGACTACGTCGGGCTCCCTGGCCCGCGTGCAGGCGCCGAAGATCACGAGCCTCTGGTCGTAGTCTACCACCCGAAGGGCATCGAATTCCTGAACCTCGCCCAGGCCATCAGTGTGACCATCCCGAGCGAACCCAAGAGGGGACCCGCCAAGTGAAGGAGCCAGTTTTTCTGCGTGTGAACCTGGGTAGGCGCATGAGCCAGAGCGGATCATCCGCACCAACGACGCCAGAGCCGCGCCGAGAGCCCTCGGCACCTCCAAAACGACGCAGGCGAAGGATTGTGCCCGCACTCTTCATTGCCTCATGCCTTTTGGCCCCGTGGCAGATTGGGACGCAGGACAGGAACAACGATGTGAAGATCGTAATTTCACCCATCTTCCTGCCTCCGGTTATCCTGAGCCAACTCGCTGGCAGCGTCGATGCGCTCTGGCTGTTTTTTGGAGAACACACTGAAACTCCGCAGAGACCGATGCTCAGTGTGATTCTCCTGGAATGGGGAGCCCTGGCGGGTTGGGTCCTGATTCAACGCCTGGAGCGCCGATCACCTGAGGCTTCCATTCCCGTGGACGAGGAATGAACTGCGACCACAAGAAAACGGTCGTGCGGCTCTTCCAGGGAGGCCGCGGCAAACTTCCGGTGCGCTGGTGTCAGGCCTGCGGCGCCCTGCGCGTCGGAGGCGTCTGGATGCTACCGCGGGGGCCGCTGCCCTGCCGCCTGGATGGGCCTCCCTACGAGGTGCAGAACGGGTCCCTGACCTGCTTTATGTGCGGGCGCATCACCCATAATCCCGAGGACGTGGCCCGGCTCTACTGCCCGCACTGCAAGGCGGAGATCGGCTACGACTACAACAACCCGGATCCCAGGGTGAGAAGAGCCTGGCAGCATGGCTAGAAGCCAGCGCAGGAATTGGCGCGGGAGCCAACGACCCGACCAGGTTCGAATTGCGCTATCCGAGCCCCAGGCCAAGACCGCCGGCCCCCGCATTCTATGGCCCCCCTGGCCCACGAGGAAGAAGCCATCTGGCTCGTGGCTCCAGGGGGGCACTCGTCTTGATCCCCCAAGCGCCGCGAGGATTCCCCAGGTTGGCGCGTCGTGCAACGCGGCGAGGCTGGTTCCGCGCCGGGTCCAATGGCGGTCTCTGTTCCACGGGGAACATGCACTCATGGACAGACTGATTCTACTCGGGTTGCAGGGCTTCCTCGTATTCTGAGCGGGGGATGTCTTTCAACTGAACGCCCAGGAGGGCGCCGACTCGCTCGGTCAGGCTGTGCTCTCGAGGCTCGCTAACGTAGCCCTGCTTCTTGTCGACGGTGCCCTGGGGCGGCAGGGGCGAGGCGAAACTCCCGGTGGTGAAGCCGCGGGCCAGCCGGTCAGCCAGGCCCGTCCATCCGCCGGCCTGGAGGGCCTCGACCACGCCTGGATCGTAGTCGAGGGCCTTGGTCCTGGTGACGCGGCGCGGGACGGGATCGAGCCACTTGATGAGCTCGTCGGCCTGCCTCGAGGCTGGCACCAGGTTCAAGGCCTGGAGGGTGAGGTAGGCGTCCAGGGGGACGCTGGTTCCGTAGGGATCGATGAAGTTCGGGGCCATCCTGTCGCCTTCCATCTCGGAGGTCACCTGGTTCCACAGGCGCACGGGCACCTTGAGTGCCTGGCCGGCGCCGGTGAGCGACGTGAACAGGTCCTTGATCCCAGTGAACATGGAGTAGAGGCCCTGCTTGGGCCCGAATTTCTCCGCGTCGTCGATGGCCTGGTACAGGGTCGCGGTGGACCGGACGATTGGATAATCCTTGTACATCGCCCAGAGGTCAGTCTCGGAATCCATGGGAGCCCCGAAGTCCTCGAGAATCCTGGTCAGGTTGATGCGGTTGCTGGTGACGAGCTCCCTGGGGAGGGCCTTGCGCTTGACCTCGTCCGTATCGGGATCGGTCGTGATGCGAACACTCGAGCCGACATACGAGCGCGCCTCGTCCTCGTCATCGCCGCCGGCCCCCGGCGGAGGTCCACCCAGAAGCGAATCTGCCAACGCACTCGCGATCGCTTTGACGCCATAGCCGAGCATCGGAAGGGTGATGTAACTGATCAGGTCGGCCAGGCTGCCGACCCATTCCGCCTTGGAAACTTTCTGACCGCGCATGAGGAGCTTGTGCGCGGAGCGGAAGGTCGAGGCTGCCCGGTCGAGTTCCCGGCTGATGAAGTGATACCGGAAGAGAGGGAACGCGAAGACCAGGTTGAAGGCGGGGTGCCTGGCGAACTTGCTCACCAGGGGCCCGGTGTCGCTGTAGTTGAGGAGGGTCCGCTGGGCGCCCTCGACGACCTTGCGAACCACGTCCTCCGGGGGTGCCAGCATCCACTTGCGGACGAACTCCGCGTGCTGGTCGCCCGTGAGCTTGCGCTGGGCGGCCTCGTGCTCGGCCCGAGCCATGAGGAGGGCGAAGGCGTATTGCTGTTTGCCCCGGATGTCCATGTCGCCGTAGCCGGTTTCCTCGAGCAGGACCGGGCCCAGGTTGGCGCCGACCAGGGCCATGGCCCTGGCGCGCTGGCCGCTGGCGATCAAGCCCGACACCTCGGCGCGCAGGTCATTGGAGAACATCCGCACGTCGGCCGTGCGCGTGTCGCCCTCGAAGAGCTGGTCGGGCAGGACATTCTCGACAACCTCCCTGAAGAGCTTGTTGTCGTTGAGCCCGAAGAGCGGACGGACGCCGGGGATGATGTTGACCATCGAAGTGTAGGCCAGCTTCAGGGATTCGCGGAAGGCCAGCCGGTCTCCACCCTTCAGTGCAGCGACCACCATCTGCCGGTGGGCCGCCATAAGCAGGCGCAGGTAATTGTCGGTGCGGTTCTCGAGGAACGTGTCGGGCATCAGGAGGAGCCAGGATTTCCAGTTGCGGGCCCAGTACCGCATCACCCTGCCGGCCATCGAGGCGGTGGCGATCTGGGCGTACTGGTCCTTGAGGACTTTGACCAGGGGCGTCGGCAGAATCTTGGCCGGCGAGGCCGCGCGCAGGCGCAGGATCTCTCCAAAGAAGGCCTGGTACTCCGGGGACTGGTCGTCGCGAAAGCGCTCCGTGGTGTGGGGGAAGTTGAGCGGGTCGTCGAACTTGCGCATGGTCTGGAAGGCGCTCCAGACCTGGGCCATGGCGTTGTCGAGGGTTTCCCAGCCCTTGGGCAATCCTTCCACCGGCTGATCCACGGCGGCATTGAGGACGTCCTGCATCCACTCCTTGCGGACATTCTCCTGGAGGCCCTGGAGGGAGCGCGTGTTGAACCCGGACAGGAGGTCCATCACGTTGCCGCTTTCGCGCGCCGCGCCGGTCTCGTACTTGCGGCCGGGCGAGACCACGCCACGGCGCAGGTTGAGCTGTGCTTCGCGGAGGAACCTGCGGGCGGTGCCGATGAGGCCCGTGCCCAGGCTCACGTCGGGGGTGTACGCCTCGCGCTCGCGGAAGGTGGGGTCGCCGCGCTTGTACATTTCGGCCAGGGCGAATCGGTTGAAGGCGGGGACCTCGATGCCATTGATGGTCATGCGAGCGTGCCGCAAGCCAGGATCGATCCAGGTATCGAGGAACCAGGCGAACTGGGGCCAGCGCGCCTTGGCCCACTGGTAGATGCCCTCCTGCCGGTCGGCCGGCATGGAGCGCAGGAGCTGGAATCCCTTCCTCCCATCGTCGAGCTCGATCTTGGGGCCCAGGGTGAGGATCTCCTGGTTGCCGGTGCTCGGGTTGACGTGCGGAATCGTCGACCCGGTCGTGAATCCCTGGCTCGAGGCTTCGCGCTCGGGCATGAAGCCGGCGCGCATTTCGAAGTGGTCCCAGTTCCAGGCGCCGGGTGTCCCGCTCTGCGCATGAAGGTGTGCGGCGATGGGCAGGGCGAACCTCATGAATTTCTCGAGCTCTGGCTTGGGGATCCACCTCGAGAAGAACTTCTGGAACCCGCGCGCGTGCCGCCCGTAGTGGGAGGCAATGAGCTGGTCCATGAGCTCGGCAGCGTGCTTCTGAAGGGCGGCCGATTGGTAGGCACTGCGCAGATCCAGGAGCTGCTTCTTGCGCAGGAGGGCTTCGCTGCCGAAGTACCGGGTGACGGTCGAGGGCCGCCAGAGGTTCATATACCACCTGGCGTCGCGAGCGGGATCGAAGACGGGTGTGGGCTGGGGCTCTGAATTGATGGCCTGGCCGACCTCGCCCTCCATGCGGGTGATATCGCCCTGGACCGCGGGCGAGACCTGGGCGCCCAGGGAATAACGGACAGGACCCAGGCGATCCCAGGCATCGCGCAGGTGGGGCCGGACCTCAGGGCCATAGAGGCCAGCCATGGCCTTGGACCAGGAGGTGAAGGACTGATGGCGGCCGCGCTCCCAGACCGCCGCGCCGACGTAGGCAAGCTCTGCTCCGAAGGGGGTGTTGGCGACGCCGGCCTGGCGCTGGCGCCCCTCCTCCCTGGCCATGGCCGCCGGGCTGGCCATGGTGGGAGTGACGATCGACGGTGGCTCGGTTAGGACCCGGCCGCCGAGGCTTGGTCGGAGGGCTGCGACGCCGGGGCGGTCAGCGAGGTAGCCACGTTCAATTCGGCGGCCCACTTCTCGAGAATAATTCTCCCCAAGAGATCCTCTGGGGTTAATCCCAACTTCTCGGCCACCTCGGCGAACACGGCCGGGTCTTCGTCCGGGGAAAGCCTCGGTGCGGGCGCGTTCTTTTTCCTCGTTGAGGACCTTCCTGGCGGCTTCGACATCGAAGCCAAGTTTCTTCGCTCGCTCGGGGAAGTCGTCATATTTGCCTGCTTTCGTTCGGTATCCCTCGACCCACATGGTCGCCAGGTCATCCCC
>F14TC_100489172_pt1 | contig 9999 bp, 10 predicted proteins | sample KannatnBrdUF14TC_FD_10806 | JGI IMG/M metagenome (IMG submission 10806)
CGACCAGCAGCACTAGCGCCATCAGGCGCGACACGATAACGAACAACCGGTCCGCGTGTGCGCTCAGCCAGCGCGACTGCAGTTTGACCACGTCGACGCTCATGCGTTCAGCCTCCGCACGGAATCGAACCCCACCGCGAAGATGATGACGATGCCGACGATCGCCACCTGCCATTCGGTGCTAATGCCGATGAGATTGAGACCATTGCGCAGGACGCCGACGGCAAGCGCGCCGACCACTCGCTCACGCCGAAAAGTTTGTAGGAAAGAGCGATCAACCAGTAGAAGGATATCGGCTTGTCCAAGACCGCATGAAAATTTTCATGGGGCGTGACCCAATCGTTGAGCGTGAGAATTTCGCGGGCCTTTTCGGAATTTCGACCCTCGTCGGGGTCGAACAAAGCGGCTCCGCCTAATTCGTAAAGCAGAACCGACAATACGACAGCCCACAACAGCCCGGGCAACCAACGCTCGACAGCTCCGGATGCGGCGGCCTCATCAGATTGAGTTTCCAATGGGGCAATGTGGTTCGACAAGATACGGCTTAGACTGAACTTCAAGTCCCAAAATTTACCTGACAAACCCCGATTTGCAAGCCAGGCACACAAAGTTGCAATCGAGCTGTCGCTTTTTGTTTGGCAAGGGCAGCGTCGGCTTCGTCCATTGGCGCGTAACCATTCGCCGCGCCGGCGCTGATTTCCCTACGTTGACTTCGACTACCCCGTGGCGTAGCGTGAGTCGTGCTGAGGCAGACCGGAAAAAGATTCTTGTCCGCCGTGCCACCGCGCACAGCGATCCATTGCAACCCGTCGTGGTTCGGCGCGGCGTAAACTGCTCGCAGCCGTAAGGATATGGCACAACGCGACGGCAATATCGTTGGACTTCTTTTGACGCTGCTCTCCTGCGCTCTCTCCTTGACATCGGCCTATGGTCAGCAACCCGTCGCAAGTTTTTACTATGACGAGCGGGGCAACGTCATTCGTCAAGAGCAAGACACGAACGGCGACGGCAAGATGGACCGCTGGATTCATTACACCCCTCAAGGTCAGACCGAACGCGTCGATCAAGATGTCAATTTTGATGGCAAACCGGACATCATGGTTTACTACGAGTCGGGGAGGCCAGTGCGGCAGGAAATCGCCAGCAAGAACGATGGCCAGATCGATACCTGGATTTACCTCGACGCCAAAGGCGAGATCGAACGTAAAGGCCAAGACCTGGAGCGGTCGGGTAAGCCGACGCTGTGGGTTTATTATCAAAATGGTCAACCCGTCCGGAGCGAGGAAGCGGCCAAAGCATCCAACGCCGTCAATCGAACCGTCCATTACCAAGGGGGCAAGGTCAGCCGTGTTGTCGAGGACACCAACGGCGACGGCAAGCCGGACAGCTATGCTTACTACGAAGATGGCCAACTGGTACGAAAAGAGCTGGACCGAAAAAATGTCGGCAAGATCGACCTGTGGGGCTACTATCAAAATGGTCAATTGATCAAGCAGGAGGAAGATCTCCACGGCGACGGCAAGGTCAGCCGCATTGTTTACTTTCAAGGCGACGAAGTGGTGCGCCGTGAAGAAGATAGCGCGCGACGCGGTCGCATGGACGTCATTGAATCGTTTTCCCAGGGGCGGCTCGTTAAACGGCTGCGCGATACAAAAGCAGCCGGGAAGTGGGATACCATTTATTACTTTCAGGACAATCAGATCATCCGTGAGGAACGCGATACCAACGGCGATGGAATATTCGACTTAAGAATTCTCTACGAGAACGGACAGGTGATCGCGCAGGAAGCTGACACCAATGGCGACGGCAGGGTTGACGTTTGGGTCAATTTTCAAAACGGCGAACGCATCGAACAGCTTGAAGATCAAAGTTACCAGGGCACGGTAACGGCCCGATATACTTTCAAAGGTGAGCAAATCGTCAACCAGGAACAGCTAGCCAATGTACCGCCGCCGCGGGCTTCGGTCCCTTTTGCCAGGGTTGACGATGCGCTCCAAAGCATGCGAGTAAGTGGGCCGGCGGCATTTGCGGAAAGGCGCGTCGTTACGACCCGTTCCGGGATGGAGTCCGCGAGTGAAATGAAGTAAGATTTGACCCTGGATTGGCTGTCATGAAAAAGAGATTCGGCCTAAATTTTTTGGCGTTGGTGGTTGCCATCTCCGCCTGCGATCCGGTGCCCGTTCAGTACCCGCCGGGATCGGCGCAGTACCCCTATCCTAACCCGAATGCCCCGGCAGCACCGCAAGCACCGCAAGTTTCCGGCTCCCAACGGTGGCAGCATGCTTGGACCAGAGCGATGGAAGGCGTCGCCATGGGGGGCATGATCGCTGGACCCTACGGTGCCGGCGGGGGATTGATCCTCGGATTGCTTACCGGGTTGATTACAGCGGATTCACATTACGGACAAGTAAATCGCCAGATCAATTCGGAACAGCAAAAAGATCAGCAGCTCGAAGCTGCCATTGAACAGGAGTTGGCGCGGCAGCGGGGTTTCGAGAACCAAATCGCCGAGGCAACCGCCACCTCATCGAGCGTAAATCAGCCTCCTGTTCAAACCGCGTCTAGAGACAGGGCGGCGGACCGGCTGCCGCCGGTGAATAAGCCGCAAGGCAATAGGCCGGTGGAAAAAATGGAGGTCTCGTCGTTGCCCAAGCCAGCAGCACAAACTCCCCCAACTCCGTTTAAGAATGTCGAGGTCAAAGATGTCAACGGCGACGGCATTCCCGATCTTTGGATTTACTATAATCCTAAGAACCCGGGCGAAGTCATGCGTCAGGAAGAATCGACCAAAGGCGACGGCCGCGTCGATACCTGGAGTTATTTCAAAGACGGCCAGCTGATCCGGCGCGATGTCGACACCAAGGGATATGGCCGACCCGACACTGTTTTCTATTATGATAACAACATGATCGTGCGCGAGGAGCGCGACGAACTTGGCCAAGGAACGATCACTTACCGCGCTACCTACCAGAACAACCGGATTGCCAAAGTCGAAAAGGACACCAGCGGCAGCGGACGGCCAGATTTTTGGATTTACTATGACGTCACTCGAGACGGTGAAGTGATTGTTAAGGAAGAACGCGATCTAAATGGCGACGGCGTCGCCGATTTGTGGTCCTACTATGATAATGGCCGATTGGCCCGCCGCGACGTGAGCGCCGTCGGCTTAGAGATACTTTCGAAACAAGAAAAACTTCCTGCGCCAGCCGCTGAGATTACCAGAGTTTCAAATCCAGGCAGCTGAAATGATTTATCAGAGCACCGCTGACGAGGGAGAGCTGCAGTTCCTCTCTCTTCTCCGCAGTCCGTTCTTGTTTTCATCGCTGCTGTTCCACGGTCTGCTGCTATTTCTCGCCCTCAAGGCCGCGACACTTAGCCTACCGAAACCGGAAGTGAATACGCCGATTTCGGTGCAGCTATTTGAGACGCGGGACGGCAGCTCCCCGAACAAGAGCATCGGCCCGGGCAGTGGTCCAGGCGGGCCCCGAACCATGCCGAAGTTGGGTGTGCCCATCGCCCCTGCGCAGCAGACCGGCAAGCTCGACAGCGGCTCCGTCGAGACCTCCGTTCCCAGCAACAATCCCGTCGAGACTGCGCCGCCGCCCAAGCCCGTAGTGCTACCAGGACCCAAGGTCTTGGCCGCGGACACCCGCGAAGCCGTCAACGCCAAAGAAACCTCCCCCGATTCATTGGTACGGCTGCCGACGAGAGAAGGGCCGACCAAGCTCCCGGGCAGCGCGGCTGCAGATCTGGAAGCAAATCAACGAAGTTTGGCCGCGCTGAAAGGAGCCGGCGAAGGCCCGGGAATCAAGGCGCTCAAAGAGGGCCAACAGATTCCCGGAGCGCTGAAAGGTAGCGGTACGGGCACTGGGCCGTACGGCGTACCCGGCGGCAGCAGGAGCGGCACGGGATTAACCGGCGGAGGCACGGGCGTGGGCACCGGCGGCGGCAGCGCGACCGGACTCAGGGGCCTGTCGAACGCCGACTTTGATCAATACCTCAACCAGCTCAAGAAACGTGTCGAGTCGGTCTGGAAATATCCCGAGAACGTGAATGGCGTGCAAAGAGTCGCGATTCGCTTCGCCCTCGACCGCGCCGGCAAGCTCACGCTCGCCGAAGTTCTGGAATCATCCGATGCGCGCCTCAATACGAGCGCGCTCGAAGCGATGAAGCGGGCTTCGCCTTTCCCGGTGATTCCGGAAAGTTTGAAAGACCTCGTCAACGAGCCATTGATTATCCGTTTTGAAGTCGCCATTCGCGTGCGCAGTTAAGCCTTCCTGTTTTTTTTCATCAGTTCACTTCGACGGTTTTGTTGATTATGTGTTCCTATGCAGGTAATCTTCGTCGGAGCAGCAGGGGAAGGATCGAACATGCAGCCACAGGGACTGGACCTCATAGAGATCATTCACAAAGGCGCCATCGCCACTTATCCGTTGATCCTGATGTCGATCATCAGTGTCACGGTAATTTTCGAACGGCTTTGGTCGCTCAAGAGTATCAGCTCCGTAACCATGCGAATTACCGAATCCATCCTGGAGCCGATAAAAAAGGGCCAACGGGACTTGGCGATCGCGATCTGCAAACAGAACTCGAATTGTCCCGCCGGCAGAATCTTTCTCAACGTGTTGGACAGAGAAACGAGCGGGCTGGATGCGGCGAACAATTTCGCCACGGAGGCGATGTTCGAAGAAACTCAGAAACTAAAAAAACATCTCTGGATACTCGGCACCGTAGCGAGCAGCGCGCCGTTTATCGGTCTTTTGGGAACTGTCGTCGGCATTATCAAATCCTTTGAAAGCATGGCGATTGCCGGCACCGGCGGATTTGCCGTTGTCGCCGCCGGCATTTCCGAGGCGTTGGTGGCCACCGCGCTCGGTCTTGGCGTGGCGATTATCGCCGTAATGTTCTACAACTATTTTCAAACCCGCATCTCCACACTCAACGGCTTGTTCCGCATTCAAGTCGCCAAAGTGCTGCATAACCTGAGCGCCTGAGATTTTTATGGCTATCACCCCGATCGGCGGCAGCGATGAGAATACCGGTATCGTCGCGGAGATCAACATTACGCCGCTGACCGATATTTTCCTGGTTCTCTTGATCATTTTCATGATCACTAGCTCGGCGATGATCGAATCCGGCGGAAAGGTCAATTTGCCGAAGGCGGTGGCCACTCAGTCCGAGTCGCGCGGCACCACCGTGACGTTGACGCCCAAACATGAAATCTTCGTCAATCAGAAATTAGTCAGTGAGCAAGCCTTTGAAAAAGCGCTTCAAGACGCCTTGACGACGAGTGCCGACAAAACCGTCATTCTGCGCGGCGACAAAGAAGTGCTCCTGGGCGATACAGTGAAGATCATGTCGATGATCAAGCGCGCCGGAGCGTCAGAGATTGCCATCGCCGCCGAGGCTGAGAGAAAGGGCCGTTAGGCTCGTATTCTCCAAACCGTTATCGATCAAAATTAGGATTTCGCAGGCGAGCGCCAGATAGCGGAAGCTTTGCGTTCAGTTTTCGGTTACCGCGGCGGACCTTCCGTCGGCGGCGGCAGTTGTTGCGGTCGTCTTAAACCGTCTTCCCGATTGCGCTCGATCTCGCGCTGGATTTCCTCCGGGCTGCGCCCTAACCGATCAATCTCCAGTTTGAGCTTTCTTTCCTTTTCGAGGAAAACCTCAAGCTCTAAAGATTTTTGATTTCCCGACTGGTAGTAGACGGTGATCGCATCACGACCATTCGAGCCGTCGCTGGCGCGGGCCAAAACTTCGATCTGGTTACGGCCCTCAACCACCGGCACGGCCGATGAGAAGAAACCGTCCGCGGCGAGCCGCAGCTGGGTCGCCTTCTGCCCCATCGTCTGATTAATCACCTGTACAAAATCTACGCCCACCACTTGTATATTTTCTAGCACTGCCAGAGCATCGGCAGGGCGGGTCACCGGCGTGTATGTCCCGCCGCTCTCTCTTGCGATACCGACCGCGGCGCGAGGATAGGAAAGGGCCTCATCGCCCAGGGCGAGAACGTGTATCTTGATGCTCGCCTTACCCGCGAGCCGAGCCGCGTTGATCGCCAGATCGGTATCCTCGGGCGCGGCACGTTTGCCGCCCCCGATGGGCAAAGATGGAAAACCGTCGGTTAACAGAAATTGGACTTTAACCGCATCGGTTCGTTTTTCGCTGCTGCCAATTCCCATCAGCTCGGTGATGCCCATGCGAATTCCTTCGACCATGTTGGTGCCGCCGTACGAGCCGCTGCGCAGCACATCGCCCAACACGCGGCGCACGCGATCGAAATCATGGGTCAGGGGTTGCAATAGTTTAGCGCCTTCACCAAAGGTCAGCACGCCGACTCGGGTGGTCTCGGCGTTGAGTTGAAGCAATAAGCGGCGCGCCGCAGCGATCTCAGCGGCAAGAACTGAATTGCGCGGGTTTCGCGGCGGCGGATTACCGAGGCTCATGCCACCGATGCTGATCTGCGGCATCGGGAAGCCGGAGCTTTCCGGCGGCTGGTCGGCGTCCGGCAACTGCGCGCCGGCGTACAGCGCCGTGCTTCCCGAAATATCGATAACCAGGAAAATATCGACATTCGCCGAGCGCCCGGTCTCCCGCACGACCTTCCCACTGACGAAAATCACATTCTGGTCTTGGCTGATCCGGCTGCCGTCTTTGGGAGAGAGAATTTGGACTTTGGGTTCTGCGGCTCGAACGCTACCTGATAAGGCGAGAATGGAAAAAACCAACCAAAGCTTGACGAACCCTGTGTGTAACCGGTTCATAGGGAACGCTCCGACAGTGGAGACGCTAACATGATTGTAGGAAGCGTAAAAGAGGGCTACTTATCTCAGAGAAAACCTCGCATACCCCCAGGACGCGAAGCGTGCTACAATGGCGCCATGTCAAAAATTGTTATCGTCGCACTATTTATTACCACGAGCTGCTGGATGAGCTTGGCTCAAGCGCAGCATGTCATCGTCCTAAAAAATGGCCGCCAAATCACCGCCCAGAGCTATCGTGACGAAGGAGCGACCATTAAAATTCAAGGGCTCGGCGGTGAGTTTGGCATCGCCAAAGATCAGATCCAGACCATATTGAAGGCCGGCCAGAGCGACCGACCAGGCCTCAATATTGTTGAGATGGATAGCTCTACCCGACAAACGACGACTCCACAGAAGCCGTCACCTCAGACTGTGCGCAATGACAGAGTGTCGACCCCCCCGGTGGAAACAAAGTCTGCCGCCGACCTTGACGAGGAACGGGAGTACCAAATGAGACTCGCCGAGGTCACGCAAAAACTCGAAGAAGCGAGGCAAGACTACTTTAAAGCCACTCAAGGCGGCGGCACTGCTTCTAACGTGAGCAGGGACGGGATTAAAGCTTGGACGATGGATTTTGCTTCGCGAATTCATGATTCTCAAAAGGTTCCCGGAGGAGGCGGTCTATCGGACACCCCACCGATGCCGCCCTATGCGCCTAGGTATACCGCTAAAGAAAAAGAGCTATCCGATCTGCGAATTAAAGTTGACGGACTTCAGAAGGAACGGGACGGCCTGGTGCAAGAGATGAAAAGCAAAAATATTCCAACGCCCGGGCTTTAGTCACCATCGATTCTCACGGGTCACAAGTATTCCATCGCCGCCCGCAACCCCAAAAGATAGCTTTGTAGTCCAAACCCCGAAATTTGTCCCACTGCCACTTCGGCGATAAACGAATGATGGCGAAATTGCTCGCGCTTGTGAATATTCGACAGATGAATCTCAATCACAGGAATCGCAACCGCTGAAATCGCATCGCGCATCGCCAGGCTCGTATGCGTATACGCCGCGGGATTGACGACGACAGCGCCGAATTTCTCGGCCGCCTGCTGAATCCAGGTGACCATCTCGCCCTCGCTATTCGACTGGCGGAACTCGACTTCCACGCCCAACTCCTGCGCTAACGCGCGAACCTTTTTCTCGATTTGCGCCAGCGTCAGCTTACCGTAGATTTCCGGTTGTCTGCTCCCCAATAAATTGAGATTCGGTCCGTTCAGCAGCAAAATTTTCTTTTTCCGCGCCATCGATGATTCCTTTGCTGATGCGACATGAAGTGACGATCAAGCGCCTAGTCCGGCCAGAATCTCCCCAGGCGCCAGCCAGTGAAATTTTGTTTTGCCGAGTCCTTCACACATGATGAACTTGATCTTGCCCCCGGCTGCTTTTTTGTCGACCTCCATGGCCTGAATCAACCCTTGCATCGCGACGTTTCTGGGGATCTCCGTCGGCAATCCCGCCTTTCTGATTAATCGAGCAATCCGCTCAAAGGCTCTCTGATCACAGAAGCCTTGCTGGGTCGATAGCGCCGCGGCCTTTACCATGCCCACGGCCACGGCCTCACCGTGGAGAAATTGCTGATAATCCGTCACTGCTTCTAGGGCATGGCCGATGGTATGGCCGAAATTGAGCACCGCGCGATAATCTTCTTCGCGCTCGTCGGCTTCGACGACGCGCGCTTTAATGGCGCAAGACGTGACGATGACCTGGGTAAGTAGCTCACGGTCTCTCTCGATAAGCTTTTTCACATTCTGCTCCAACAGATGAAAAAGGTCTGGGTCCTCGATGATGCCGTATTTGATGACCTCCGCAAACCCTGCCACCAGCTCGCGGCGCGGCAATGTGTGCAGCACGGCGACGTCGATCAGCACAAGCTTTGGCTGGTAAAAGGCACCGATGAGATTTTTTCCGTCTCGGTGATTGACCGCAGTTTTGCCGCCGACGCTCGAATCCACCTGCGCCAGCAAAGTGGTCGGCACTTGGACGTAAGGCACACCGCGAAGAAAACTCGCGGCGGCAAATCCGGCTAGATCTCCTATGACCCCGCCGCCGAGCGCGATGATCGTTGATTTTCGCTCAAAGCGTTCCGCAATCAATCGATCATAGATAGTCGCCAAGGATGTCAAATTCTTGTGCGCTTCTCCATCGGGGAGAAGAATAGGCGTGACCGCAAATCCGGCCTCGTTCAAGGATTCATGCACCGGATCGAGCAACAGTTGTGCGACGGTAGGATTGGATATCACCGCCACTTTGCCGCGCAATCCGGCCTCTTGGAGCAATTGGCCAAGCCGTTCCAAAATGCCCGACCCGACGTGAATCGGATAGGAACGATCGCCCAGATTGACCGACAAGGTTTGCATAACTTTAGTTTTTTGAACCGAGGTTCTGAATAATTTTTTCCACAACTTGACTGATGGTTAGATCGCTCGTGTCAATGGTTATCGCGGCTTGAGCGTAACGCTCTTGGCGCTGCTTTAAAAGCTCCTCGATCTTCTCTTTGCGATCGACACCGCTGAGCAAGGGCCGCTTGGATCCAACTCCTGACCGGGCCAACAAGACATCGACCGAAGCGGTTAACCCGATAATCACAGCGTGTTCTCGGAGCTGAGCCAGATTGCCTTCGTCCAAGATCGCCCCGCCGCCGGTTGCGATGACTTGATCACCCTGTTGCAAAACTTTGGCGAGCGTCTGCTTTTCCAACTGCCGGAAGTAGGGCTCGCCCTTCTGCGCGAAAATTTCGTGGACTTTCTGTCCTTCATCTTTTTCGATGAGCCGATCGAGATCAACGAAGCGAAAGCGCAATCTTCTCGCCAAGCTTCGTCCGACGGCGCTCTTGCCCACCGCCATGAAGCCAATGAGCGCGATGTTTTGATACGGCGTTCTCGACAAGGTCCGGTCGTGTGCTGAAAAAATGGATCCTGCTTCGAGGCCTTTTGGATCCTCGGCAGAACGGAAAATATATATGTTACCTTCCCCCGCTCGCTCTCACCCTGAACGGAGGACTCTGTAGCAACGTATCCGTTAGTAGTTCCTGATTTGCTCTAGATAGTTCTCATAGTTGCGCCGGATCTCGCCCAACGAATCGCCGCCGAACTTCTCTAAAAACGCTTTGGCGATCTCGAACGCCACCACGGATTCACCGACCACCGCGGCGGCGGGCGCGGCGCACACATCGGAGCGCTCAACCGAGGCGTCAGTC
>F14TC_100014128_pt1 | contig 9992 bp, 6 predicted proteins | sample KannatnBrdUF14TC_FD_10806 | JGI IMG/M metagenome (IMG submission 10806)
GCTCTATACCGAAGGCCATCTTTCCCCCAATTAAGTCCAGGTATGTCGTTAATCGATTTTCCGACATAATATCCTGGCATTTCTTCTTCTGTTGTGATATAAGGTTTATTTATTATGTTTAGGATTATATTGTGTCTTACTACACTTTCGTTATTCGAAAAAATATAATTTGGGTTAGCTACTTCGGTGATCAGTAGATCAATTATATGAATAAGTGGATTAATTTTATTGAGAGAATTGTTTGCTTTGTTTTCAATGTATTGTTTATAGGCGTTAATGTATCGTGTATAGTCGTTATAATATTTGTCAAAAAGTTTCTGGTTGAGGTTCGTTGTTTCTTCTTGAGAAATTAGTGCGGCAGCTTTTTGAAAGTCATTGATTGATGATGGCAATGCATTCGGCAAGGTTGCTTCTGCCAAGTTTAATGATTTTTTTAGGAACCATTTCATCATTACTGGCGCGCCAAAGCGGATCATTAATATTGTTAATCCTGCTGTCACTATATAGAATATGTTATTAGTAGTCCATGAGCTCATTTTATTAAATATGGGCATTGAGATATTTGTCATAAAACTGGCACCTGCATCGAAAATTTTATTTCCATGAGATTTCATTGCGTTGTAAACGGTAGTTGCTGAGCTGCCCCAGCCATTTGCTTGTTGCGCAAAGCTCATATTTGATGAAATGCTGATGCACAGGGCGAGAGCTAAAAGAAATTTATTATATTTCATCGATTATCCTATTCAATTGCATAAAAGTACATAATTATGTATTACTATGAGTATAAATAATAAAAGGGTTATAATTCAAGTAATTTAAAAAAAATGAAAAAAGACATCTCAATTCTTATAGGTAACGCATTAGATCGTTTTGATACATCATTATATGGCTTTTTGGCTCCCGTAATGGGGCCATTATTTTTTCCCAATCATGATCCAATAGTTCAGCTAATTTTGACCTATGCAACATCGGCAACATCAATGTTTTCACGGCCTATTGGCACATTTATTTTTGGTATGATTGCGCGCCGAACAGGGCCATTGTATGGTCTTTCATACTCATTAATGGGGGTAGCGGTGACAACGGTATTTATTGGTTGCATTCCAAGTTATGCAATTATTGGGCACTATGCGCCATTGAGTTTGATAGTGATAAGAATGGTGCGTGGTGTTTGTGCTGCGGGGGAAAGTACCATTGCAAAGTTATATATCATGGAAAATAAATCACCTAGTCATGCATTGCGTGCATCACATTTATATCAAAGTTCTTCTATGCTGGGTATTATTATGGCATCATTGGCAGCAACAGGGGTAATTAGCTATGGTGGGCATCATGCGTTGTGGCGAGTATGTTTTTGGCTTGGTGGCATAACAGGGCTTGTGGGATATGCATTGCGACAGTATGATGGTGTATCGCAAGCAACAACAAAATCAGATCTTTTTGCTGCATATAATGTTTCAAGCTTATCTTTATTGTGGGGCAATCGTGTTAATCTTGTGCGTGTTGCAGTTGCTACTTGTTTTTCACATATTACCTATGCAGTGCCATTTGTTTTTATGAATAGTTTTGTACCGTGTATTACCGATATTACGCTGCAAACGATGATGCTTCTTAATACAACGTTGTTGGTGTTTGATATGATGTTTATTCCTATTTTAGGGCAATTGGTTAGGTACTGTAATCAAAAAAGGGTAATGGTGATCGCTGCCGTAGTGCTGTGTGTTACTATAATTCCTTTATTTGCAGGGTTGCCGCATTCATCGTTGATATATGTTACGTGTGTACGGATGTGGATCGTTGCGTGGGGGCTATTATTTTTATGTCCATTACATTTTTGGTTTAATGGTTTATTTGCATCAGGAGATAAATATTTTCTTGTTGGTATGGGTAATGCGCTTGGAGTTGCTACGTTGGGACATATGACGACGCCAATTTGTTTATGGTTGTGGTATATGAGTGGTGTTGCTTTTGTGCCAGCGATTTATATTGCAGTTATTATGGGTGCAACTGCGTATGCGGTATGGAGTTCGGCGTGATTATTCGTCTTGTCCTTTTGTGTATCGTGTCTCTCGTCTATATTTTGAAGCTTCAGAGTTCAATCTTTCTTGAGCTTGTTGGGTCTTCATAATTTCTTCTGTTGTAAATTTTGCGACTAGAGTCTCTCGGGACATTGGTGTAATGCTTTCTTTAGGCTTGAATAGTTCATTCCTATAATAAAGAAGTACGCCAAGGATTCCTCCTGTTGTTCCTACTAATAATAATGCGTCTTTGGGTGTTAATTTATGCATTATATTGATAATAGGGCTTCGCATTGTGTTTATTAATGTAGAAATCCAACTGGATTGAGGCGCTGTTTGAGCACCAAAGCAGATATTTGTAAAAAGACTTATGGAGAGTGTAAACGCAATAAAAAGATTGTTATGTATCATAAAAGGTTCCTCTGTAATCAAGATATCAAGCAAGCGTGTATTCAAATTGAATATAATATGCGCAGCAGGGTAAAATCAATGATTATGATAAAAAATTAAAATTACATTAAAAATGACCCGTATGGAAATTATCCAGAGAGGGTCATTTTTAGTTGATAACTATTGTGCAAAATAGGGGCTAGGTTATTACTCTACTAATGAAGGGGTAATGGTAAGAATCAATGATCCATTGTTTGTTTCATCTTCAGAGTCTTCATTGACGATGATAGTAGCAGGTTGTCCAAATGGTACTTTTACTGCCAATTCGGTGGTAATTGCTGCTAAGTCATCAGTTTCTGTTTTTTGAAAAATCTGCATTACAATGATTGCATTATCATCTTCTTGGCTTACAAGAAGAGCAAATGTTAATATTTCAAATCCATCAAATACAACTGATGTAGGAATGTTTTCTTCAACGATGACAGTTGCTGATGTAGTACGTTCAGCAGTTTGGTTTTTTATAGTAAGATTAAGATCAAGATTAATAGTTGCTGTTGCTATGGTAGACAATGATAAAAGTGTAGTTAATAATGCTTTTTTGAACATGAATATCCTTGTGGTTACGTTATATTTTGTAAATATCATTCCCCTATTTTGCATGATTTAGTATAAATCAATTATGATATAAAGCAAGAAGTATTAATTATTAACACGATCTGCTCGCTGTTTTTGGATAAAAGTCTCTGGTGGAAAATTAAGATAGTGGCAGCCAAATAGCTATAAAAAAGGGTCTACTTGGCTAAATATTTAGTTGCAATTTTAGCCAAGTAGGGGTAAAAATATACCTAGTTGGCTAAAATAATGATGGGTTTTTGTAAATATTGCTTATTAATTAAGCATTTATATTTTGATGATATTATGATTTATGTTCAGCTTCTTGAGCCACGCAATTGGTGATATGATCAACAGAATAAACACCGCTTCCTGCAATCAAAAATGCTATAACAGAGCATAGGCAGGTGCATGGAAATGCCCATGTAGTAAACGGATCACCTTTTTGGATATGAAAGCGAAGTGCAACAATTAAAAGCCATATGAGTGGTATTGATGCGATGCGTGTACAGAATCCAACGATTAATGCTAATCCGCCACATAATTCTGTTAAAGCTGCAAGATATCCCCAAAAAATATATCCACGAGTGATGCCAAAAAGAGCCATTGCGCTGCCAACCTGGGTCAGATTACTTGACCCCGATACTATTTTTTTGTAACCAAAGATCAGAAAAGCTATGCCAAAACTTATACGTATAATGGCAAATCCGAGATGTTGTAAGGCGGCAGATTCATGCATTATCCATCCTATTATTTTTTTATTCATTGTGACCCTTTTTTATAAAAAATATATACTAGTAGCATGATACGTTTGTAAAAATCAAAAAACAAGAATTAAGGGATGAAAGCGTTATAATGAAGAGAGTAGAAACGTTATATGTCTGTAGAGTGATAATAATTATATCAATGTCGGTGTTTTCAATTATTGGAAAAGAAAGTCGAGAATCGGAAAAAATAAAGCAAATCACTGTGGGTAATTTTGCTCTTCCTGGCTCGCAGCAGCCCGGACCGTTGTTTAGTTTTGGTCAAAATATTCTTGATAAGGGCATAACGGAATTGTTTGGTTATGTTGATCAGTTTAAAGGTTCACATTATAATTTCAAAAGCGTTACGCCATTACTTTTATATGGCATTACTGATAGATTATCTCTTCTTGTAGGATTGCCAATGGCGGCACAATTTAAATTTGAAGGTTCTCGTGCGCATGGCCCGCAGGATTTTCGTTTGCAGTTGGAATGTGCTGTATATGTTACAGAAACATCTACATCAATGAATGAAGTTACGTGTGTTGCTAATATAGGGGTTCCTACCGGTTCAAGCACCACCAACCCCCCTCTTGGCTTTGGCTCACCGAGTTTCTTTTTGGGGTTCACTGCAAGTCACACCGGACCGCAGTGGTGGTATTTTATATCATCAGGTGTGTTATTGCCAACGTCTCATAAAAAAAGTAAACATGGAAATCAGTTTTTATATCAGGGTGGATTGGGTAGAAATATAGCATATTCTCCTGATAAATGGGTTTTAAATGGGCTGATAGAATTAAATGGAATTTATACACAGCATAGTAAATTATCAGGACTGATTGTGTGTAATAGTGGAGGAAATAGCCTGTTTTTGGGACCGTCGTTATGGCTGTCTACGCAGCGTGTTATTATGCAAATTGGTATATCGGCGGTTATTTTTCAGCATTTATTTGGTATTCAACCAAAAGATTCATATGTTTTGGCGGCAGGTATTGGCTGGAGGTTTTAATTTTTTTTAATCGTGCAGTTAGAAAAAAAATTATGTGTGATATATTGTTTAGTAAGGTATAGCATTTAATAGTGTAGATGGAATAAGAGCAATGCAAAATCGTTTTGAATTTTTTAATGCAATTATGAATGTATCACTGTATGGCTTATGTGGTAATTCGAGGATAAAGGATGAGGGCGAGGCGCTTTTTGATTGTGGGGCAGTTAAAGAGTTTTTTTGGTCTAAAAAATTTAGTATACTGTCTGTTTTTGTTAAAAATAAAACAAATCAACAGGTTGTTACTTTAATAATCAATCGATTAAATGTTTCTTATGGTTGTGATTGTGATAAAGGTATGAAGTCTTTTTTGTGTGTTCATGTGGTATCAGCAATTGTTGCAAGTAAATATTTTCTTCATGCTGAATATAGATATTATGTACCATATGATAATGAGCAGTATGAAAAATTATCTAATAGTTTATTGTATGGAAATTGTTATGATAATTCTTTTTCGTTTTCATTATTACCAGCAGGAATTAGTGCATCTATTTTTCTTAAACATCTTGTTAAAAATATTCATAGTGTTGATGTGGTTTGTTGTTTGATGCGTAATGGTAAAGTGATGTTGCCACATGAGATTAAAGCAATTCCTGAGCTGGCTGATTTTGTTTCTATTGTATATGAACGTTATGATGAGCAAGTATTTATCAATAATATAACGATAGCTGCGCAGCATTACCCATTGTTTTTTTATGATCGAGATGAATTTCATCCCATTGCATGGGATATTAAATCTGAGGTGTTTGATATTACAGAGATTGATATTCTTGATGATAGCGTGCGTATTCGTCGATTAGTACGCGATAATACTGTTTTATTAGATAATATTTTATCTGTTGGATCACAATGTGTGATCGATAGAAATGCGGCAGTAATGTATAGGGTTACCAGTTATGGAATGTTTCCATGGCGTGATGTAAAGCGATGGCAAGAGCGGTTGAGCAAGAAAAATGTTTTATATGAAAATTTTCCAGTATTGTCTGAGCCGTTTGAAATGGAAATAGTGCAGTTTAATACGAATGCTTACGGTCTCTATGATGCTAATGATTATCTATCAAAAGGATTTATTTTTAAAAAAAATGGTCACTCTATTAAGCCGGAAGATAATGTTGCGCAGGCAAAAATAGTTGTTAAAGAAGATACGTCTGACTCATCTGCTTGTTATTTAAGGGGAGAGGTTTATTTTGATAGCATTGGTTTTCAGTCAGGAGATGTTTATGCTATTGAAAAATTGATGAATGTTCATCGATTGGCGGCATATAAACAGCTTTCATCAAAGCGCGCAGCGGCATGGGCAAAGGGATATTTTGCTGCTTCATGTGCAAAAAATAAAGAAGAACTTAATGCTATTATAGAACAGGTTTCTATAAATTTTGCAGAGAGTGGTATTGATATAAAAAAATACATTGTAAGTCCTTTGACTGCTATTTATAAAAAAATACAAAAAAAAGATATTACAGCAGCCTTTTTTATTAAAAATGATAAGCCGTACATTATACGGATAGATCATATATTTTATTGGTTATTGGTTGCAGCGCCGCAGATAGTTTTTGATAAGTGTAGAAGGGTATATGCGTCAACGGTATCATATGTAGAAACTAAATATTTGTATGCATCATTGGGGGAATTTAGAGAGTTATTACATGGGTATGGGATTGATTTGTATATCGATGCAAAACAGGTTAAAGTTGCGCATGTTGACATTGAAATAGATACAACAAATAAAGAAACAGATTGGTTTGAATTACATCCAGAAGTTTATTATGAAGGTCAGAAAATTTCATCTCAAGAATGGCAGAGCATTGTAGCGGGAAATGGACTATGGAATCGTAATAATGAAATATTAGTGATAGATAGTAAGGCGTGCACTGCGTTAGGTTTGTTATCGCGATGGATGAACAATGGGGTGGGTCAATTAACATCAGCTAAATCTATAGCGATTGTGCCACGTTTAAGAATTTTTGATCTTATTGAGCTTCGTAAAAATGGTGTCAAGCTTACTGTTTCAGATAATGATGAAAAATTATTGTTTAGTTTATCAAATTTTACCGCCATTCCAAAAATAGCTATTCCAAAAAAATTACATTGTACCTTGCGTGAGTATCAAAAAGAAGGATATTATTGGCTTGCCTTCTTATATCAACATCGGTTTGGTGCGTGTCTCGCTGATGATATGGGGCTTGGCAAAACAGTACAGGCGATAGCTTTATTGGGTGCAATTCATGAAAAAATAATTGTTGGTGGTACATCTAAAAAAGGTACACGTATGCAAGCACGTCATAAACCGCATCTTATTGTAGTGCCAACAAGCTTAATATTTAATTGGGTTAATGAAATTAAAAATTTTTATCCTCATTTGACAGTGCAGGAGTATACAACAACAAAAAATAGTATAGCATTTGATAGTGCAGATATTTTTATAACAACGTATGACATTGTCAGACGTGATAGTGAAAAATTACGATTGATTGAATTTAACATTATTATTTTTGATGAAGCGCAAGCTATTAAAAATATTGTGGCACAAAGAACTGCAGCAGCTCGTTTGTTACAAGGTGATTTTAAATTATGTATAACTGGCACTCCTCTAGAAAATCATATCGGTGAATATTATTCAATTATGGATCTTGCTATTCCAGGATTATTGCCTGATTATGCAACGTTTAAAAATAAAGGAAATGGTTCTGTTGGTACGGTGGTACATCAAACGCGGCCGTTTATTTTAAGAAGAACAAAAGAAGTTATAGCTAAAGAACTTCCTGAAAAAATGGAATCAGATGTTTATTTTTATATGACCGAAAAGCAGCGTTCTTTGTATACGCGTATTACCCAAGAAGTTCGTAATGAAGTTACTGATGCGTATAAAAATAAAACAAAAGGTCAGGCGTCTATTATTGCCCTGACAGCATTGTTGCGCTTGCGTCAGATTTGTATTTCGCCAGAATTAGTGATTCCTGCACAAAAAATAGTTCCATCACCAAAAATTGAATATCTTACGGAACAACTTCCTGGATTAATTGAACAAGGTCATGCAGCATTAGTTTTTTCTCAATTTACTAAATGCTTGGATATTGTTGAAAGTGAACTCAACGATGCAGGTATAAAATATGCCCGTATTGACGGCAGCGTTACTCTCGCAAAGCGTAAGGGCATTATAGAGTCATTTCAAAAAGATAAAGTAGTTGATGTGCTGTTGATGAGTTTAAAAACTGGCGGCGTTGGGCTTAATTTAACGCGCGCATCATATGTTTTTCATGTTGATCCATGGTGGAACGCTGCAGTGGAAAATCAGGCATCAGACCGAGCGTATCGCATAGGACAAAAAAATACTGTCATGGTGATTCGTTTGTTAATGCATCATTCAATTGAAGAAAAAATGCTTGTGTTGAAAAAAAGTAAAGAAGAGTTATTTAAGGCAATTGTTGAAGGTGCGGGTGAAAAAACTGGCAGTCCAATTTCACAAAATGATTTTGACTTTCTGCTTGGGTAGTTAGTGGTATTAAAACATACCCTTTATTGAGATGGCAACAATGCCAGGTAGATAAAGGGTATGTTATTGTAGGGGCTAAAATTTTAGTAGAGTTATTATTGAGGGCAACATTTTTGTTTTGGATTTTCTGACCACTGAATTTCGAGCGCATCAGTATTCATTCCTAAATTTTTGGCAAAGCTAATAGAAACATATTTGTTATTTCTATCATATGCAAGCATGTATTCATATACGCGTAAACGCCAGTGCGCATAGTCGCCTGATAATTGTAGAATTCCATAACAATCAAAAGGGAAACAGTTTCCATTTAAACCTCTGCCAAATGGAGCAGATGTGAAGGTAAAGACGGGAAAATAATTGTTGATTAAAAAACCTCGTGGATCTGATTGATCTTGATCCTTGACGACTACCTTCCAAAAAAAAGGCCCTTTGTTGTAGGTATATTCGCCTATTTTTTCAGACAATGCATAAAAACTTTGAAATCTTTCTTGTGTTTTTTTATATTCATCTGAGTAGGCTTTTTTGATTTTTTCTTGGTTTTGATGATGTATTGTATCATTGCATTCATATTCTGTTTCTTCGTATGCGCATTGTCTTGCTACTTTATCTTGCTCATCTTGTGCGTATGTCCGCCAAATGCTAATCAAAGCGTCATTAAGTTTTTCTTTTTTTTCTACGCTTTTGACACGTTCAATAAAATTTTGTTCAGTTGGCAGTTGATCTGATTTAAACAACATTTTAAAACCAAAAAAAAGATCTTGATGGCCTCTAAAAAATCCTTTTAAAAATGGGTGTTTGATAAGATATTTTTCAGTCCATTTAGTTCCTGGATTAACACCACATCCACGATTTGATTCAATATATTCTTTTGATCCAGTGTCTTCATATTGGCTTTTTTGGGCAAAATCACTCCAATTAAGTCCTGTATGAACCCTCCATGGATGAGCGAATCTTATTGAATGTTCATTTTCTGGATCAGCAATGTATAGTCCATCAAGTTTTTGAAAAACTTCTGTGCCGTCTTGTTTGATGAGTGCGTAATCATAGCCTTGTTCTATTCCGCCATGAGAACATTGAATGTACTCGCCATTGCCATTGCCTACAAATAAGGCCAATGGTAAGTACGTATACCATTGTATAGTCGTAAGAAGTATAACAGAGCTTAATTCTTTTTTTTGCCCGTGGATTGAGATTGTTTTGCATGATTCTTTATTTGTGTTCCATTTTTCTCCTTGAGTTGTTCCAAATTTTAATGCAAGTTCTGCAAAAAATGTTACGCCAGTGCTCGATGTTTCCCATGTGGATTGATTGATCGTTTCGTGATTGCCTTTAAGTAGAAAAACTTTATCCCAATTACCTGGAGCAAGTTTAAGGAGAAGTAGCGTATAAATAACTTCAAGGCCAAAGTGGCCACGATCAAGGTAATCGCCTAATGCAACGATATAAAAATTATCTTTGATTATCTGAAAGCTTGTATCAAGATGCCCAGAGGCCACTAGTCGCCACAGATTGCGTAAGCATGAGTGAATACTTCCATGATAATCTCCAAAAAAGGCGATTTCGCTGCCTTCTGGTAGGATTGCTTTTTGAACGAATAAATGTTCTGATTCCCATTCCTCTGATTTTTGTTCTGCCTCGTAGCTTGTAATATCAACATCTATTGTTTGTAGTAATTTATCAAAGGTGAAAAA
>F14TC_100357795_pt1 | contig 9974 bp, 6 predicted proteins | sample KannatnBrdUF14TC_FD_10806 | JGI IMG/M metagenome (IMG submission 10806)
CTCTTCTGATAAAAATTGTTCAAACGGGAATGTAAGATATGAAAATTGTTTGCCAAGACGTGTTGTTATATATTCTTGTTTAATATCAAAGGATGATACATAACACGACGATTCGATAAATCGCATAGCTTGCAGACGAACAAGGGCTTTTTCAACTTTTTCTTCAAATCTTTCCGCTGAAAGACCTTTATGCTGTAAAAATGCTTTTAATTTTTCAACATTTAATGCACCTGATTGATCAAATATAAATAATGGTACAATATTGCCAAGATAATGTTGAATAAACTTTTGATCATTCATGCTATGAGAAATATAATCTGCATGAAGCTGTATCCCCAATGCATGAGCGCACTGATTAATTAAATTTTCTTTAATCAGCATTTCAATTGCTAATGCTTTCGGATCTATTGATATATTCATTGCCTGTAAAAGCATATCGGTATATTGACCATATTGAGATCGAATACGTGCAAGCCATTCACTTCGCTCAGCAACTTCTTGAGCAAAATCCTGATACGATATTTTTTTACCATTAACCTTAGCAACCCATGAGATACCTGTTTTTTCATTTTTTATGAGCAATGGCAATGAGACCATTCCCAAAGCAAGAACAAAAACAATGAAAAAAACAACGTAGCGATACGTCGATTGCTTAAATTGATTACGAATTGTAGTTATCATGCTATATGCCTTTCTTTATAATTTTTTTTATATTAACACATTTGAATACATACATCTTTTAGTCTTTCTTTTTTAACTAACGTATCAACAACACACAGTAAATCATTTTTATTTGAATATGGTGCAGTTACCACTTGATACCAATATGAAACGCGTCCTTTTACTGTTTTGCTAACCCGTTTTTTTATTTCTGTGACAAATCCATAGACACACACTTTTTTTACAAATTGTTCAGCAGCTTTTTCTGTACCAAAACCTATTAATTGTGCATAATATTTTTGTTCTTTTTTATCAGGAACGATAATATCTTGATTAATTGTAATTACAGCACTTGGCTGTACTACACAATCATGAGATACTTCATAAGGCTTATTGTTCTCATCATTTGTTATTAATGCTCCATGAGCCTCAACACAGTGGTCATTTTTTGTCAAAATCACTGAATTTTGCAAAGACACTGCCTGTACATCTTGTTGCATATCCTGAATAAATTGCTCTACAATATACTTTTTTCCTACAAAATAGCCTGTCATAAAAAAACAAAAAAATAAAAAAAGCAATCCTGCAACGAGAGCACTTAATTGTCTATTGGGTACAAAAAGACCTTCATTCCTTGTGCATTGACACGTGTTACTCGTTTCATTGGTTGTTTTTTTTAATGAATCTTCCCATTTACTCATACTTTTTTACCTATCAATAATGATAATCGCTTTAATAGTTTATTAACATATACATTGATATTGAGATTCGTCAAATTTAATGTTTCTACACATTCACTCTGCATATCAGTATACTCATTTTTTTCTTTAATTTCACGCTCTAACTTGCGCCAAAAGGTAAATTGTCGTTTGGCATATTGTTTTGTTTTTATCTGTATGCGCTCTATCATAGCATCATATGAAGATTTATCGCTTTTGTGTACTAAATAATCAAAAATTTCATTATAGCCAATCAGGTTTTTCTTTTTAAGAAAATTTTGCCACGCAGTTCCCATTAATTGCGTGCTTTCGGCAATCCAGCCAGCTCTAAACATTTCAAGAACACGGTCATCAATACGTTTATGGAGCTCTCGGCGATCTCGTTCTAAGAAAAGCAATAAAAAATCTACCTCTGGACTATAGCGTGGAGCGTATGATGATGGCAATGTACCTGTTGCATGCCAAATACTCAGTGCACGTTTAATGCGGTACGTATCTGTTTTATCAATATTTATCGCACGCAGTGGATCAATAATATATAGCTTTTGCCACAGATTATCATTTTCACTATAGAATGATGCAATATCAATGTCAGGCACTGTTTCGTGTGGTGGAAAAAGTAGTGCATGTAAATAAAAACCGGACCCCCCAACAGCGATTGGTAGATTTCCTCGAGCAGCTATTTCATGCACTTTTTTATGAAATAACGTCCTATATTCTGCCACGGTATAATGAGTAGGAGTATTAATTATATCAAAAAGATGATGTGGTATAGTGCTTTCTTGCCAATCAGGTTTTGCCGTGCCAATTGATAAAGGGGTATAAAATTGGCCTACATCCATGTTAATTATTTCTGCAGGTATGCGCTCAGCAATAGATAACGCTATATCCGTTTTGCCAACACCAGTTGGTCCATATAGTATAAGAATAAAAGGTCGATCTATTTTTTTCTTCATGTATATAAGCATACACGAAAGTTAGAATCTCGTAACTCTCTGCATGCTTATATACACTATATTTTTTTAAACAGTCCTTATTGATTCATTATTATGTCTTATTTTACAACCAACTAATTCTTTTAAGCGTTTAGTTGCATCAGTCACTTCAGTCTTGGTAACGATTGAAATTTCCTCTACAAGAAGATTTTCTGTTTGTTGTAATAAATTCTTCTCACCAAAAGATAGCTCTTTATTGACTTCAATATGTCTTAAGTCTCTATAAATAGCACTAATTTCTAATAAATTTCCTGTACGTAGTTTTCCTTGATATTCTTTATTTCTTTTGTTCCAATTGCTTACTGCAGCATCAAGTTGTTTTACTATCACCGGTTGCGCAAGAACTTTAAAAATATCATTGATATGTTCCGTAGAACTGAGTGGACGAATTCCAACGGCAATTGCATTGTCTGTTGGAACAAGAATGGTCATGTCTTTATTAAGAAATCGTAATTCAAAAAACTGTAATACTCGTCCTGCGATTTTTTTTTCAATAATACAACTTATTATAGCAACACCATGGCCTGGATAAACAACTTTCTCATTGCGAGTAAACATAGCTACCCTTTCAAAAAAAAGGTAAAGCCCCTCGCAAGAAGGATTTTTTACACATGTAATTATCATACCACACATGAGCAAAAAACTTAAGCCTGAGTATTCATGACCCAATCCCTAATGATATTTTTAATTCTTCTCTTTTTTTGCTTATAATTGTTTCTTTAATTTTTTTCTTTTCTGGCCATCCTTTACCATAATAATCATCACTATTGACTGCTTCAGCTATATATCTATCGATATTATTAATAAAATTGTAGCGCATAATAATGTTTACACAATCTTGGGGAATCTTATTGTTTAACAAAAGAGAATTTAATTCATATTCTTTAATACACGGAGTGTTAAATAAAAATATATGATAAATTTTTTCTTTAATCCAAAATTGAGTTGAATTTACTGACATATATTTAAAAGAACTTTCATACTGTTCGCATGCATAATCGAGTGGTAATTTTTTATCTTTATCACGCTGAGTTAAATCACCTCCATTGTTAAGACAAAAATCAATATAATCGATAAAGCAATCAAGATTAAGTAACCTATTACCATAACAATCTATTTTTACTGCCACATCTTTGTCATTAAACAATATCGTAGCAGCTGATTGCAACTCAGAATTGATAATTTTTTTATTGGTAATTTTTCTTTTGACATAGTTAATTTCATTTAATTTTTCAACATTATTGTGTTTGAAATGCTTCTCATAAAAGGAATAAAAAAATGTTTGATTATTTTCATTTCTTTCACATTCAGAGCTTTCACAGTCAAAACTAGTTATTCTAGAATCATCAAGCAAAAGATTTATTATTTCTATATTACTAAGACATGGACTAAGAACTATATCAAAAAGGGTCCAGCTATTTACAGAAGGATCATTAAAATTTAATAATATTTTAGCCATATTAAGCTTTTCATCATAACAAACTCTGCGTAAATACTTAATAAGTGCCAATTTATCATTCTGATTGTTTATTTGATTTCTAATAATATCCTCTATATTACTTTTCGCTATTTTAATATCATTGAAACCCCAACTCCAACTGCCATTATGCGTACTTTTTTCATACATATTCAGGTAAATTAAAAGTAATTTTTGATACCCTGTAGTAGCTTTGTCATCTTTATAACTTGAATTAATACCTATTGTATAAAGTTCTTTTAATTTATTAGATATTTCAGTGTCTTTATTTATTATTGCACGCATGTAAAGATCTAATTGTTGATCTTTATTAGTAAGGTATTGAAGTGAATCTAAAATTATGCTTGTAAGCTCCTTGTTGTTTTTTGAATTATCCAATTGCCATGCATTTTTTAAATCAATATTATTAAATAGATAACGTAATAACGGTTTGATTACCGCATTATTTGCACACTCATTCCAATTAATATCAATTTTATTTTCAGTTCCTGTGCTATATTTTAATAATAACTCAATGGCTTTTTCTTGATTATTTTTAATTGCAAACGCTAAAAACAACTTAAAATTAGAATAAATCTTAAAAAAATCTTTTGAATCATCCTTTTTCAAAATCAAAGAAGAAAGAAAGTCTTCATTCTCTTCATTGCAGGCAATAAAAAAAGGCGTTTGAACAGTATAACAACGAGGATCTTGTAACATTTCAACAAAATTATGAGAAGAATACTGACAGCGAACGCTATTTTTTAATATATAATAATCCTGCTCAAGAAAATTTTTTAACGTTTTCATGTCTTTGTTTAAACATGCCGTCTTAAATTCTTTTGTGTAGCATTCAATCTGTTTTTTTTTTGATTTTTTTTCAAAAAAATCAAATTTTAAAAAGTTTTTAATTCTTTTTTTTATACTTGTTTCGTAAAAATGCGTCAACCCTATTCCAATCGAAAACAAAATAAACGAAACAGCGATTATCCCAATAATTAAAGACCTCAGCTGGGGGATTTCATTTTCCATTGGCAAAATTTGATTGAAAGAAAATAAGACAAGAAAAAATAATGCAATTTTTTTGTAGTTCATAAATATCGATTAAAATAAGTATTGAAGTATACTGATAGAATATCATGTTTAAAAAAGCTTTTACAGGAATTTAATATAAAAATGAACAATATTGTACAACAATATACTCGTAGTATAGCGTGGTCTGCAATTGAAGCAATTGTTTTTCAAACAATTCTTTGCGTACATCAAGCAGCACTTTTTGTCATTACATCCTCATGGCTTTATGGCCTTACAGGAACTGTTTTTGGCCTGATTTTTTTTACAGCAAAATTACTCGATCTTGGCCTGGGTAAAAGCTTAATAACTTTTTACCATGAATTTTCATCAAATAAGCGTTCATTTGTGCTATTTTTTACACAACAACTTTTGCCTAATGCTATTTTTTGTTGTCTATTGTTTCTTTTTGTATGGATAACGTATATTTTTTTTAATCATCATTTTCATACCAAAATGCCTATCGATAGCTTTTTACTTACTATTGCTTGCGGATTAGCATTGACCGAAAGCATTAAGGTTATTCTTAAACGCCTATTACAATTATCATATCATTTCCGCTCAGTAGCACTGTATGAAATTGGATTTATAGTATCATACCAAATAGCATTATGGTCATATTATTTTTATACTGGACTATTAAATGAATATGTTATTATTGGATTTTGCTTTTTAATGTCATTATGTGAAGTCATAGGATTATCTATTGCAGCCTACCGCCAATACACACTGTTGTCATCATTATCGGCAAACAATAATATTATGTTTCCACAACATACCGCTTTACACATTTTTAAAAGCAGATTGTTTATATATGGACATTCAATCAGCAAACAATTGTGCTCCGGTAACATCTTAATTCCATTGTGTGCTTATGCATACGGCCTTGAATATGCAGCACTTTTAAAATTAGCAAGTTATGTTACGCATAGCATAACAGCAATCATGGAAAAAATTATTGACCCCTCAAGTTCTTTATTATTTGTCTATACTAAGAATGACTCACTAGAAAATAAACAACAGTTTTTTTTATTGGCTTTGCATTCATCATGGCACATATTATTATGTGTATTGATTTTTATACTTATTAATAGTACAAAAATATTCACATTATCTCATGCATCTTTTATTATAACACCATATATTATTATGTATTTTTTAATTCATTATTGTGAAAATTTTTTCATTGCCATTGAAAAATTCTACATTGCACATGATTATTCAAGATTTCTTATGATTGGAGCAATCTTAAATAGTTCTGTAGCGCTACTGATATTTATTAACGCCTTATCGCCACTTTTGGCACTAGTGTTTTTTTTAATCTCACGGATTATTACATTTATAATTCTTCTCTATTGCATATCATATATATGGAATATTAAACCACGCATTCAAATAGCGCCTCGATATATCGTATGCTCTTTTGTTATATCGATTCTTTGTAGAATAATTTTTTAACACAACAACAAGAAACTAGCACATAAAAACACCCCTTAAATAGATGATTATTGCCGCTTTCGTCAAAGCTAATCAAAAAGAGTTGTTTTATTTAACACGGTCAAAATTATTGCTGTTTTTAAACGCTTAGGATATTTATAGCCAATCAGAAACAAATTACTTGCAAGATTATTTAACAAATATCATATTGTATGTATGGACCTAAAAGAGCATACATGTTTTATTTTTAAAATATTCCATTATTGTTAACGTTTCTTGATAGGCTTGAAAAAACTGATCTTTTCTTTTTTGATGTATTGTAGCATCTAACAAATCTCCACATAAAGTAGCACACAGATAAAGATTATTATCATTACCAAAAACTTTAAAAGGATCCATTGTAATTAGACTTTTAAATATAGACATCTGATTTTGTTTCATCGCTTGCAATAACAGTGTTCGAATAGACCAATAGCGAGAATTCAAAGACAAATCATTATTCCGTTGAGCTATATACGGAGAAACTTTTTTTACCAATGTTTCATCACTACAGAGCGCTGCCATTTGCAATACTTTTGTTGCGTAGCTCAATTGATACAATTCCTTTTTATTACTATTTATATCAGCCATCTTCCCTTTAATATCTTGAATAGTTTCAAGATCAATTTCACAATTAAGGTTCATGAATTTACATAATTCACTCTCAAAACATGGTTTAATTATGATCTGATCAGGCAAATAACATTTATCTTTATAATGATTTACTATTTCTTGATCATCATTCCACAGAGCTTTAAGAAAAACATTTTCTTTATCTTGTTCTGCAATTGAACTTAAATCTAAACTAAGAAGAAATGAACGATTGTTTATAGAGCATTCCCACTTAAAAAATTTATTAATTTTTTGTAAATTATTTTTGACCTCACCATCGCTATGAGCTGCCATTAAAAGAAGAAAATCATCGCATACATTTTGCATTCCTACTGCGATAGTAAAACTTAAAAGAAAGGATAAAATGCTTATTTTTGAAACTAATTGAAACATAAAAATCCTTTATGAAAATATTAAAATAATTATAAATAATTATGAGAATACTGGTTATATACAATTTATTCAAGTGGATATAGATCTTAAAAAGACACGCCATCTTGGCAAACACAAAGCTCACTACAAAGCAACAGGGCCGCAGCCTTCCCTTTTAAGGAATTTTAGTCTTATAAAAATGAAATATGTGAGTCTCAAAAACGCATAATATATTATGAATATTTACATGACTAGAAATTTACAATTAGAAGACGAACAAACTTAATATGTTAAAAATAAATTTTATTATACTTTAGATCGAAAAAGACGTGTGTTGGTACGATCACTATTTTAATATTTTTTTTAAGACGTGCGATTGGTAAGTAAATATATTTTCTTAATTTTTTCATTCTTCTTTTTTTTTACCTATCCCCCTTTTAAGCAACAAACTTCGTAGGAACACTATATACCTTCTTCAGTCTTTTAATTCTTTAATCTTTAATCTTTGTATCTTTATCTCTCTATATCCTTTATACCATTATGCCACTATCCTTTATCTTTATTCCCCTATATCTTTATTTCTTTTATTTCTTATTTCTTATATCTTTGTTTTTTTAATTCTTTATCCTTTATCCTTAATCCTTAATAATCCGTTATTCTTAATAATCCTTATAATCCTTTGTCCTCTATTCTTAGTAATCCTTTATCCTCTATCCTCTATCCTCTATTCTTAATCTTAATCTTATCCGTATTCTCTATAACGGAGTCTTGAGGCCCTCCACCTCCATTAACAATCCCCAAAGAAAAGGTGGGGGGCCGAGGGCGGAGTCTTGGCGCGCGCTCGCCAAGACCTATGCATATAGGATCTTTTTAATAAGCAAAGTAAGCATAGCCATAGAATGCCAGAGCCAGGACTCCGCCAATTATCAGACATATATAATCAAAAATGGCGCATAGCGTGCTATAAATGCAGAAAAGAGTATTAATTTTAGGGTAAAACAATATAAAGTCTTAGTGGCTTACGCTAATATTTTTTGAGTTTGCGATTGACAGACCATATTTTTTTGTTATTCTATAAAAAGAGCTTAGAAAAGGCATTATTTCATAACTCCCTGAGTCAACAGATGAAGATCTTGCACTAAAATATCAATGAAATAAGACGATAAATAGAGTATAAACGTACAACTAAAAGGATCAAAAATGGCAAAAATCATAGGTATCGATTTAGGTACCACTAATTCAGTAGTAGCTTTCATGGAAGGCGGACAACCAAAAGTAATACCTAACAAAGAAGGCGCAAATACGACCCCTTCAATCGTTGCATACACAAAAGACGGCAGTCGTTTAGTAGGTGTATTAGCAAAACGTCAAGCGGTAACTAATCCAGAAAACACTATTGCTTCAGCAAAACGCCTTATTGGTAATAAATTTGAAACAATTACCAAACAAGCTAAACACATGTCCTACAAAATCGTTCGTGGCGACAATGGCGAAGCTGCAATAGAAGTGCAAAACAAAAAATTTACTCCACAAGAAATTTCTGCCGCAGTATTGAGCTATCTCAAACAAACTGCCGAAGACTATCTTGGACAAAAAGTAACTGAAGCAGTTATAACTGTTCCTGCATACTTCAATGACGCACAACGTCAAGCAACAAAAGATGCGGGAAAAATTGCAGGACTTGATGTTAAACGTATAATCAATGAACCAACTGCTGCAGCATTAGCATATGGCGCAGACAAAAAAGGCAATTCAACCATAGCAGTATTTGATTTTGGTGGTGGAACATTTGACGTTTCAATTTTAGAAATTTGCAATGGCGTAATTGAAGTTAAATCAACCAATGGCGACACACACCTTGGTGGTGATGACGTTGACCATAAATTGATTGACTACTTACTTGAAGAATATAAAAGAGAACAAGGTATTGATCTTAGCGCAGATAAAATGGCATTACAACGCCTTAAAGAAGCAGCAGAAAAAGCAAAAATTGAACTTTCATCAATGTTAGAAACAGAAATTAATTTGCCATATATTACCGCTGATGCTTCTGGACCTAAACATTTTAATACAAAAATATCACGCGCAAAACTTGAATCACTCTGCAGCGATATCTTTACTCGCTTGATTAAACCATGCACACTTGCAATGGCTGATGCTAAAGTAACAACAAAAGATATCAATGAAGTTATACTTGTTGGCGGTTCAACACGTATCCCTAAAGTACAACAAGTAGTTAAAGAAACATTTAACAGAGAACCTAATAAATCAGTTAACCCTGATGAAGTTGTAGCTCTTGGCGCAGCATTACAAGGTGGCATTTTAGCTGGTGACGTAACTGACGTATTACTACTAGACGTAACACCACTTTCGCTGGGCATCGAAACCCTTGGTGGCATCGCAACAAAGCTTATTACCAGAAATACCACAATACCTACGCGTAAATCTCAAGTATTCTCAACAGCAGAAGATGGACAAACAGCTGTAGACATTCGTGTGGTCCAAGGCGAACGTGAATTTGCAAAAGACAATAAAATACTTGGTCAATTCATGCTTGAAGGGATTCCATCAGCACCACGCGGAATGCCTCAAATTGAAGTTACTTTTGATATT
>F14TC_100134825_pt2 | contig 9945 bp, 7 predicted proteins | sample KannatnBrdUF14TC_FD_10806 | JGI IMG/M metagenome (IMG submission 10806)
AATGATTCAGGCTCGTCATACGCAAACTTCTTGCTTGGTTACTCGCCGGCGCATATCGATCGGGGAATTCCCGGTGGACCCTATCTCCAGTCTGGAAAAGAGATCTCCTTCTATGTTCAGGACGATTGGAAGGTCAACAGCGACCTGACATTGAACCTCGGTCTGCGTTACGAATTCGCGACGCCGCCGCGCGAACGAGATTTCAAGTGGGCCAATTTTGATCCCGCGGCCGGAAAGTTCATCACAGCGGCAAAGGGATCTTTGCGCCAAGAGGCACTCATCGAACCGGACCGGAATGACTTCGCTCCGCGTATCGGCTTCGCATATACCGTCACCCCCAAGACAGTGATTCGATCCGGCTACGGCATCTTCTACAACCATGCCAACCGCTTGGGCCGTGAGGGGCTACTCGGGTTCAATCTACCGTTCATCATCCTGGCCGATGCGAATATTGCAGGGAGCAATCTCTTACGTTCAACGGATGCATTGTTCCGGCTTCAGGATGGAATTCCGGCCGGATTTGTCGATGTCAGCCGCGTGAACCTCGCAACCGTTGCGCGCAAGGCGCAGGATCCGAATCAGCGGTCGCCCTACGTACAGCAATACAACCTTGCGATTCAGCGTGAGATTGCGCATGAGCTGGTAATGGACCTCTCATACGTTGGTAACCGCGGCGTAAAGCTGCCATCGTTTCGTAATCTGAATCCGAATACCTATACCTTCAACTCCCAGGGACTCGTGGTGGTGGGCCAGCGGGAATTGTTTCCTTTGGGCTTCCAAGGCGATATCCAGATTCTCGAGAATCACGGCAGGTCTAACTACAATTCGTTGCAGGCCAAGCTTGAAAAGCGTCTTTCGCAGGGTTTGACGCTGCTCACGTCTTATACGTACGGGAAGGCGCTGACGGATTCGGTGGATCACTTGTCGACCAGTGGCGCCGGCAACGGTGTCGATGTGGGTGAATACAGGGAGCCGCAGAATCCGCACAATCGGCGCGAGGAGTATGGACCTTCTGAATTCGACGTCACGCATCGATTCGTCCTGTCCGGAGTGTGGGAGGTTCCCTTCGGCAAGGGACGGGCCTATGGCCAGAACCTGTCGCGCGCGGCCGAACTGATTTTGGGCCGCTGGGAGTTCTCACCGATATTCACTTGGCAGAGCGGTTTGCCGCTTACCATTAATCAGACCCAGATCGTCAACATTGGCGGAGAACGCAGATACCGGCCGAACCGGATTTCCAACGGTACTTTGCCTTCAGATCAAAGGACCGTCGATCGTTGGTTCGATACCAATGCTTTTGTCGCAGTGACCGGAAGCACTCCAAATCAAATCTTCGGTAACTCCGGCGTAGGGATCCTTCGCGGCCCTGGTGCGGTGAATCTAGATTTCAACCTCGCCAAGGATTTCAGACTCACTGAAGACCTTGGCATGCAGTTCCGCGGAGAATTTTTTAATGCCTTCAATCACGCGAATTTCGGTGTGCCCGGAGTGACTCTTGGAGTGGGATTCGGTCAGATTATCAGCGCGGCGGACGCGCGCATCATTCAATTCGCATTGAAGCTGAAGTTCTGAGATGAAGCGGATGCATATCGGAGAAAGTTAACAGCATGTATATCCTTCTGGGATTGTTGCTGGCCGTGTCCGCGGTTTACTTTCAGCAGCCTCAGCTTGCTTTCCTGAACCATAACCGTCCGGTTATCGACGCCCATAACTGTTATCCGGAAGGACCCTGGACGGACCGGTTAGAGCGTGCGCTTACAGCGGGCTTTCCAGTCGCCATCGAGCAGGATCTTGCATGGTACGTTGATCCTGCAACGAACAGGGGACGAGTAGTGGTCACACACGAAGCGAGGACTACAGGGAAGGAACCGACGCTGAGGGAGTACTTTTTCGAGTACGTGCGGCCCATCGTCGAAAGAGAACTCCGTCAAAATGATCGCGCTCACTGGCCCGTGATCATTTTGCATTTCGACTTTAAGAGTGAGGATCCTCAGCTTCTGCAGTCGGTCTGGAGTCTACTGGACGAATATCGGGATTGGATCACCACTGCCGTCAAAACCGCCGATCCGCACGATCTTGCGCCGTTCGATCCAAAACCGCTGTTGGTGTTGACCGAGGATTCGGACGCGCAGGAGGAGGTGTTTTTCAAACGAATCCCTGTCGGCACACAGCTGCGTGTGTTTGGTTCCGCCCATACGAAGCGACTTCCTGGAAACTCCGATCGTGAGCGGGCGCATTTTGCAGCCACGCTGCCACCGGAGGAGTTGCTGGTAGAGCGGCCCACGAACTATCGCCGATGGTGGAACAACTCCTGGTCGGAGATCGAGGAAGGTGGCCAGGTCAGCGCCGGCGACTGGACACCTGCCGATGTGCACCGCCTTCACGCACTTGTGGATCACGCCCATCGACTCGGTTTCTGGATTCGCTTCTATACGCTTGATGGTTTCAGCTCCAAGGAGGATCGCGGGTGGAATAGGACTTATAACTTTGGTTCGCGCGAGGCCGTCTTGAAACGCTGGCGGGCGGCGCTCGACGCCGGAGTCGACATGATCGCGACCGATCAATATGAGGATCTCTCCGCTATCATGGCTCAAACGAAGTGAGGTGAAGATGAGTGGTCGATGGACCCTGCAACGCCTTGGACGTGCTCTGGCACTTTTGTGCTTAACGATTTTACTTTGCGACTGGGCAGTCGCGGCTGATCCGAAAATTGTGGCGCATCGCGGTGCCGCGCTCGAATCACCGGAAAACACTCTCCCTGCCATCGATCGCGCGATAGCTCTAGGCGCCGCCGTCGTCGAGATCGATTTGCGATATTCTGCCGACGGTGAAGTCGTACTTATGCATGATGAGACAGTCGATCGAACTACTCATGGGTCGGGTCTCGTTTCGCGAATGACGCTGGCGGAAATTCGAAAGCTGGATGCGGGAGCCAGATCGGCCGCCCAGTTCAAAGGAACGAAGGTGCCGACTCTGCGCGAGGTAATCGACCACTCCCGCGGGAAGATTCAGCTTTACCTAGATTTGAAAGAAACCGACCCGGGCCCAGTCATCCATGTCGTCAAGGAAATGAAAGCCGGATCGATGGTGTTTTTCCGGCCTTACTCCTATCGTGCGATGCGGCAGGTGATCGATGCCGATCCTGCGTTTCGTGTACTCGTGGACCTCGAAGACTGGATTCAATTGCCCGGCCTGGCGTCTCTGATCCGAAAGGATGCGCCGGCTGCGTCACTGAGCAGTGGCATTCGAAACTGGACTCCGAAACTCCTGGCCGAGGCAAAATCGTTGGGTTTTACGACATTTGTAAATGTCCTGGGGGCCGACGATACCGCCGAGAACCTGAAACGTGCGATCGCGATGGGTTTTGACTTCATCCAAACGGACCATCAAAGCCAGCTGAAGGAATTAATCGGAGTCGCGGAGTCGCGATAAATGCCATGCGGAGCGCAGCAGAACTTCTTCTCAAATCAGACGAAGCGTTCATCAAAACCCCCGGATCTGTTCATTTCGATTACTTGACGTTTCGTACCTGTGATCTAGCCGCAGAGCAGAAGTTCTCGGGCGACACTGCCGGCAACGAACTCTGTATCGTTATTCTTGGAGGTCGCTGCTCGATAGAATCATCGGTAGGATCGTGGCATGGAGTTGGCGAGCGAGCGCACGTGTTCGGCGGCTTGCCGACTGCTTTGTACCTGCCGATCGAGACGCGGTTTTCGGTCCTGGCCGAGACAGATTGCCAGATCGCGTTTTGTTATTCCCGGGCGGAGACCGCTTTTCCGGCCCACCTCGTTGCTTCCGAAGAGGTGGAGGTCGAAATTCGAGGCGGCGGAAATGCGACGCGGCAGATCAATCACATACTGAAACCCGAATTCCATGCGCAGCGATTGATGGTCGTGGAGGTGTTCACGCCAAGCGGCAACTGGTCGAGTTATCCGCCCCACAAACACGACGTTCACGATCCACCGGCAGAAGTGGATCTCGAAGAAATCTATTACTACAAAATTGATCGTCCGGAAGGTTACGCAATCCAGCGGATCTATACCGCAGACCGCAAGCTCGACGCCACGCTGATCGTACGTGACGGTGAACTGGTATTGGTGCCCGAGGGTTATCACCCGGTTGTTGCGGCGCATGGTTATACCGTCTACTACCTGAACGCGCTCGCCGGCAGTGCCCGTTCGATGGCTGCCAGCGACGATCCCGATTATGCCTGGGTTCGCCAAACCTGGAATTCGAAAGATCCACGGGTTCCACTGGTGTCTCGAGGAGAGACGCGGAGTCGCGGATGAATCGGCGGAGACTGACAATGGCGCAGGCGCTGGTTCAGTTCCTGAAGAACCAGTGTGTCGAGCGGGATGGAAGCGAACTGCCTTTTTTCGGCGGGATGTGGGGCATCTTCGGTCACGGCAATGTGGCAGGCATCGGTCAGGCGCTGCAGCAGAATCCGGATTTTCAGTACTATCAGGCGCGAAACGAACAAACGATGGTCCATGCCGCTGCGGGCTTCGCAAAGATGAATCGCAGGTTGCGGACGTTCGCATGCACATCTTCGATCGGCCCAGGGGCGACGAACATGGTTACTGGCGCGGCAGCCGCAACCATCAATCGTCTTCCGGTACTCCTCCTCCCGGGCGATATTTTTGCCCGGCGCAACGTTGCCCCTGTCTTGCAACAACTCGAAAGCGAATTCACCCAGGACATCTCCGTCAATGACGCATTTAAGGCCGTATCTCGATATTGGGATCGAGTGAGCCGGCCCGAACAGCTTTCGTTCACGCTGATGGAAGCGATGCGAGTGCTTACTTCGCCTGCCAACACGGGCGCGGTCACTCTGGCGCTCCCGCAGGATGTACAGACGGAAGCGTGGGACTATCCCAGCACCTTATTCGACAAACGCGTTTGGCATATCGCGCGCCCGATGGTCGATCGACAATTGCTTTCCCGGGCGGTGGAGTCCATCCGCAAAGCAAAGAGACCTTTTCTCATCGCCGGTGGCGGCATCATCTACAGCGATGCGAGTCGGGCGCTGGCGTCTTTCGTTGAAGGTACGGGAATTCCTGTCGGAGAGACGATGGCCGGAAAAGGCTCACTTCCTTACGACCATCCCCAGAATCTCGAAGCGTTAGGCGTGACCGGCACCTCAGCAGCAAACGTTATTGCACGTGACGCGGATCTCGTGATCGTGGTCGGGACGCGGCTTACAGATTTCACCACCGCGTCCAAGACGGCCTTTCAGCTTCAGGACGTCCAATTCATCAACATCAATATCGCAGAATTCGATGCCTTCAAACACGCCGCTCTTCCCCTGGTTGGAGACGCTCGCGTAACGTTGGAAGAAATGACATCGGCGCTTGAAGGCTATCGAATCGCCAGGGAATATGAGAATGCTATCGCGACCGCAAAGCAGAGCTGGGTTGCCGAGACGGAACATTTATTCGGTTTGCGCCATGGTCCACCAATTAGCCAGTTGGAAGTAATCGGCATCGTCAACGCGCATGCGGGACCGGAAGATGTGGTGGTTTGTGCTGCGGGGAGTCTGCCTGGCGATCTTCACAAACTTTGGCGTACCCGCCGGCCTGGCACTTATCACCTCGAGTATGGCTATTCCTGCATGGGATACGAGATCGCAGGCGGTCTTGGTGTGAAAATGGCTGCCCCCGAGCGTGAGGTCTATGTCATGGTGGGGGACGGCTCCTATCTGATGATGTCTTCCGAGATCGTCACTGCGATTCAGGAAGGGTACAAACTCATCATCATCCTTCTCGACAATCACGGCTTCAGCAGCATTGGAGGACTGTCACAGGCTGTGGGGTCGGGTGGCTTCGGAACGGATTACAGATATCGGAATCCCTTGACTCGGCAGCTAAACGGCGACCAACTCCCAATCGACTTCACCGCCAACGCCGCCAGCCTTGGGGCGCATGCTATTCGCGCCACGACTCGACAAGATCTGCAGCAAGCTTTGGAGTCGGCGCGAGCTGAGAAGAGCACATCAGTGATCGTTGTCGAAGTGGACAAAGAACTGAGAGTGCCGGGCTACGAGTCTTGGTGGGATGTGGCGATTGCCGAGGTCAGCGAATCCGAAAGCGTGCGTCAAGCGCGGGCGAACTACGAAGAGCGGCGTAAGAACCAAAGGATATTCCTGTGAAGAGGGAAGACACTCCCGTTCTGGCGATGCGTCATATCCGGAAGAGCTTTCCGGGCCTAGTCGCTTTGGACGACGTGGATTTCGATCTTCGCAAGAGTGAAGTCCATGTCCTGCTTGGCGAGAACGGCGCGGGGAAATCGACACTGGTGAAGATTCTGGGAGGCGCATACCAGAAGGACGCCGGCGAAATCACTCTTGACGATCGCAAGGTCGACATTAAAAACCCTCGGCACGCCCACCAAGCCGGCATTGCCTTTATCCACCAGGAATTCAACTTGATTCCACATCTCTCGGTTGGTGAGAACATCCTGCTTGGCCGGGAGCCGATGAAGATTGGCGCCATCATCGATCAAACCGCGATATTCCGCGAGGCTGAAAAAGCCTTGCGGGACCTCCTCGTAGATATCGACGTCCGGCAGCCGATTTATGAACTGAGTGTCGCACAACAGCAGATTGTCGAAGTGGCGAAGGCCTTGTCGTTGGAAGCGAGAATTCTAATCATGGACGAACCCACATCGGCATTGACGGAGTATGAAATCCAGTCGCTCTTCGCTACGATTCGAAAACTCAAGCAGAGGGGTGTGGGGATCATCTACATCTCTCATCGTCTGGACGAACTCTTCGAAATTGGCGATCGCGTGACCGTTCTGCGCGATGGGAAATATGTCGGCACTCGCGATGTCTCCAGCATCTCCAAACCTGAGCTTATCAGGATGATGGTGGATCGACCCGTCGGTGAGCATTTCCCAAAGCAAACCGCCGATCGCGGCGAGGAGATATTGAGAGTCGAAGGCGTGGGTATACGAGGCGTGCTCAAGGACATCAGCTTCTCCGTATATCGTGGAGAAGTCCTCGGAATTGCTGGCCTGATGGGCTCGGGCCGAACAACATTGGCACGAACCCTCTTTGGACTCGAAAAACCAGACACCGGAAAAATGTACGTCAAAGGCCGACTTTGCGAAATTCGGTCGCCACGCGCAGCCATCGCGTCCGGAATCGGATTTTTAACGGAGGACCGAAAAACTCAGGGTCTCGTCCTGGGACTTTCCGTGATAGCGAACATGTGTCTGCCCAGTATCGACAAAATTTCGAAGCTCGGTATTGTGAGCCAAACGGAGGAACGACGACTTTCTGAAAAATTCGTCCGCGATCTTCATATCAAAACGCCGGCTCTGACGCAGAAGGTGATATATCTCAGCGGAGGAAATCAGCAAAAAGTCGTTTTGAGCAAATGGTTATGCCGGCAGGCCGACATCTTCATTTTCGACGAGCCGACGCGCGGAATCGACGTGGGAGCGAAAGAAGAAATCTATCACCTCATGAACAGGCTCACCGCAAATGGCGTTGCGATTCTCATGATTTCTTCGGAGATGCCCGAAGTCCTGGGTATGAGCGATCGCATTCTCGTGATGCATCAGGGGAAAATCGGTGCGGAATTTCGTGCCCGTGAGGCCACTCAGGAGCAGATCCTTCGCTGCGCGCTCGGCGAGTAGTATGGGCGCGGAATTCAGAATAAGCCGGAACCGGCAAATCGGAACCTTGTCCGGCTTGCTGGGTTTGTGCGGTGTACTGTGGATCCTTTCGCCGTATTTTCTGACGGTCTCGAACCTGCTCAATATCGCAGAGCAGACTTCGATTATTGCAGTGGTTGCTGCGGGAATGACCTTCGTGATTATCACGGCCGGAATCGATCTGTCGGTCGGTTCGTTGTTGGCGTTCTCGGGTGTTGTGATGGCCAGTAGTCTCGCCGCAGGACGGTCAATCCCGCTGGCGTTGACGATCGGATTGCTCGTTGGCCTTGCGTGTGGGATCGGCAACGGCGTTTTGATTTCGATTGGCCGGCTTCCTCCGTTCATTGCAACACTTGGCATGATGAGCATCGCCCGCGGCGCTGCGCTGCTCTTTACGCAAGGGCGGCCCATTTCCGGTTTTTCCGAGACGTTTCGTTCAATCGCGACGACGGACGTGTTGCGTGTGCCCTTTCCAGTGATCGTCATGATCGCTGTGTACGTCATATCGCATCTTATCCTCACACGGACAAAGCTTGGCCGCTACGCCTATGCCATCGGCGGCAACGAAACAACGGCATACTTATCGGGCGTGAATGTGCGGCTCTACAAGACAGCTGTCTACGGGCTCTCGGGGATGTGCAGTGCGCTCGCGGCTGTTCTTCTAACGGCGCGTTTGAATTCAGCGCAGCCTATCGCCGGCATTAATTACGAACTGGATGCGATCGCTGCGGTTGTGATTGGCGGCACTAGTTTGATGGGAGGCGAGGGTACTGTTTCGGGCACTCTGATTGGGGCTCTCATCATCGGTGTCTTGAGAAACGGTTTAAACCTTCTGGCGGTGTCTTCTTTCATCCAGCAGATCGTCATCGGATCCGTGATCGTGACTGCGGTGCTATTGGATACCTTCTTCAAGAGGCGTAAAAAATGAAAAGATTCCTGGTAGTAATTGCTCTCGCTCTGCTGGCGCTTTGTGGTTGCCAGCGCGGATCCGATCGAAATGCCGGCCGTCCGCGAATCGCTCTGGTGTTGAAGACTTTGAACAATCCGTTCTTCATCGACATGCAGCGTGGCGCCGAAGAGGCGGCAACAAGACTGGGAGTCGATCTCATCGTCCAGGCGGCCGAGCGGGAAATCGATGTCGACAAACAGTTGCAGATTGTTGAGAACCTCATCCAAAGCAAGATCGATGCGATCTGCATTACTCCGAGCGGTTCGCGGGAAATCGTTCCCGCTGTGGTGAAGGCAAACCAGGCGCATATTCCAGTGGTGATTGTGGACACGCGAGTAGATGCTGCCACATTAAAGGAGGCAGGTGGCGTCATCGCTGCCTTCATCGGGTCCGATAATTTCGAGGGAGGGAAACTGGCCGGTGAATTTATCGTCAAGGCCCTGGGTGGGAAGGGCAGCGTCGCGATTCTCGAGGGTATTCCGGGCCACGAAACGGGAGATTCGCGGCTGCGTGGATTTCATTCAGTAGTGGATGGACAAACGGGACTTAAGATCGTCGCTTCGCAACCGGCGAATTGGGAACGCGACCAGGGATTCAACGTTTTCCAGAACATCCTTCAGTCCCATCCGGACCTCAAGGCGGTCTTCGCCTGCAGCGATCTGATGGCGCTTGGCGCTGTCGAGGCGATTCGAGCGGCGAAACGCGACAATATTATTGTCGTTGGCTTCGACGCGTTCAGTGAAGCGCAGGACGCAGTTAAAGCCGGCACGATGCACGCTACGATTGCGCAATCGCCCTCAACGATGGGTGCTCTCGCTGTAGAAAATGCTCTGCACGCGCTGCGCGGGGAACCCCTTCAGGAAAACATCCAGGTCAATATCAAATTGGTTACGAAGGAAAACGCGAGTTAATGGTCATGAAAAAAATGAATATCGGGCTCATCGGTCTCGGACGTCTCGGAAGTCTATATGCAGGATACCTCGCAGGGCGCGTGCGGGGGGCCCAGTTGGTGGCCGTGGCAGATTCGAGCGAAGGGGTTGCCGAACCAATTGCAGATGCGCTCGGGATCGAACGGCGCTATCGAGATTATCAGGATCTACTCGCCCAGAAGAACATCGACGCGATTGTTGTGACGACGCCGACAAGCACTCATAAAGACGTCGTCGTCGACGCCGCGAAAAGCGGCAAGGCGATTTTTTGCGAGAAACCGCTGTCTCTTTCATTGAAAGAGTGCGAGATCATGATGAAGGCGGTTGAGGACAACGGAGTTTTCTTCCAGATGGGCTTCATGCGACGTTTTGACGCCGGCTACGCTGCGGCCAAAAGGAAGATTACCG
>F14TC_100292908_pt1 | contig 9938 bp, 13 predicted proteins | sample KannatnBrdUF14TC_FD_10806 | JGI IMG/M metagenome (IMG submission 10806)
CTCAAGTTAGTAATGCTGCTGCAACGAAGTTTACAGTAGCTGCTAATGAGAAGAATATTGTGCGGCATATTCACGTTCAGAATCCTAGTGGTTCTGCTGTGACATTTACCGCATCAATTGGTGCTGACGCGGCTGCTACACGTATCTTTGATGCATTCAGTATTCCAGCTAATGGAGTATTGGACCATCAATGTTACTATACGCTTGAGGAAACAGAAATCTTCCAAGCGTTCGCGGGCACCAATAACATTCTGACACTCACCATCAATGGTGATAGGTCTGTTCTTGCATGAAACTGATTGAAAAGCAATTCATGTTCGCTAGTCTGGTTCCACTGCTTATTGGTAAAGCATTGCAACTAGGCTTCACAGTTACTCTAGGAGAATGTTATCGTTCTCCTGAAGAAGCTGCACGTTTAGCGAAATTAGGAAAGGGTATTGTAGGTTCACTACATACTCTTAAACTAGCAATCGATGTTAATCTATTTAGAGATGGAGTTTATCTCACTACTTCTGAAGCTCATAGAACACTAGGAACTTATTGGGAATCTCTCAGTAATGGTAAAAACTTTGTCACCTATTGGGGTGGACATTGGGGAGATGGTAATCATTACAGCATAGGACACGGCAATAAAAAGTGAAAGCCCGCGCACTAACTCCTGGTGATTTAGATGAAATCAGGAAACTACATGAACAATACTATTCCGAATTTGCATTTCCAGATTTTCTGGATTTGCTAAATGCTTTTGTCATAGAAGACGAAGATAAAAGCATTATAATGGCCGGTGGCGTAGAATTAGTTGCAGAAGCTGTTCTAGTTACCGACAAGGCCAAAAGCAGAATTAAAATTGGCAAGGCTTTAGTGGAAGCCCAGATGGTTTCATTGTTCACCTGTAAGAAGTTTGGGGTTAAGGAACTCTATGCATTCGTGAATAATGATGAATACGCAAAGCATCTTATTCAGCATGGTTTTTCTGACCACCACAGAGCTTTGAGCATGAAGGTGCCATAATGGGCAAAAAGAAAGAAAATCCTGCACAACAGGTAATTAATCAGGCGAATCAGCAATACCAAACTACGCTGACTCCTTCTCCTCTGGAAAATCAGATGAGTGGTATTAGTCAGCAGTTCATGAATAACTATAATACTGCGGTGGGGCAAAACACCAAAGATTATGGTGATATCATGGGTGCGTATAACAGTTTCCGACAGGGACTGACTACGCCTCGTATTTCTGCTCCGCGTCCTGCTGAATTAGGCGAATCATATGGATATCTCCGCGAAGCAATGCCGGGATATCGTGAATTTGCTTCTACAGGTGGATATTCTCCAACAGATATCCAAGAATTAAGAGCGCGTGGTGTCAGTCCTATTCGTGCTGCCTATGGTAACACGATGATGGAACTAGATAGAAGTCGCGCACTTGGTGGTTCTGGTGGACAAGGACAGTATGTTGCTGCATTATCACGAGCGCAACGTGAATTACCTGAACAACTAGCAAATGCTACCACTAACGTTAATGCTGGACTTGCCGATGCTATCCGACAGGGTAGAATGTTTGGCTTGCAAGGTATTAGCGGAACTGGTGCAACTATGGGTGGTCTATCCAGTCAGGAAGCTGGTAGAATGTTGCAGGCTGAAATGTCGAATCAGCAAGCAGAACAGAATACCAGACAAATGCAACTTGCTGCTCTTGGTGGTATGAGTAGCTTGTATGGAACTACACCCGGAATGTCTTCAATGTTTGGTAATCAGGCTCTAAATTCTTACGGTCAGCTTGGACAATTGCAAGCTAATCGTCAGAATTATGGACTTGGTTTAATGGATGCACAACTTCGTGGTTACAATACCTCGGAGCAGAATAAAGGCACTCCGTGGTGGCAGACTGCACTTGGTATTGCCGGAACTGTTGCGCCATATGTTGCTATGGCTTCTAGTAGGTATATCAAGAAAGACATTAAGCCAATTGAAGGTAGCGTTAACGAGAAACTTCGTAAGCTACCTATCTATACTTGGAAATATAAAGGTGAAAGAACTAGTCATCTTGGACCAATCGCGCAAGAGTTCAAGAAAATGTTTGGAATTGGTGATGGTAAAACTCTGATGCCTGTAGATATTATGGGCGTAGTCCTCGCTTCTCAGAAGGAGGCTGTTGCCAATGCCTGATTTCATGCAATATCTTAGGCTGAAGAATCTTTTCGGTCAGCCTGATATGATTGGAAATGATTTACCATCACAAGGTGGTATTACTGGAACTATGCCTAGAGGTCTTCCAACATTCATGGATAGCCAGAATATGGACCCTTGGGGTAATGTAAAATTTGGTCCTACAGACCCTACTCCAATGGGTAGAACTGTTATTCCTAGTCCACAGGATTACGATGTAGGTAATCGTATGCGAGAACTATATACACCTGAACATGTAGCTACTGACCGATTTAACGAAATGGTTGGTCAATATCCACAATTCGAGGAACCTAGTGGTAAGCGTAAGATTGCTGCCATGATTCTAGGTTCACTAACTGATTTGGGAACTAATTTTGGACAAGTAGGTTCTGGTCCTAATAGAAGGCGAATGTCTACTGATATTTCTGGTAGGGATGTATTTAACGAAACTACTGGAAAGAATAGATATCTCGAAAATATTGGTAATTGGAAGAATCAGATTGGCCCAGTGGGTCAGGCTGCACAACTAGAAAGAAATCAAAATGTTAATGAGCGCACTATGGCTTATCAGACTGTCTCTCAGGAATTGAGACAGAAAGCTGATGAAGCACGCGCTCAAAATAATGAAATGAAAACTAAGATTGCGGCAGATAGAGCAGAAGTCTATAGACTTAAATCTCTAATGCCACAACATCAGTTTGACTTTAGTGGACCTACAGTTAAAGTAGGTAATAAGCAAACTGGTGAAGTGCAAGATACTGGTATTGCCACTGGTTCTCTATCTGACGCTGATAAGATGGCATTGCAACAGGAAAATGTGATGTCACAAATTGGCGCTAGGACACAGGGCCAAATTCAGGTAGAAGGTGTTAGACAGGGAGGCAGAGAAGCACTAGCAGAAACTAGAGGATGGAAAGTAGGAACTATACCTGACCCGAATGACCCAAGTAAGCAGATTGGTGTCCAGTATAACGAAATTACTGGAGAGATTAAACCAATCCAACTTGGTGGAAAGCCTGTTCAGGGAGGTATTACCAAACCATCCGCTACTGGTAGTAAACCTGATTCTCCATCACAAGTGCGTGTGAAACAATTCAACGCTGCTCGTGAACTGGCTAACACTAATCCCGAACTTCGTGCATTTATCAAACTAGGAACACCGGGAAGTAATGACTTTGTAGTTACTCCACCGAGTGAAGGAATGTTTGGACATCGTGGTCCAACTGCTGCACAATACAAAGCAATACAAGATGCTATCTATGGTGGTTCTGAACCTACCATGATGACAGCACATACTCCAGGTGGACAAGCACCAACTGAACAGAAACCTATTAAGCAATATAGTGCGAGTAGGAATCAGACTCGCATTTCTACAGATGGTGGCAAAACTTGGAAAGTAGTTCCGGGTAAGCAATAATGCCGCAACAGAAACCAGTTGATGATTGGGAAGATGTAGATGATTGGCAAGATGTATCTACACCTGCTCCCAATACACCTGCTGTTCAACCAGTAGAAGAACCTGAACCATCAGGATTCTTTAGTAGAGCGTGGCACGCTGTCAGTGACCCACTTACTGATGCGCCGTCACGTTTTGCTAGGTCTATTGGTGATTATATAGACCAACCATCATTAGCCACATCACCAACTGGCGAAGGTGGTATTGGTGATTATTTACGCGAACGCGCAGCAATGGTTAAAGGTTTTGGTGCTGGCGCAATGCAAGGAGTAGGCGACCTAGTATCAGGATTTACTTCACCACTTAATATCGCAACTACACTGGCTACAGGTGGCGCATCGACAGCAGCAAAAGCGGGATTACCACAAATCGCTAGGGGTCTATCGCTTGGTAGTAAAGCTCTGGCTGCGCCGGTCATACTACATGGTGCTGGTAATGTTTTGTCTCCTGAGTCTACGTTGGCGGAAAGGGGGCAAGGACTAGTAGAAATGGCAGGTGGTGGTGCAGCAGCTTTACATACACCGTCTGCTAAACCAGTAACTGCTGGCACTGTTGCAGCAGAAACAGCAGCTAAGGAAGTTAAGGGAACTACTGTTCCTAAAGCTGTAACTGAAGCTGGCGATATTGTTGATAAATTCGCTGAATATCGTAAAGTTCCAGTTGGAACTAAATATACTGTAAAACCAGAAAATATGACACGCCGCAAGATGGCGGATGCGATTAAATTAGGATTTGAATATGAAGGTTTGAATGATGATGGCAGAATCATGTTGAAGAAGACTAAACCTTCTCCAGATGTGAAGATGCCAGAAACTCCAGAAATGGAAGCTAGTGCGTGGGCTGAAGCTGCTAATCTACCACGCACACTTATGGCTTCTATGGATATGTCTGCGCCTCTTAGACAGGGACTTGGACTTATCCATAAAAAGGCATTCTGGACTTCACTACCTGATATGGTTAAAGCATGGGGTTCTGAGGAAGCCTATAGAGGCATCATGGATTCCATTACTGATGACCCAATATTCAAGAAAACTGTTAATGCAAGGGGTGAAATTCAACCATCCTTTGCTGAGAAATCTGGACTACAATTAACTGATTTGAGAAATATGACTAGACGTGAAGAATCTATCATGTCACAGTGGGCTGAGCAAGTGCCCGGTGTGCGTAGGTCTAATAGAGCGTATACAGCTTTCCTGAATAAGTTGAGAGCAGATACGTTCAAACAAATGACGAATGACTTTGGTTCATACAGTGGTATGGACGTTAAGAATAATCTTGCACTATCTAAATCGATTGCGGACTTTGTTAATACTGCTAGTGGACGTGGCTCTCTTGGTGCTGCTGAGCCTGCTGCTAAAGTTCTGTCCTCGTTGCTATTCTCACCTAGATTGATTGCATCAAGACTAGGTATGATGGCTAAAGGTGGACAGGCAGTATTTAGTCCTGAAACCTACATGGTTTCAAATCCATCTGTCAGACGCGAATACCTCAAGTCTCTATTCGCTATCGCTGCAACTGCTGGAACGTTTACACAGTTAATGCGTATGGCTGGCGCGTCTGTCGAAACAGACCCTGCTAGTTCTGACTTTGGTAAACCTAAGATTGGAAATACACGTATTGACCCATACGGTGGTTTCCAACAGTATATCGTCGCTGCTCAGAGAATGATGCCTGAAATGGACCTTTCACCTATTGGATTGGGTGAAATTGGTGGTAAGATGAAATCTACCACTACAGATAAGGAATACAATCTGGGTGATTCAGGATTCGGGAGGTCTAATAGAGCAGACGTTCTATTCAGATTCCTACGTTCTAAGACTAATCCAATTATCAACTTTGGTTGGGGATTGCTGGCTGGAAAGAAAGAACTTTCTGGTAAGCAGATGCAACTAGGCTATAATCCAGACCAAGGTATGGTAGAAAACTTGTTCCAGAATTCGATGGCGCAGAGATTTCTTCCTATGCTAAGTCAGGATATTTATGACTTAATAAATGATGAAGAAACCCCTGCACCAGCGAAGGGACTTGCAGCATTCCTAGCCTCTCTGGGTATGGGTTCCCAGACCTATGGGAATGAACGCTAGACTTCTACTTTCTTATCTCTGATGCAGTTTTGCAGATAGCTAATCATCTCCTTTCTGTCATCATTAGTTAAGAAGATTTCGTCCTGAATCATCCTAGAGAGTGCTCTCTCATTAGATTGCATATCTCTAGGATTGGCCTTCCTTCTATTTCTCCTGTCACTCATCCACAGAACCATGATTACACAGAGGTCACGTTCTGTGTCTTCAATACTTTCATTCTGTGGAGTTTTTTCGCTACTCTCCAAATTGGCCAGACGATAGAGTTTCTCGCCCAAACGGCCAACAAATCCAGCATCTTGCTCGCAGTGAGCAAATAAGAGTGCAAGTTTACCAGCAAAGTGATAGTTACCTGTAGGATTGCTATCACTAGCATAGTCGTGACTTTTCTTGTCATGTGTTTCCGCCATTTCTTGAAGTAGTTTATAAAAGGTAGGGGAACCATGTCTCTGTCTACCTTTATCACCATGTTCTTCTACGCTGTAGTCCATGATTCTCCTTTAGATGGGTGGCCCCAGACACCTAATCCAGAGCCACCCGTAGACGTTAGAAGGTAAAGTTTCCTGTGTCCCCTGTCGGAAGTTGGAACTTCACAACATTAGAACGTTCACGGACAGAAGTTACTCCACCTACTCCTCGCGCATTTCCTGCTGATACGAAGAATCCAAACTCATCACCTGGGTTTGGGTAATAGTTATACATCTGACCCCAACGATTAGGGTCATAGCACCAATTCTTGTGGAAATCATCATGCCATGTAGGCATTTCAAATGCGCCAGTATTTGGTCTTCCTTGCCACATTTGGACGATTCCCGCAGTATACCATTTACCATTAATGGATACCACTGGCCAAACAGTATACTGGTAGTTATCCTGTCCGTTACCTGTATACCATTTCCAACTATCAGGCGGCACTTTATCGAACGAAAATGCAAAGCCTGAAGCTGGTGCCATTTGTATTCCAGTAATTCCGAGAGTAATCGGCCACGATGCTATATCAGCAGGGGACCAGTATACGCCAGCTTGTGACAGGTCAATCATATCCTGTCCACTAGGGGGCGGAATCGGTGGAATGGGGCCACTAAGTATTTCGACATCAAATACTTGTTCCCCACCGGGGATGAGGGGATTACCAGAGATTTTCACTTTCATCACAATAGGCTGTCCTCCTAGAACGGAATTATCGCGTCTTTGAGCATAAGGTATTTACACTCAACACAGCGATATACTGCTCGTAACGACTCACTCTTTTTATGGACTATGTAACTTTCCCAAATAGGCTTTCCACATTCAGGACAGCTACCTAGCCATTTATCAGTTGGGGGTAGTCTGACAACATCGTCGCTCACGTTGAACGCATTTCTTTGTCAATTACTAAGTGTGGATGTCTATGCGGATGCATAGGAACTTTCACCCAAATAATAGGCATCCGTGCGCCTTCCACTAATCCAGGTAGTTTACCTTCTGATTGCATTAAGGCAACTTCTTCCCAGATTCTAAATAGTTCTGGTTGAGTGCTAACGTAACTCGCTGTCGAGTAAAATTTACCGTTAGCTTTGAAGTAAGTTAATTTGACGTAATAGTGGGTTTCCATTAATCTAAACTTCCCGCCGCAGTTCGTGGTTCTTCCAGAATCTTACGTTCTTTATCTAAATCCCTCAACTGTGCATCTTTCTCAGTAAAGCGATTTGGATAACGAGCTTTAAGTTTGGCGATGTTCTTTTCCATCGTATCCTCGAATGTGAATTGGAATGCGTCCGCGAGGATAGCGACATACCAGAACAAGTCGCCAGCTTCTTCTTGAACATTTACGTTGTCAATGGGTTTTCCATAGATTAGATGCTTTTTGAGAGCATCCATTAGTTCACCTGATTCAGTACAAATTCCCATTGCTGCATGAAGGAATTTGACAATTTGAGTATCAGCGTTCAATCGCTCATATACTCTTTCATAGTCAGGAATATCAGTAGTTTTGGCTTCTTTAATGTAATTCATGCTCCATGCTCCTTAGTATAATGGGAAGGACGAGGCGTATGCTTATTGAGTCGTAATTTGCAATACACACAATATAACATACGCCCAAACATTGTAGCCCCACAATCAGGGCACTTCCAAGGTTTCACATTTAGATACAGTGTGATGCGTCTATGTTCCTCCCAACTGCATGGAGTTACAACCTTCTCCTCTTTAGGTTCAGGCTGTCCATAATCATTTGGAGGGGTTATCAGGGGCATTGATTAATACGTCCTTAATCACGCCGAACTGTTTCGCCACATCACTCATAGTTCTCCACATTTTGCAACGATTGCACCATAGTTTACCCATGACAGTAATCTGTCTCGGATTACCGATTACGTCGTTGCATTCCGGACAGAATATACGTCTGGGTATCAAGTGTATATTACTGGTTTGGGAAGTCCTTTCTTCTGACATTTGTTGCGCGTGGCCCTTTCTGTGATTCCTCGACATCGAATGAGACTTCGACTTTTTCTCTCGCGTTAATATCAGTAACAAGGTCGTCCCAATGTCCACTGAAATTATCACGATGGAAAAAGTATTCAGTTCCATCTGCGCGGATGAAACCAAAGTTACGATTAGCGACGAGATTCTTGACGAAACCGTTCATTCATTCCTCGCGATAGCTGCATTAGCCATCATTACTACGTGGTCCAGTTCTGTCAGAGCAACAGACTGTTCACGCGATGGTGGTGTATTCTCGCAAATAGTAATAGCTAGTTCCTTAGCTTTGTCACGAATAGCGACATAGCGGTCAGGCTGGTCCTCTTTTGGAGAATGATATTTGAAATCATTATCCAATCGAGTTTGCATCTTAGGGTCAATCTGATACTTTGGCATGTCACTGCTCCGTTTCGTGATTATTGACAGTTACTAGAGTTTCTCCTGCTTTCTCAGGAATTTGAGGATTACCTACTGGTTTCCACGGAGGTTCACTCAATGTGACTCCCATGATGTAGGGTTCATCATCGCCTTCCAAATTAATATAAGTAGTGTGAATCTGCTTTTCATTTAGCTTCGTGCAGACCATTATTGTCATGTTCATTTCTGCTTGGCCTTTCCAGCCATGAAGAATTGAAGTTCCTTGACCTGATTTTCAGGCATAGTGTAGATAATCTGATTACCTACGCTACTAGTAATTATCATACCAGCGGCATCGAAACCCTGCATCATGTTATCAAATTCCTCTGGATTCTCATAATGTTGCCACATCTTCTTCATCATGATAGTCCGACTAACAGTATGCGGGTCACGATTCAGCAGTTCCATGATAATCATAGTCTTGAGTAATGCAGATTGACTAATGCCCTGCTTACCCATAGTAGTTCTGCGAACATTGCCAAGTAATTTTTCACACTCTATGATTGCCTCATTCATAGCCTCAACACTTATCTCTAATTTGAGGTCACGCGCGAGGGACAATAACATAGCTACTTTAAGAACGGATGCATCGAACCTATTCATAGTTCCGGTGTCATCTCTGTTCTCTCGTATTTTCTTTATTTCGGCAAAGTTCTCATACCAGTCGTCAAATATGATTCCAACTTCATTGAACCATACATCTCTATTACCCCTCTTACCTTTCTTGACCTTACGATAACGATATTCGTCAGACTTATCGTTGGATGCAAAAGGCTTAAAGGGTCCACTAAGTTTTGCGACTTCTTTCAAATAGTCAGCTACGGAGGTATAGTTAATTTCGTCCTCAAGTGGATATATAAGTGAGTTAACCTTATCACCTTGTTTCTCGTAAATGATAAAGGTTCTCGCAAAGTATCCACCTTGAATAGCTGACTTCGTGAAGAAATCGTCCGACATTGCTTCATTAGTTGCTGTCAACATTGTGATGGTAGGGTCTTTCAACTTGAAAGTCTCCATCTTCAATAATGATTGCCATTCTCCTTCATTGTAGATGCGGTCATACAAGTCGGTGAGAATTTTAGTCGCAACTTTATCCTCAACTATCGATGACGATAGCTCAGACGAACAGATAAAGGCTACACTTTTAGCCTGTATCTTACCACCCGGTTGAGTATAAGCTGTTCCTAGTTCTTTCAGAATACCCTGAATAGAACCACGACCCGTTATCACGCGAGTATTGTTCACCAACTTAACGAGTTTTTTCGCCATATTCACGGGCGGACCTTTTTTAAGTCCACTATCTGCGTGAAACATGGTGTAGATATTAGGATAGAGGTTAAATATCTGTAGATTTAACCA
>F14TC_100236321_pt1 | contig 9929 bp, 7 predicted proteins | sample KannatnBrdUF14TC_FD_10806 | JGI IMG/M metagenome (IMG submission 10806)
TGTGATTGAAAGCCTCTTCGATCGTTCCCATCAACGACATTACAGTGATGAACAAAGTGACCAATCCGACAGTGCCAAGTGCACCCGCCTTCATCTTGTCGACAAAGCCGATCAAGTGCGCGGTGATCTCTTGGCCCTTGTCGCCAAGTGGCGTCAGCGCTTCGGCCAGCGCCGGTTCGATGCGGTTGTGCACGCCGAAAGCTTTCAAGAGGGAAAAAACCACCGCCAAAAGAGGCGCCAGCGAGAGCAGTGTCTTGAACGCCAAGGCCATTGCCTGGAGTTTCACCAGGTTTTGAAAAAAATCGCGGCCGACCATGACCGCAATCTTGACTGAAGAATGAACCCAGCGTTTGACCCGCGTCAGTTCGGAAAGCTCGGTATCGAGAAATTGATCGAAGACTCTGGTCTTCATTTGTTGAAATGACCGCTTTGGCTGCTGTGTGGATGGGCTCATGGCAGATTCGGTGCTGCTTCGGACATAGGGAGAATTTAGCGGGGAGTCTAGCAGCTTTAGTCGCAACCGACAAAGCGATCTTTGCCCCAGTCAAAGCGACTCGCGCAATTGACAAGGCTACGGGCGGATCGATATGCTCCGCCATTCGCATTCTAAGTATCGCAACCGTTTCCCATGCCGACCTTTGCTGCGCGAGCGAATCAACCCTCTTCTCACGCCCTACGCCGCGGACTCAATCTGCCCGGCCTGATTGCGCTGACGTTCTTTTGCGTGGCCGGAGGTGCTTACGGATTGGAAGACGCGATCGGCGCCGGCGGACCGTTCGTCGTTCTTTTAGGAATCCTCATTCTGCCCTGGCTCTGGAGTTTTCCTACCGCGCTGATGACCGCCGAGTTGTCAACCGCAATGCCCGAAGACGGCGGCTACGTGGTTTGGGTCGAAAAAGCCTTCGGACGTTTTTGGGGCTTTCAAGAAGGCTGGCTAAGCTGGCTCTGTAGTTTCGCTGACAACGCGCTTTATCCTGTCATGTTCGTCGATTATCTCGCTTACCTGCGCGGCGACATGTCGCCCATGGAGCGTTGGCTAATCGGTACCGCCATGATCAGCCTGATTACCTGGCTGAATGTGCGCGGTATTCGTTTGGTCGGTTTGAGCTCGATCGTCTTTCTGTTCATCGTGCTCGCGCCCTTCGGAGTCATGGTCGCCTTCGGCACACCGCAGGTCCAGGTATCGAACTGGTTCAAGAGCACGGACGCGATCGACTGGGCGCTGCTTTGTAGCGTCTTGCTTTGGAATACCTCGGGTTGGGATAACGCGGGCTGCTGCGCCGCGGAGGTCGCCAACCCGAACCGAACCTATCCGCGCGCGATGATTTTTACCGTATTGTCGGTATCGGCCGTTTATTTGTTCCCGGTGGCTGTTGGCGTCGGCGTCGATGCCAATTGGGCTGCGTGGAAGGAAGGTTATTTTCCCAAAGTCGCCGCGCAGATCGGCGGTCCGTGGCTCGGATCTTGGCTCACGATCGCGGGCGTGGTCAGCGCCGCGGGATTGCTCAACGCACTGCTTTGCACGTCCGCGCGGGTACCATTCGCCATGGCGGAGCGCCATATGTTGCCGCAACCGCTGCGTCGATTGCATCCACGTTATGGCACCCCGTGGCCGGCAATTTTGTTCAACAGCATCGGCGTCTCCCTGTTGATCCCGTTTTCTTTCCAGGACCTGATCGAAGTCGACATGTTTCTCTATGCGGCGGCGCTGATTTTGGAATTTGCCGCGCTGATCTGGTTGCGAATACGGGCTCCGGAGCTTCCCCGTCCCTTTCGAGTCCCGTTTGGCACTGCCGGCGTCGTTGCCATCAGCATTCCGCCCATCGCGCTATGTCTAGCCAGCATCGCATTGTCCGATGATGCTACGAGATACGTCAGCATTGGCGGCATCGCACTGGGATTGATCATCTTCCGCTGGCAATCGAGAACGAGCTCGTCATCCGAAGTTGAAAGTGCGCCGACGGCTTGAGGATCGGATCAAGTCCGAAATTTATTTGCAATTGCGCGAGATATCTTCGGGCGCGCCGTAGCGTAAGCGCACGAGGCCATCCTCGCCAGCGGCCGGCGCAAAAAAGAACAGGTCCGAGAAAACATTCTCGCAGATGGTGGGTAAGCGCGGGCCGCCCAGTACACCAATCACGCCGGTAACCGTGATGTGGCCGACGACTAGCACCGTCTCATCTTTATGCCGTCGCACCGCGGCGGCGACTTCCTGGATATTCTCGAGAGATTTTCCTTCGTAGACTGGAACCACTTCCGGCGTGATTCTCAGTAAACTCGCCAGTGGCCCGGCTGTGTCTCGGGTGCGTCGCCATTGAGTGGTGATGATTGCCGTTACCCCTGCGTCGCGAAGCGTTGCGGCGAGTGCCTGGGCTCGAGCTTCCCCCGCCGCCGTGAGCGGCGGATCTTCTCCGTGCCAATCTCGTTCCGCGTGCCGCACAAGTATCACATAACGGGCCGAACCGAGATTTTGCGCGCCGCCCGGACTCGGCCCGGCGACACAGCCAAGCGAACTTACAGCGAGGAGAACTGCGAGCAACAAATGGCTAACAGGGCGGTGGAATCTTTTGACAAGATTCCGACGGAATTGTTCGATTGTTGACTCGAGTCGGATCACGCTAAATTCGTTGTCTTGCCGCAGTTGGGACAAGCTCGCCACTCGGCATTTAGCGCATAGCCGCATGCAGCACAATGATGGCGCGAAATAATCCTTGGCAAAGGTTGCTCTAATTGTGGCCCTTCAGCCCAGTAGATTCCTGTGAACAGACTCGTTTTGCACGTCGTCGATACGGTCTGTCCTGAACGATCGACATAGCTGACTTCATAATGGCGCTCGTTTTTTTCAAAGAACCAACCGCGTGCAAAAGGATTCCACGCAATTGAAATAACCCGCCCGCCTTTCGACTCGATTTCGTCCTTAATTCTATTCTTGTCGACGAAATGCATGACGATGCGAATGGTCAAGCCGACGAATATGGCGGCGACGATGAAATTCATCGAGTAATTCATAGCGTCGTGTATTTTCGCTCACTAGCGCTTTACGGGCAAACACCGCGCATGACGCAAAGGCTCACAGCTGAAATCAAACGGGCGTGGGTTTGTCCCCCGCTCAAAAGGCATGGAATAAAGAGCGCTCTTGAGATAGTCGTGACGTAGATCTCATAGAGACGCGTATCTACGTCGAAACGGCCATATAATTTGACCGGTTAGATCAGCCGACACAGGATCCGGAACCGCCATGCTGAGAATCGCGAGCCCCATGAGAAGAGAAGAAATCAAACTCATCTCCGAAGTCCAGAAATACGAAACACTGGGTGACCAAAAGCAGATTTTTCCTAAACGGTAGTTAAATCCCTCATTCAGAAATTTCGAAATCCATCCAAAGGCTTCGCTCCCTCGACTCGCGCGGAGCAAATCTCAAACGTCGATCGATTTAAAGGGGGCGATTTTTTTTCACCTCCCACCGGAAAATCAGGTAGTTTACCAAAAATGCTGGCGCTAACCAGAAGTACCAAAGCTCGTCGGCGACCCAAACCCTTAGAACCGCATGGCAAGCATTGATCGCAATATAGAGCCGGGCGGTCCAGAATGCATGCCAAGGAAGTGGTTTTTGACGTATCCAAATCGCCGCTTCAATGATTGCCGGGAAAAAGGCGACCTGATCATAGGTCCAGGCAAAGAAACTGCTCACCACTGAAACTAGAACAATAAGCGGCAGTTGTTCGCGCCACTGCCACCCGTGTCTGTACTGGTGCCAATAATAGAGAACCCACGCAACGGCGACGACGGACGGCGCAAATTCCAGCCACGCATGACCTGGTCCAATAAAAACTCTCACCGCACTTCGGATGGTCGGAGTCAGCCAATCCAGGGGCCTCGGTATATCGGGAATTGTGTAAAGCGCGAAATATTGAAAGTAGATTTGCCGGTCGAGTAGGAGAGGAATGAGCGCCGCGCTCAAGCCAATCAGCACCGTCCCTGAAATTACCCGCCACTGCCGGTTTTTCCAAATCCAGAGCACGAAGACAATCCAAAACAAGTATAGAAGATGAGGCTTGACTGATAGAACCGCAGCAGACGCGCCCATGGCAAACCATTTTTGCTTTCGCTCGAAGTAAAGAAACGCCGTTAAACCTGCCAGGATGACGGCGCTAATTTGGCCAATGATTAGAACAAAAACCGCTGGCACGTACGTCAACGCGAGCAGCCATGGCAACCGGGAGGGTGCTGTTGTATTTCCGTAAATCGACCAAAGTTGTTGCACTGAGATGAGAATCAAAAAAACATGGGCTAAGAGCCAACAAAACTGACCGGTAGTATAACTGAATAAACCGAACGGCAGTGTGAACAATAGAGTCCAAGGGGGATTCCACATGATAACGGGCGCGGCACCGCCCCACCCGGCCGGTTGCTGTAGGCTGAAAAGCGCTTCGGGCGAGTACGGGTTGCCACCAGACACAAGTAAACGGCTAGCGGCCCAGTATTCCATGAAGTCCCGTGCCGCCGAATGATCAGAGGACGAGGACGTTTGAGCAAACGCAAACTGGGCCCCTACAAATCCAAAGAGGCAAAACACCGCCCAGCCTTTGGATCGAATGATATCAACCGGTCTTAAGGACAGATGGTTCTCGTGGGTTTGCGGTTCAGTTGATGTTTCCGTCGGCGAAACTCGCCGTTTTATTTAACCAGCAACTTGTGTTTGCCCGATACTCTAGCAGATTTCAAGCATTCTAACGGAGCGAGCAACGCCTTTTACCACAACCTAAACGGCTCAGTGCACACACTCGAAAGCCAGCGGTTGGATTTGTTGGTTGTGCAGCGCCAGGAGATCGACACTGCCTTAAATCGATTTGTCAACTTTGTTGGACGCCGTAGCGGCGCGCGAAGAGATAATAGATGACCGCGATGGAAACCAAGATCACCGTCCAGATCACCCCGAAGGCGGCTAGCTCGCCGACTTGAGCATTTTCCCAAAGCTCGAAGATCGCCACGGAGACCACCGGCGTTTGCGGACTGACGAGCAGCACTGACATCGATAGCTCCTTCGCCGACAGGAGAAAAATAAATGCCCAGCCGCCGAGAAACGACGGCGTCACGAGTGGCAAGACGATGCGTCGCATACAGTTCGACCATGTCGCCCCGGCGGTATAGGCCGCCTCTTCCAGTTCCTTGTGCAGCTGTAACAAACCCGAATGAGTGTAACGGATGCCGTAGGGGATATAGCGCGTGACAAAAGCGATGAGCAAAATCCACAACGTGCCGTAGACCGGAATCGGCACAAATAAGTAGAAGCGCAATATCGCCAGTCCCATGACAATACCTGGAAACAATAGCGGCAGGGTGGTCATTAGATCGAGCAACCAGCGCCCGCGCATTTTGGTGCGCACCAGCAGCCAAGAGGCGAGCAGCGTCAGCGCCATCACCGCGCTGGCGCTGCCGAGTCCTAACAAAATACTGTTCTTGATCGAATCGGTGATCTTCGGGAAGTGAATCGCAGTCACGTAATTCTTCGCTGTGAACCTGGACAACGCTTCGATCGAAGGTTGCATGTAGAAAGGCAACAGCGAAGCCCAGAGAATGATCAGAAAAGGCAGGACGAGCAGCACCAAGGCATAAACCAGCAAAGCAACGCCGGCGAGATAGCGCCAGCGGCCTAGATGGATGAGCGCCGGCCGATAACCTTTACCCGTTATGGTGTGAAAGCGGTCGCCTTCTCGCGTGACGCGGAAGTAAAGATAAAGCGTACCGGCCACCACGAACATGAGCAGCACGGAGAATGCCCCGGCGCTGCCGTAACGCGGCGGCAGCTTTTGCGCGTCGAGATAGATGGACGTCGTCAGCACGCGAATGTCGCCCGGCAGCCCGACCAGCGCAGGAATCTCGAAGGACTCAAACGAGCGGATAAAAATCAACAGCACCACAGAGAAAAACGCCGGCAGCATCAAGCGCAGCGATACCCGGCGCATGGTTTGCCAAACCCGCGCGCCGCACACCGCCGATGCCTCTTCGAGCGACGGATCCATGGAGCGGAAGGCCGCCGCCAACATGAGAAACACGAATGGCGACCAAAGCAGCGATTCGATGAAAATCATCCCCCACAGCGAATAGATGTTGATGATCGGTCCCGGTTGATCGAAAACTGTTTTCAGCCAGAAGTTCACCGGTCCCGCTTTACCCAGCAACAGAAGCCAGCCAATCGTGTACAAGATGAACGGCGTGCCGAAGGACGCGAAGGCGGTAAAGTAACCCAAGCCTCGCAACGGTGTATCCGTCCGCGTGACAAGCCATGCGATGGAACCGCCGAGCAGTGTGGCAAACAGCGCGCTGCCGGCCGAAAAATAAATCGTATTCAAAAATGGCCCGACAACCTGAAGTTCCCGGATCAGTTCTTGGTAGTAGCGAAAAGTAAACTCGTCGATCTCGCCGGTGAGCTTGGTGGTGAAAAGACTCGTTTGAATGACCGAATAGAGCGGCGGTAGGACGAGATAAGCCGTAATCAGCGAAACCGCCAGCATCACGACCGTCGGCGCGTCGAAACGCAACGCGATAACAGGTCCGAAAAAACTCCTTAGCGCACCGGCGGCGCCGGATTTAAGTTGATAGTCGTATGCTCGCGATGACGGCTGTTTCGCCATGGTAAAAAATCGCTACTTAACGAATACGTTGTTGAAATAATCAACCCATTCGTTGCCTTTGTCGTACTGGTCGTCGGGGTTGATGTAAAAAGCTCGCTTGAATCGTCCACCGCCGGGCTTCAAATCCGTCTGCTTGGCCGGCACCTTCGGATGCGACGGCAAATAATTGGATTGCTGAAAAACTCTTTGTCCCTTCTCCGAGATCGCGAAATCGATAAATAGCATCGCCGCATGCGGATGCGGCGAATTCTTGGCAAGCGCGATGGTCTGAATCGTCGCCGTCACCGGTTCGTGCGGCATCCAGTCCACGGGCGCTCCGGCAGTCTTGCTGATATAGGCATGATGGTTGAAGATCTGCAGTGCGAGCGGATATTCGCCGGCGATGGTCAAGTCCAAGACTTGCCGGTTGCTCGCGGTGGTCTTCGCGACGTTCTGGGCTTTCAATTTTTGCAGATACGCTTTGCCCGCTTCCGGTCCCATCGTGTTGAGTATCGTGCCCGTAAATATCGGCGCGCCCGAGCCGCGGCTGGTCGACCACATCATCTGCCCCTTCCAGCGCGGATTCAGCAGATCCTCATAGGTTTTCGGCAATTCATTGGCCTTGACCATGCGCGTGTTGTAGCCGAGAGAGAAAAAATAAACGTTGCTCACACCCCAAAACCCTTGCGGGTCTTTGAGCTCCGCCGGGTATTCAGAGAGGGAAGGCGAATGGAAACGCTGTAGATACCCGCCCTTCTTGACCATCGGCGCGGTCACCGTGCCGTCGACGATATCGACTTCGTAGCGTTTCCCCTGATACTCGGCGAACATTTTTTGCACTAGTCGCTCGGAGTTGCCGCGGAAATATTCCACCTGAAGAAACGGATATTCCTTTTCAAAGGCGTCTTTGACCGGCCGCACGACTTGATCGACGATCAGCGAGGTATACCAAGAGACTTTACCTTCCTTCTTCGCGCCTTCGACAAGAACTTTCTGGCGGTCCGGCTTGTTGTATAAAGTGATCTCTTCGACGGATGCCGCCTGCGACGCTGGCGGCGCTAGGCAAACCCATAACGCAATGACGAAGGCCGACAGAAATTGAAATCTCATTTCGCGCCTCCTAAATCGTCCGGCATAAAGAATTGATGATCGCTAGAAGGGTTCAGTTGAGAATCGTCTCGGCGAACTTTCCTGCCGGTACTCTCACTCTTGTGTATTTGTCTTCGAGATGATTGCGCACGCGGTGATACTCCTGCACGGTCAAGGCATCCTTAGCCGCGGAAATGCCGGTCTCCTGCAACCATTTTGTGTTGACGTCGAGACGCCGCGTGCCGTTCTGCATGATCTTACCGTACCAATCCTGGCCTTCGCGGCTCAGAAACCAGTTGATGAAGACTTTGGTTGCGTTCACATGAGGCGGATCTTTAATGACGCCGAGAACGCCGAAGGCGTTGCTCGCCGGCAAACCTTCCTTCGTCATCGGCGCGGGTTTGATCGGCAGCCCCGCTTTGATAAACGGCTCGGTTTGGCTGCGTCCCAAACCGAAAGCCAGCGCGACCTTCCCTTTTGCCAGGGCATCGGCAAGTTGGCGCAGATCGCGGGTCAAAAAAAGATCTTGTTCGACTAACTTTTTCAGAAATTCCTCGCCCCGGTGTTCCCACATAAAAGACCAAATCGATTGACCGGAGCTCGGCACGCGCGGATCGCTGAAACCGATTCGACCTTTCCACTTGGGATTGAGATAATCTTCGAAGGTTCGCAGCTCCTGCGGCTTCGCCAGGTTTGTGTTGTACCAAGTGCTATGTGTGCTGACATCGGCCAGGAAGGAATAAAGAAATTTGTTGGTTTTCAGATTGTCTTCCCAGATGTGACCGCCCCACCATTGCTTGGGATCTTTGACTTCAGGAAGAATAAAATAGGGCTCCACCGCGTCGAGAACATTCTCCGGCAACATTCCGGTAACAATCGACTCGGTACCGCCGATGTGCAGGTCGAAGTATTGCACGCCGGTTTTAGTTTCGCTCACCATGCGCTGGATAATCGCGCCGCCGCGCGCGGGCACGAATTCGGTCGCGATCCCGTAGCGACGGGTAAAAGCGATCTCCATCAACTTGCGCAGTTCGGGGCTCGGCGGGATCGATGCAACGACCTTTCCTTCTTTTTTCGCCGCCTCGACGATCTTGTCCCAGTCGGTTGGCTTGGACTGAGCAAACCCAACGCCTGCTCCCACGCAGAGCGCTAAGAGCATCAGCCACGACTTCCGCAGAGATCCTACATGGCCTGGAAAACTTATGGTCGACCTTCTCACGTTCGCCCTACTTGAACATTTTCTCGGCCAGCTGCATCGCCGGCTTGCGATACTTCACGACGACTTCCTCTGAGCCATTTTCCAATTCGTCGAATTTCTCCGGCGTCAAAACTTCCTTCGCCGACGGGTGACCGACCTCTTTCGTCCATTTGGTATCGACGTCGAAGCGGCGCGTCGGTTGTCCCAGCGCTTTGGTGAGCGCGCTTTGGCCATCTTTAGAGAGCAGCCAGTTGACAAACACCTTGGAGGCGTTGGGATGGGCGGCATTCTTGAGCACCGCCAAATTACCGCTGCCGGTGCCAGCGTAATAACCCTCTTTGATGTTCGATATCGGCTTGACCGGGAGTCCGGCTTTGATGAACGGCAAATAGGTGTAGTAAGAAACGCCGATGGAAATCATCGACTTGCCGCGCGCCACCGCCTCGCCGAGCTGGCGCAGATTTCGCCCCACCATCATTTCCTGAGCGGCAAGCTTGGCGAGATATTGCTCTCCCTTGATTTTCAGCAGAAACGCCCAGTTAGACTCTCCCGATCCCGGGGAACGCGGATCCAGGATAGCGATTTTTCCCTTCCACTTGGGATCCAGCAGGCTTTCCCAGGAATGGATCTCCTCCGGCCTGACCAGCGTCGAGTTGTACCAGATGGTCTCGGTCATATAGGCGGTGAAGCTGTAGACGAATTTTTTTGCGTTGTCCGCCCAGATATGTCCACCCCACCAGTGTTTGGGATCGCGCACTTCATGAAGCAGCATGGACGGCATTACAGGGTCCAGATAACCGGGCATGAGTAACCCTGTTATGATCGAAGTTGTGCCGCCAACGTGCACGTCGATGGAACGCACGCCGGCGTTTTGCTCCTCGGCAATCTTGTTGATGTTGCTCGAACCGCGGGCGACGTTGAGCTCGAGCTCGATGCCGGGAAATGCTCTTTGAAAGCCCGTGTCAAATTCTTTGCGCAACTCGGCGCTGGTGGGTATCGAGACAACGACCTTGCCTTCTTTCTTGGCG
>F14TC_100051627_pt1 | contig 9921 bp, 3 predicted proteins | sample KannatnBrdUF14TC_FD_10806 | JGI IMG/M metagenome (IMG submission 10806)
GTTAACTCGATTTCGCGAGGTCGGGCTGAATAGTTGGTGACTGATACTCGTCGCAATTCGGTGTTGTCTTCGCCTGAAACGATCACTTCCATATGCGTCGTGATGCTTCCGTCGCGACGCCAAAAATCCACCTTGTCTTCCGAGAACGCTACTTCGTAGGTGTTGGCGTTGGAGCACACCGGTTGATGGCCGGCCGACCAGACGGCGCCGCTACGCACGTCGCGCACATACACAAAATTCCCCCAGTTATCGCGGGTCGTGTCAGGGCGCCAGCGGGTGACGGCAAGAGAGCCGCTCATCGAATAACCCGCGCCGGCGGTCGTCACCATTACACTGTAAGTTCCATTCGATAACAGTTGCGTATGGGGCGTCGGCTGATCGGCCGTGTCGTATGCACGAGTGACTAAACCAGTAAGAGTGCGAACTACACGGCCACTCAGAACTTCCTCGGCACGTGGATGTACTGCTTGCACTCCGCGCGGAATGCGCTCTTGCAGAAGTAGTTCTGTAGCGCGCACGGCCGGATCACTATGAAAGCGATTCTGCATTGCTTCGTGGTTCAACAAATTGTCCAGGGCAATCAGATTCATACCCTGATGATGGGCCATGTACGCGCGCACCAGAGTGCAGGGTTCACCTTTCTTGACTCGTTCGGGTGTGAAATCGAGCGCTTCGTAAAACCCATAAGCCGACAACGCGCCTTCGCGTTCGAGCACGCGCAGATTTTCCATTGCCTGGGTCGGAAATACGATTGATGCCAAAATCGTCGAGTACGGAGACACAACCAGGTCTTCGATGAGCCCCCGCTTCAAACCTAACCCGGGAACGCCGAACGGCGCATATTGATAGTTCAGGTGCACATCGCGGGCTGCATAAGCTGATTCGGAGATTCCCCAGGGCACGTCTCGCTCGTAGCCATACTCAATTTGTCGCGAAACGACCGCCTCGTAAGTTTCTCCGAGTAGAGTCTTGGGATAATTTCGCATTACCAACAGAGGCATCAGATATTCGAACATCGTTCCGGTCCAGGAGATAAGCGCGCGGCCGCCATCGACCGCTGTCAATTGGCGGCCCATGCGAAACCAATGCTCCTGCGGGACGTCACCTTTTGCGATAGCAATAAAACTGGCCAGCCGAGCCTCAGACGCCAGCAAGTCGTAAAACGAATTGTCGTCTCGTCCCTCGCTGATGTTGTAACCAATCGTGAAAACCTTGCGTTCCTGGTCAAGGAGAAACTTGAAATCTGTCTCATCAATAATGTGTGCAGAAGTACGGGCCAACTTGGCCAGTCGCGAAGTCAGGGCCCTCGCGGCTTCGGCTGCTTGCTCCATAACCCTCGTGAATTGACCGATCGCTTCCAGCACTTTGTTGTGATCCTGCTTTTGCGAATCACCATGCTCCAACTCTGCTCGCCACGTTGCCAGCTCGATCAATATCGCGTCGCAAGTTTCTGAAACATGCGCGAGCGATGGCATCTGCTCGAGTTTCCGGGCAACCGCACGCCAGCGGTCTGATCCGGTTTCCCCGGCGAGCGTAGGGTTTAACACGACCCAGGGCGCCAATAAACGGAGATCGCGACGGCAACCGCGCACTTGATGGAGAAACGATCCTGCCCACCAACGCAATTCAGCAAATCTTTCCTTGCCGAACTCATGAGCCAACGCTGCGACAATGTCGTCAATGATTGAGGCATGCTCATTTAATGTGTCAACGAGTTCGCTCCACTCGGCAAGCGACGCTGGTACTCTGCCGAGCAGACCGACACACGTCTGAACTTCACCGCGAAGTTGTTTGACTGTGATCGCAGCCGTTCGTAACTCGGCCAGTTGCGAAGTCTCGGCTGAAACTGCGTCCACGGTGTCTTGCAAGCCGCGGATCACGCGCTCATTGAATAATTCGTCATCTGGCATTTCGACGCAGGCTTGTTTGAGAGCGATGAGATGGCCGCAGAGGTTTCCGCTGTCCACGACCGATACGTAGTGTGGCCACAACGGTTGCAGAGTTCGCGTGTCATGCCAGTTGAGAAAATGGCCTCGAAACTTTTGCAGTTTCCCCAGAGTGTCGAGCGTGAATTCGAGGCGCTCGATTAGCTCGACCAAACCGATATATCCAAAGTCGTAAGCCGACACTGTTGACAGTAACAAAAGGCCAATGTTTGTCGGCGACGTGCGATGCGCTACGACTGGAGGCTCTTCCTGAATATTGTCAGGTGGCAGCCAATGATCCTCGTCTCCCACGACAGTTTGAAAGAATCGCCACGTCCGCCGGGCTATGATGCGTCCGTGATGTCGATCTCTGGCCGGAAGCTCCCGAACGTATTCAACTTGCCGTCGACTGACGAGGAACGCGACCAGCGGCGAAAAGATCCACGCTAGAAGAAATGGCGCAGCAAGCGCCAATGCTCGCAAATGAAAGACGGCGATCAGTGCCGTCGCTGCAAAAGCAATGGCGACCGCGGGCCACATGAAACTGACGAAGGAGCGCAGGTCGTGCCGCGTTGACTTTTCAGCGCGCGCCGCAGTCACCCATTCGAGCAGACGCTTTCGGGAAACCAGCTTGCGATGTAACGTTCGAACAATCGCGTCGACCATCAGATATGCCTGATGAGAAAGGAACACGATTTCGAGGGCCAACTGCGCCGTGTTGGTGCGGAGGTCGCCCCAAACGCTCCAAAAGTGACTGGTCCAGGGAACGCCGCGCGAATGGATAAGGAGTCCTTGTGTTACATGTGAATAAACGGGAAAGGCCAATACCAATAATGCAGAGACCGTCCACCAGATTGAGCCCGGCAAAATGGTCCAGCCAGCTATCAGCAATAGAACTATCGACGGCGCAAGGAGGCTGCGACGCAAGTTATCGAAAATCTTCCAGCGCGAAATCGCTGGTATACGATTTGGCCTCTTGTTGCCCTGCTCATCCCGCACCCGGCGACCGAGCCAACCAGCAATTTGCCAATCACCGCGTGTCCAGCGGTGTTGGCGCATCGCGTACGAGTCATAGTAAGTAGGATAGTCGTCAAGGAACTCTATATCGCTAACCAACGCGGCTCGCGCAAAGACCGACTCGAACAGATCGTGACTCAGTAACGTTTCAACCTGCACGCGGCCGTTCAGAGCTTGCTCGAATGCATCAACGTTATATAAGCCCTTGCCTGTGTAGATTCCTTCGCCAAACAGATCCTGATAAACGTCTGAGGCTGCCGTTGTGTACGGGTCAATGCCAGTATTGCCAGAGAAGACCCGAGCAAAGTATGAACGTGAAGCGCTCTCCAGCGAGATGCTTACGCGGGGCTGTAAGATTCCGTAGCCGTTGGTCACCCTCTCCGCGGCATCATCCCAGCGCGGTTGGTTCAGGGGATGTAGTGCGGTACCAATCAAACGACACGCAGCGTCGCGTGGTAATAGCGTATCGGCATCGAGAGTAATCACATAACGAATCTGCGCGAACAATTCATTGGAGCCTGTGGTGACAACGAAGCTTGTGTCTCGCGCGCCACGTAACAATCGATTCAACTCACGCAACTTGCCGCGCTTTCGCTCCCAGCCAATCCATTTCTGCTCGGTTTCGCACCATTGACGTCGCCGGTGAAATAAGTGGAATCGCGAAGATTTGTCCGCGCTGTAGCGGCGATTGAGTTCGCGAATCGCTTGATGTGCGACTTCTAAAATCTGCTTGTCATCGGGCATCTTCTCAGTGGGCGCGTCAGCGAAATCTCCAAGCAGCGCGAAATACAAGTTCTCATCTCGATTCGCGAGGTAGGCGATTTCCAGCTTATCGATCAACGCATCCACCGCAGCTTCGTCAGGTAGAATCACCGGCACCACCACCATGGTGCAGCCTTCCGCCGGGATTCCTTTCGTTAGATCAAGTTTTGGAAGTAGTTTTGGCGGAAAGATGTGAGTTATGTCCCAGTTAAGGATGCTGACAATCAGATCGCTCGCCGGAATTAACGCGACCACCGCGCCAACAATTACAATCACGATGCCGGCGTTTGAATTAAGCATTGCCAGCACCAGAGGAATCACGATTAGCATCGTAATTAGGCTGAGCGTTCCCAGATAAGCTGTGGTTGCATGTCGCTCGATCGCGCGGAGAAATCGTTCGCGCAAGTTTGGCCGGTAGCCAACATGCTGTTCCAGTCGTGGGACGCCTTTATCGATCAGGAAATAGCCCACATGTGAGTGTGAGGGATCTTCATTTGACGCGCGGGCTGCTTTGGTCAACTCCAGCGTTTGCTGCGCAATCTCAAGCTCGGTTTTCTTAGCGCCTCTGCTGATGCGTTCAATTGCATGTCGATAGCGGTCGCGTGTCCGAAAATCCATTCGGGCGTAGATGTCGGCGGGATCCTTTTCCAGCTCTGGATCGATTAGGCTGACTTTCTCAAAGAAGTCTCTCCAGTCGAGCGTTGAAAGCAGCCGCATGCTGGTGATGATGTTGCCGACCGTGACTTGAGCTGCGGCCTGCCGGTAATGTTCTTCTTGAATTATCTTTTCGAGGGAAAGACCTTCTTTTGTCAGTCGCTGGTCCAACCACTCAATTACCTGCATTACGGCCGGATCCTGATCGCGCAACCGCTGAGTTAGTTGGACCACAAACGAGGGACGGAAGTGTTTGCGAGTCCGCGGCACGAGGGAGTTCAGCTGCTGCGGCTGGCGTTGAGCCGCTTCAAGCATCTTGTCGGCAAGCCTATCGGCTTCGTCACGCTCGTTACGCGAAGTAGCAATGCGATCAGTCAATCGGCGCAGGTTTTCGACCAACACAAGTCGCAGACTGATTGGCGCGGCCCACAACTCTCCGATTGAGAGCGGCGAAACGTTCTGATAGGTATTAATGAAACGGCGCAGCGTTTCCGTATCGAGATGACTGTCAATGTGGGCAATCAACCCGAAGGCCACAACATAAATTCTTGGGTAGTTCCGAAAGGGGCCATCGGCGAGTTTTGGAAGTTCACGGTAATAACCCCTGGGCAAGTCCTCGCGGATCTCACGTACTTGTTCTTCAACTATGTGAAAGTTGTCGACCAGCCATTCTGCGGCCGGCGAGATGACGTGTTCGCTGCGAATGGATTCTGCCAGCGCCTGGTAGACCGTCAACAACGCGCGCGCGTTTTCTTCCAACCGCGGCAGAAGAAAATTAACGTGCCGTGGTTTCTCGGCAATTTTATGTTCGCTCGCAAGAGTCGCGGCATACTGCTCGAGACGATCGATGCTATAAAGCTCGTCCCGAATCGGTAGCTCGCCATCGGTCGCGCTCCGAAATCTGCCGACCAAACCCAAAATCCTTGAAGCCATTGCGTTCTCAGCCCGCCAAAAAGATCTAAATAAATGCGCCTTAGAATATCACGGGCACATCACAACCCCGATTCTGACGGGGCACTCTCACCGCAGCGACGTAGTGCAAGACCAGCCCAAGAATTTCCAAAGGGAAAACAACTGGGATGCTGACGCATGCCAGGGCATGACACGGGTGAGTCTTGTATCCGTTTATGCTGTGCCGTATGTTATGGTTCTGGGAACACTATTTTTCCGCAAAATGATTTTTTTTTGCACGCGATTGTGCCATGTAAGTAGTATTCACACCCAAGCGTCGGCGGATGGCACACTCCGCTAACGAAGAACGTCCATTAAATGAGACGCCTCTCTCGCCGTCAGTTCTTGCAATCCACGAAAGCTGGTGTATTTGTAATGACTATTGCTCCCAATGCTCTTTCTGACTGGTCAGCCGCAGCAAAGAAAGACCTTCCTGAAATTATCGACGCATCTGTCGTTCGGCTCGCCAATGCAATTCGCACGAAGCAGGTTTCGTCCGAAGAAGTAGTGCGGGCTTTTCTCCGACGGATCGAGCAGGTTAATCCCAGAATTAATGCCGTAGTTCAGCCATGCGGAGAAGCTGCACTCGCCGATGCGCGCGCCGCTGACAAGGAATTACACGCAAAAACTTTGCGGGGGCCACTCCATGGTGTTCCCTTCACCGTAAAAGATTCATTCGAAACAGCAGGCGTAATCTCCACTGCGGGCCTGAAAGGACGCGCGGCATTTGTTCCCGACAAAGATGCAACAGCAGTCGCTCGGCTTCGTGCGGCCGGCGCAATCCTGCTGGGAAAAACCAACACTCCGGAACTAACACTTGCCTTTGAAACAAACAACCTGGTCTATGGGCGTACGAACAATCCTTATAACCTCGAGCGAACATCCGGCGGCAGCAGCGGTGGAGCTGCGGCAATTCTGGCGAGCAGCGGATCACCCTTCGATGTTGGTACCGATACCGGTGGCAGCATCAGACTCCCGTCGCACTTCTGTGGTATCGCCGGTCTGAAACCAACTCAGGGACGAGTTCCCCGAACCGGTCATATCATCTCGTTCGATGGTCCACACCAGTTCCTAACACATATCGGGCCAATGGCACGTTACGTCGAGGATCTTGCGCTGTTGTTACCGATTCTTGCTGGTCCTGATGGTGTCGATCCTTCAATCGTACCGCTGTCTCTGAACGACTCCGGGAAAGTCGAGCTCAAGAAATTACGGACAGCATTCTTTACAGACAATGGTGACGTACCTGCCACACCCGACACAGCCGCCGTAGTAAAAGAAGCGGCGAAGAAGATTGGTGACGCGGGCGCAGTTGTAACTGAAGCACGTCCGGAGCCAATCAGAGATGCTTACGAGCTATACGTGGGAATTCTCTGGGCTGACGGCGGAGCGTGGGCCAGAAGGCTTTTGCAAAAAACAGGAACGCAAGAGGCACTGCTCGAACAGCGCCTGTCGCAGTTCAAGGCCATCCCTATCGGTGACTACACAGCTCTCCTCGAAAGGTGGGACCAGTTTAAGAGTCGGATGCTGAGATTTTGGCAGAACTATGACGTGCTGATTTGTCCGGTTAATGCTCACCCGGCGATCCCACATGGAACAACCTATCAAGGTCGAAATCTGGCTGCCTATGGCTACACGATGGCTTTTAACCTGACTGGTTGGCCCAGTGCCGTGGTCCGCTGCGGAACTTCCGCCGAGGGATTGCCCATCGGGGTGCAGGTGGTTGCGCCTCCATGGCGCGAAGACGTGTCATTAGCGGTGGCTCAACATCTGCAAATTGCGTTCAAGGGATGGCGTCGTCCTGAGATCTGAATCGTAGAGGTGTGTTAAATGAAGGGATCCGGTTAAAAAGAAAGCGGGCCGAGATCTCCCACAATCTCGGCCCTGAGGCCGCGTGTCCTCACCCCACGCGACCAATTCGTTCACCGGGGAGGTGAACGAACCGAAAACGCCGTAGGTTGATCAATAATCTTCTCCGTCGTCGTCAACTCTATTTACACCCAGTCACAATAACCATCTGAGCCGGAAACTTCATTTCGTTGTTAGGAAAGAATTCGCGCACAACCTCCTGCACCTCAGCCCCAATCTGGCTCTGCTCCTTCTCAGACAGCTTCAAAAGCTTCTCCCTCAAAGTTGCAGATGTTTGCGAGCGCATCGCCCAGAACTCGGCTGCTGAAATTGGTGCTTCGATTTGAAATTCAAACACTCGTTCTTCGATTCTTCGCGCTCCAGCCTGCGTCATGACCTCCACAAGCTTTCCCAACTCAGCAAAACGAAAAGCCCCTGGTGCATCTGGATCCGCGGCCGGTGTTTCCACATGACGCGACATGACATCGGTCACCCCATAACAAAACGGATTCAGATTACTCTTGCCCCAAACTGCCAATCCCAAGATGCGGCCGGTTTTGGTTACCCGAAGCATCTCGCGACAAGATGCGACTGGGTCGGGAAAAAACATTGCACCTAGCCTACAAACCACCGCGTCAAAGGCTTCATCAGCAAATGGCAACGAATCGGCGGTGCACTCCCGGAATCGAATATTAGTTATGCCTCGATTAACAGCCTCAGCTTGCGCGGCCTCAATCATCTCTTTGATAGGATCCGTGCAAGTGATCAATCCAGTTTCCCCCACCGCCTCGGCAATTGTCAGCGAGGGTTCGCCTGCGCCACCGGCAACGTCAAGTACATTCTGGCCTTCGGCGATTTGTGCATGTTCGATAAGCGCGCGTGTCACGGGTGCAAACATCGCCCGAATCGAGGCGCGATGCCGCGCCCAGAAGGGCGCGGTGTCACGCCATTCGCGGAGAGTGTCGCTCATCTGAACACGATTCGTTGGTGTTTCCATTTCACCCGCAACTGAAGTCGGACATCTTAGTTTTATTACAAACCATACGAGAAATGAATTGTTTTGATTATTACGATAGTGAATTACAATGATTACCGCATGGAGATTCGCGACCTGGAAGTTTTTCTGACTGTGGCCAAGCACTTGAATTACACGCGAGCTGGCGAAGACGTCAATCTAAGCCAACCGAGCGTCTCAGTACGAATTCGTCAGCTCGAAACAGAACTCGACGTGAAGCTCTTCGACAAGCTCGGGAAGAAAGTCGCACTCACCGACGCAGGTCGATTGCTTCTTCCCTACGCCACTCGCGTCATGGCAGCAGTCAGCGACGCACAGCATGCGATTGATGAGCTGCAAGGGTTGGAGCGCGGCACTCTCAGAATCGGCGCAAGCACGACACCTGGCATGTACCTGATCCCTCAAACTCTCGCGCGCTTCAAACAACGATACCCGAAGATCGAGATACAGCTAGGAATAAAAGATACGCTGGAAATTGAAAACGGAGTGATCAGAAACGAATTCGACTTCGGCTTCGTTGGCGGTCACCTGGTGGGCCATGAAGTACACGCGATTCCGTGGTTAACCGATCAGCTCGTGCTGATTGTGCCGACCGATAATCCGTTAGCGCGAAAAAAGGCAGTCAGGGCCGACGATCTCAAGAAAGAAAGATTTATCGTTCGTGAGGCTGGCTCGGCGACTCACGCAACCACAGTCAACCATCTGGATAAGATCGGCTTGCAGATCGAGAGCTTGATGAAAATGGAGAATCCCGAATCCGTCAAAAAAGCAGTTCAGAGTGGATTGGGAATAGCTTTCATTTCGAAGTTTGCAGTTGATGCGGAACTGAAAGCCAGAACTCTGGTCGCAGTGCGCGTTCGCCATCTCGATATTAAGCGTGAGTTAAAGATTGTCTACCGTAAAGATAAACACCTCAGTCATGCTGCTCAAATGTTTATCGAGATGGCGACGGCTTAGTGGTTAGCATCAGCACTACTCATCAAATGGCTTCAGATAATGTGCATAGACCCACTGGGCCACATGTCTTCCCTGCTTCCGACCCTCTTCATCTGCAAACCTCCAGTGAATGCCCTGCCAGATGCGTACGTTGACGACATCTTCAGCGGCGTCCGAGAACCTGTTGTAAGTGCGCGTCGTCGGAACTCCCGGGGTTGTATTCGTGGTGTTGACCGTAAACGTCATTTCGTCAACGCCAAAGAACAGGGCCAGCATGCGTGTCGCGGCGCCGGTAATGTTGTTTGCGCCAGAGGTGTGATCAGGATAGTTGGGCGTATTCACCAAAGGCTGCCACGTAGGATCCTCTACCGTATCCGGATTTGTATCCTCGTTTCCTAAACGAATGGCTGTAAGTGGTCGCCAGAAGTTGTACGTGCGTTTGGTGTCCCACGCCGTGATCGTCGCATCGGCCATCGCCAAATTGACTAAAGCGCACAGCCGGGCGTTATCACCGATACTGAGGTTCTGTGAGGCGGCGAGATCTCGAAGCACGCGATTCCAAACCGCCGGATAATTCAACGCCCAGAACAACGCCAGCTTAGTTTGGTCATCGGTTCTCGCGCTGTCGAAGCGCGCACCCATCGCTTTGACTTCGTTATAAGCCGTCGTGTACTGCTTGCTATTCAAAGGTGGCGGAGGTGTAGCCCGAAGTTGATCCCCACTTTTCAACGTGAACGGTTTTACGTTGGCGACCCACGGCGCGGCCATCGACGAAAACGGCAACGGGCTGGGTGGATTGCCTTGGAATGAGTC
>F14TC_100217048_pt1 | contig 9906 bp, 11 predicted proteins | sample KannatnBrdUF14TC_FD_10806 | JGI IMG/M metagenome (IMG submission 10806)
GCTGCTCTTTGAGCAACTCTTGCTCTGTTTTTTGATAGGGAAAAGGATAACGAACTGCATCCATTGATCCGGTTTGTACCTGATGAACAATGCCATAAATTGTTCGCTTTGCCCCCTCAATTGCAACAAATGAACCAAATTCAGGAAATTTATCCCACACCCAGCTTTGAGCCAACCAACTTGTTAAAGAGCTCTCAATTACTTCAGCAAAATACTTTTCCTGCTTCATTGCCTTTTTCCTTTTTATCATCTATAAACTCACGATTTTTGATATTCACTATCAAAAGGAACCCTATTCCATCATGCATTTGCAATGATATTTAAAAAGAAACTACAATAAATCCTTGTTTATATTGACTGTTTGTCTGATTTTGATCGTTTATTTTCATTTCCATTTGACAAAGTTGTTCCGATGAGTACAATTAGAAATAATACAGTAGTTTCAATTGTTCTATAAGTGTAACCACTTTCAAGGGAGATATAGATGATTTCAGTATCAACACAATTACGCGTAAAAGAGCTTTTAAGAGAAAAAGGCTGGACGACTAAAATTTTAGCAGAAAAAACCGGTATGTCTGAAAGCTACTTGACCCATATTAAAAATGGAACTCGTCGCTGGAATGAAGATTCATTGAGAAAATTATCTCAAGCATTTGAAATCAGTCCAATCGATCTTTTTGCTGAACACCGTCAACGCACTGATGACATTGATAAAAATGTTAGCATGCCTGAACAATCTGATCTTGAGCTACAAGTTAAGGTTGTACCAGTTGTTGGAGAAGTTCCTTCCAATCCATCTCCATATAATAATCAATTAATGCAAGTAACCACTGGCTACAAAGATATATTTGTACCAGTCTTTAATTCAGCTGATAATGCAATGTTTGCTTTATGTGTTGAAAACAACGCAATGGCTCCAACATTTGTTAAAGGCGATTACTTAATTGTTTCACCAGAAGTATGGACACGTTCTGGCGATATTGCTGCCGTTGAATTTGGCAATGATACACCGGTAAAGGCAGTTATGCAGGTTACCTATACTGAGGACTTTATAGTTCTTGAATCAGTAAACCATAAACAACCTCCTATAGCTTTGGTTCGCGGCAAAGACCATTTCAGAATAATTGGTCGTGTTATCCAACGCAGCCAAAAATTTGCATAAGTACGTTCGATATAGTCATATAAATATCAGGAATCTTTTGAAATTCAAGAGATTCCTGATATCATTATAACCACTATATAAACAATGCTTTCCATACACACAAGGGTTCATTCATGACTATTTCAAAAAAAAGCTCTCTCATCACAATCTTTTCATTAGTATTATCAACAAACTTAACAGTTTTATCTAATGAAGCATTCAAAAGAGATTTTTATATTCAAGTTAATACAGCCAAAGAATATTATAACGCTGCACTCGATCTTATCCCACAAGAAGCCAAACAAATAGCAGGAGTTGCGACAATAGGTTTAGGCGGCGCTTTCTTTATAGGGAAAATTGCTAAAAATGTAGCTGTTACCGCACTATATTGTGGTGGTTTGCTGCTTGTTGGATCAGTAAGTAATCACTTATTGGAAGGCACTGAAATTAAAAAAACTTTTTTAGATACCGTTAGTCCACTAACAACTTCGTGGGAAAACATAATAAAAACAACTGAACTATCTAAAAGCAAATAAGAAAACATAGTCTTTTTCGCGGTTTCTGCTATTATTAATTATAAGATGTAAATAATAAGCACCATACATGCTTACTTACTACAAAATAAAGCTAGACATTTAGCTTTAAGTTAAAATAATATTAACTTCCGTTTTTTTATGTGTAAGGACGCACAGATGTTAAGACAATATGAGGCATTATTGCTTACGGTACCAGAAATTACTGGTGACGAAGTAAAAAACCTTGAAACTCAGCTTGATAAAATTGTTAGATCAGGCACAGGTTCGACCATTTCTTTTGAACGTTGGGGAAAATATAGATTAGCGTACGAAATCAACAAAAGTGAATACGGTATCTTTTTCCTTATGCGTTTTGAAATCCCACAAGGCACACAACTCATTAATGACATGAAAACAGCTCTTAAAGTAAAACTTAATACTGTTGTAATGCGTGATATGATCTCAGTCCTTGATCCAAAACAGCCACTTACATACCAAAGACCTCGCTCCCTAGAAGAAGCGCCAACTCGTGAAGCTGAAGGATTTTCAAGAGACAACAAAATGAATGGCTTCTTTTCATCAGCTGATGATCTTGATGATGATTCTGACGAAGATTAACCCTAACAATGTTTTTTAAACTGAGATATATAAGGTAAGCAATGACTAAAAAAATAAAACTCAAAATAAGTGCACGTTTGGTTAAAAAACGTGGACGCCGTGCAAACGGCAATCGTTCAAAAATGTGTAGATTCTGTTCTGATAAAGAACAAGTATACGGCATAGATTATAAAAATTCTACGTTCCTCAAAGGTTTTTTGACCGAACGTGGTAAAATATTACCTTCACGTATTTCTGGTGCATGCGCACGTCACCAACGGGTGATTTCACAAGAAATTAGAAAATCCCGCGTAATGGCATTATTGCCTTACTCAGGACCAGCATTTTAGATTAAAAATCTAAAGTTATTTAAGGGTATTCTGCAAAGAATACCCTTTTTCACGTCCTTCGTAGCTCTCAAGCGAAGTAGTATTTTAATCAAATTATACCAAATTCTTCATCCACAGGCACTTCTACTACCCCCTATTGACTCATTGAAATTAAATTGCTAATCTTATAATAGAATTAATAATTATTTTAATGGAGACCCATTATGACAATTTCAAAAAAATTACTTATTGCTGGTGTATTAATACTAGGAACGCAGCAAGCTGCACATACATACAATGCTAAAGAGTTTGGCTATGAAACAAGACAAATTCTCAGTTTTATAAAAATATTACGACAATTCCATGCAAGCAATAAAGAAGCTCTTAAAGTTGCTCAATGGCTAGAGCAACAAGTATGTGATCCATATGGTATAGTTTCTGGTAATGACCTTATAACAGTAGACGGAATAATACTTAATCAAGAATTAAGTACGGAATCACAAATAATCATATTATCACAAGCAATGAACAATAAAAGACAATTATTTTGCAAGATAACCAAAACTCTTATTGCTGCAGGCGTAACTCTAGCCTTAGCCAATAGCTTAGCTATAGGTGCACATCTGCTTGCAAATGAAATACAAAATTCTACACTCAGTAACATATTCATAAAAAACCTTCAATCAGATACCAGCGCAAGAAACACATACACTATCAATAAAATTATAAAAACAAGCTAGTAATTACACACTAAAAGAGCCCTGGATAACTCCGGGGCTCTTTTTTTTATGCAAGAAAAAATCAATTTTTTATGCTATATTAATAATGTATGTTTTAATTTTTTACCCTATTTGGCTCACGCAATGCAATCATATAAATTAATCATAGCGTATGACGGTTCAGATTATTATGGCTGGCAAGCACAGCCAGAAAAACCTTCTGTTGCTCAAGCATTAAATAATACATTTACCAAAGTATTTAAATCTGAAATGCGCATCTTAGGCGCATCACGCACTGATGCTGGCGTTCATGCAATGGGACAAGTTGCGCGAATAAAAACAGATCTTGCCATCACACCCGATAGCCTAAAATGGGCTTGGAATAACGCATTACCACCAGATATCATGATACGCTCACTTGAATTAGTTGATGATTCATTCAACCCATTCTGCAATGTAACACAAAAAATATACTATTATCATTTTTTTATTGAACGACCACTGCCTTTTATACAGCGCTACGGTTATTATTATCCATACAAAGTAGATTTTGATATACTCAAAAAAGCATTACAATTTTTTGTAGGCACACATGATTTTTGTTCATTTAAAAGCAGTGAAGATACGCGTGAAAATACCATTCGAACTATCGATTCAATTGAGTATATCTATATTGCACGCTATAAAATGTATCGAATCACCATTAAGGGACAAAAATTTTTACGACACATGATCAGACGTATCATTGGCGCAAGCCTCTCTGTTGCATCTAACAAAGGACATTCGCTAGAATTTTTAAAACATGTTATGAATGCACGTAATCCAAAACATACGCTACCTAATGCGCCAGCACAAGGATTGATGTTACACAAAATTATATATAAATAAAATTTTTAACGTAATTTAATGTAAGGACCCTCTATGATAAATAATCAGATAAAAAAAATCGCTATCATTGCAAGCATATCAATTGCTGCCTGCGGTGGCTTTGGTGCATATTACTACCATCATAAAACAGATAAAGGCCAAATCTATGATTTTAACCCAATTACTGATATGCAACCGGTAATCACTATATTTAACCAAAACTTTGATTGGCTTACTGCCAATAAAAATTGCTCTCCAACATTTTTATTCAAAAATCGTACGTATGATAATAATCCAATGCATTTTGGATCTCTTCATATCAAAGTATTGCGAGAAAGTAATCACGTTGCTGGCTTTACCGCATATTATATGGAAACACAACAACAAGGCCGAGTTCTTTTTGTGGCAGTAGGGCATGCATTTAGAGGCAAGGGCTACGGAAAAATTTTAACACAATATGCTATGAATGAACTCCGCACAATGGGCGCTGAACATTTTGCATTATGGACTCGCACTGATAATTTTCCCGCACAAAAAATATATAAAGACCTTGGATTTGTTGAAGTTTTTGACTCAGGCGATGGATTTGTTTGGTTTGAATATCATCCTCGAAACTAAAAAATAGAGAAATACCGATGAACATATTAACCATAGTAATGACAATCACTATCTCATTATCATACATATGGCATATTTCATGCATGGACGAAAGGCAACAAATACTCAGTGCCCATACTAATGAATGCCAACAAATCATTGCATATAATCGGGAAAAATTAGAATATTATAAAAATAATGCTACTCAACAAGATCACAATAAAACTGTCCTCTTTGTCAAAAATAAATTTGGGAAGTATGCAACAGATTTATTGCACGCACGACAAAACACTCTTAATGCCATTAAACAAAAATATACCATTGAGCCTGATGCATGGAATTCATGTATGAAATTAATCAATGATATAATAAAATTTAACACAGACAATCAACACATACCACTACCAAATATTTTTCATGATCCTGCAATACCAACAGATATATTAACACTCATTACTGATACGTTAACAGACTACTCCATCAACCCTTTAAGAATTAATATAGTAAGCAAACGAACTAGTGAACCTAATTATTATATACTAAATATACCAATGCCCGTAATAGATAAAGGATATTTAGAAATTCAATTTCCACTACAATACAACCCTGGCCATATTATTATTAATCTTACAAAATTTTTACTGTTATCCAGAGAAAGCCAAGCTGCATTATGCGTATCAATGGTAGAAGAAATAGCTCAAAATGCTCAATTAATACCAACAATTATTGCCATGAAACAAACAGAACTTACTAATTCCAATGAATTTATTACAGAAAGCGATGCCTTCAAATCACTATACTCAATATGTTATTACCAATTACCACTTTTTATACTCAGCATGAGAAATCTCGACATCGCTGATTGCTTATTAGAACTAAAAACACATAATCTTTTAACACACAATGGAATCCCTATATATAGTGAACAAGAATACAAGAGATTATGTAGAATCAATAGATACTGGCGAATATTAGAATGGATTAACCAACAAAGCACAGAGCTTTAGATCATTTCATCGGGTACCGATAAGCCCATAGATTGTAAAATAAATGGTGCAACATCAGCAAGCTGATTTAAGGGCAATTGCAATTGCTGAGCATCATTAATATCTTTTTTAATCATAATAAATGGCACCTCATTACTTGTGTGAGCTGTGCATGATTGACCTGTTGATTCATCATACATCTGTTCAGCTTTACCATGATCCGATGTAATATACAAAGTTCCACCACTTTTTTGAACAATCTCTTCATATAATTTTTGTAATTGTATATCAAGAAATTCAACCGCTTTAACTGTTGCATCAAAATCACCTGAATGTCCTACCATATCCGCATTAGCATAATTGATCAAGTAAAAATCATATGGATCAGTGCGTATTGAATTCAAAACTGCAGCGGTAATACCCGCTGCTGACATTTCAGGAAGATCACGATAACTGTCTGCACGCAATGAAGGTATCATGGTTCGTGTTTCCGTTGAAACAACATCTTCATTTTCACCTCTAAAAAAATAGGTAACGTGCGCATATTTTTCTGTTTCAGCGATGGTAAAAATAGTTTTATTGTGTGCAGCAAGAACATCTTTAAGCGTATTATGTATTGGCTCTCTTGAAAATAGCACTGTCGTAGGCAATAATACATCATATTCTATTGGCGTAATAAAAAAGGTAAGAATAAGCGGCTTAAGAATAAAATGAGTAAATTTCACACCATCATGTGGCTGAACAAAGCATCGCGTCAATTCACGCGCACGATCAGGACGTACATTACAAAAAAATATTCCATCACCATTATGTATAATACCATCAGCAGAAAGCTGCGTTGGTGGAATAAATTCATCAGTAATACCATGGGCATAATTACGCTCAAGCACTCTTTCCCATGTCTCATATGGCTCATCATGTTTTTGACATGTCAATACACGATAACTTTCTTCTATTCTATCCCAGTTGTCATCACGATCCATAGCATAAAAGCGCCCATGAATTGATCCTATAATTACCCGACTGCAAGCAGTATTATAATGTTTTATATATTCAGCAAGACGATGCAAATAAGTATATGCTGATTGTGGTGGTGCATCACGCCCATCCAAAAACGGATGTATAACAATTTTTTTTATTCCACTCTCTGCCGCTGCCGCAATTGTTGCATATATCTCTTTTTCATGCGCATGCACGCCAGCATCTGACAATAAGCCCATTATATGCAATGTGCCACCTATATCACATAATTTTTTAAATTGTTCAACCATAACAATATTATGCGCAAAGGAGCCATCTTCAATACTTTTACGCCATATTTTCATTGGTTGATCGATAATTCTTCCAGCACCAATTGTGCAGTGTCCAACCTCAGAATTACCATTCAAATCATCCGGCAACCCAACAAATTCTCCTGCTGCATTCAATAATGCATGAGGATAATGCTTCCACCAATAATTAAAATTAGGCTTATGCGCATGCGCAATTGCATTATAATTATTTTTTAATGAATAACCAAAACCATCAAGAATTACCAATGCAACACTGATGAACATGCTTCATATCTTTCTCTTATATATTAACAACCACCGTAACATCACAACCAGAACTTTTATTACCTATTTTTTGTTTTTCTAAATAATTACGCTGTCGTAAAAGTCTATTCTGTTCACACAGTGCATTAACCCGATCAAATTCAGCACGCGCCTGGGCTTCCATTAGTTGTAATTGTAACTGCTGTAAGCGTTCTTGCTCACGCTGAAAACATTCTTGCGCATATCGCGCATCTGCCATCACAACATCTTTCATCCACATAAGCTGATTAAGAGTAATAGTAGCGTAACGCCTTCCTGTCTCATAATTATATGCAAGAGAATTAATGTTTGATCGAAGATGAGAAATATCTGATTTAATAGTTTTTACAAACGTTATGAATGGATAACGACCACCAATAGCATAAACAATACTATTTTTTAAATTAATTTCTGGGTACAACTCTTGTTCAATAATAGCAAAACAATGCGCATAATTATTGCGTACCGTCGTAACGGTATCATATAAGTTACAATAACTTTTATGATGCTCAAGATAACCAGCAAAAAAAACAATATGATATATTAATTTTTCAGCATTACGAAATAATGAGCGCATGCTCTGCAACCTTCTCAATTCATCAGGACTACAATTTTTTCTCTCAAGAGTATATATACGCTTGCGCAATATATTCATTGAAGATTGTAATGTCTTTTTTACTGCCATTACATTAGATCGATATGTGTATAATGATGTTCCACTATTAATTACTGCTGTTGCAAGCTCATAGAGCGTTACTTCAGAATAATTCCTAAACAATGTCACAGAGTCCACGGGAAATGCATATATTCCATATGATTTTTCTACATAACCCATGAGATCTTTATACTGAGAATCAGCGTCACAACATTCACGATCAAAGCGTGAAATCAATTGATCATCAGTTTCAGAAAAGCACCAATCTACTACTGCTGCTGCACCGACCGCTGCCCCTACTACACATATACCAGTAATTAAACTTTGAGCAAATGAATTCTGATCATTCCATCCATAGCTGCTGCTAAAGCATGATGAAATCAATAATGGAACCACGAAGAACCTTATATTCCTCTTATACATAATAAATTCCTTTCAAACTATATGAGGTTAAACTCCACTATATCATCAATAATCACCGTAACACAAATCAAAGGCTCTGTAAAAACCCCTCATTTTAGGCTTCTATTACCTAAAAAAAATGCTATATTGCTACCAATTTAAACAATAAATAATTTTTAAGGATAGGACATCATGACAAAAAAAATTAATTTTTACACAGTATTACTATTTATTGCTCATATATCATCATTCTGTGCAATAAAGAGCAACAAACCAAAGCCTCAACCAGCAAAAATTATTGCCACTATTGCCATACATAATGTTCAATCCATTCTGCCTATTACAAACAACCACATTGCGCTATCATCTTTAATCGGCTGTTGCGTCTGGGATTATTCTACTAATAAAGAAATTTTTCAACTGATACGACAGAGTGATGATAGCAACTTTCACCAGATTATTCTCAATAAAAACAGAACTAAACTAGCGCTATCCTATATGAACCCGAATGCACCGAACGACGGACATTTAATCGTTTATAACACATCAACAAAAGAAAAAATGTTAAAAACCACAATAACAAATAATACATTAAACACCATTCCTGCCTTTAGCACAACAAATGACAATGCTATTTTAATAAATGCTCTCTGTTTTAATCCAACAAAAGAAGAATATATAACCCACCGGGGTTCCATCTATACGCTATCAACAATGGAAGCGCTTTTTCACCTTGATAGCAATTTTACATATGGTAAATATAGCCCATCGGGAAAATTAATCGGATTATGCGATATGTACGGATCATGCGCTATTTTTGATACACAATCCAAAGAAATAAATTATCTTATCACAGAGACTAACGGCTCTTGTTTTTCAATAGACGCTATAGATTTTGATCCAACCAGTCATATTCTAGCTATTATTCCTTCTTCTGGTAGGTCCATAGAATATTGGAATACTAAAACACGGAAACTGATTACCATCAGTAAACTTTCTGACCACTATATCAAAACATTCAAAAACCCTATCAAACATAATAGAATAACATTTTTCCCTAATGGCAAAAAAATTATAATCGCCACGGGAAATCAATGCTTAATATTACAAGTTCCATTTAAAATTTTTCATACCATGTTAGGCATAGACACGTATAAACTTGATACAAAAAATAAATGTATTGCTTTCATCTCTGTATTAAATCAATTTATTTTAATACCAACAGATATTAAACACTTGCTAATCTACTCTTTTCTTAAAATATCAAAAGTAGGAGATGATTATTAACCCGTCTCCTACTTATACATAATATAATAACTACTCACTCTTTTGCCGCATAAACGTTGGTATATCAAGGTCTTTAGAATCTATTGCACAACTGAATGTATTTTTTTCTTCAATTGTCGCCATCTCAATTGACGTCACCAATGGAAGCGGTGTAATAATTGATTCAATAACTGGCGCTTCCTCTTTTAACTGTTGCTGCAGCTCATCCTTAACCAAAGAAACAAAGGACGCGGCAGG
>F14TC_100024135_pt1 | contig 9904 bp, 9 predicted proteins | sample KannatnBrdUF14TC_FD_10806 | JGI IMG/M metagenome (IMG submission 10806)
AGGTTGGTCAGCGGGGGCCTTCATTTCACCACTAGGTGCCGGCGGTTCTGCCGGCGCTGGCGCTGCTGGAGCAGGCGCTGGCGGCGGCGGGGGAGGTGGAGCTGGCTCCTCCCTTTTACCGCACCCTGCAAAAGTTAGCATCAAGGCGAAGAGGGTTGTTCCCGACAATAAAACGATTCTTTTTCCCATCCTGAGATCACCTCCTTTCCCGACACATCTCTGAAAAACCGTTTTGCTAGATAATTTTTTATTGCACAAGTCCCGCTTCCTTGCAAGGGGATCTATGGATAATCAAACGCGAATGCTACCATTTCGGTCTGCGAGGTTTTGCGGTTGGACGCCAGTCGCACAACCCGATTCTAGTTTTGCGGAGACCTGAGGGTCCAAAGGATTTTAAGCAAATTCTCAAAGCCGAAAGATTTCTAGATAATGCAAGCGAAGCTCTATAGCTCCGGCAGAGCCAGAGGGTTGAGTTATGATCCGCGAGATATTTGCATTCTTGCGTTTGCATTGCATGTGTCTCACCTTGATTGCTACCTCCCCTCTGTCGAGCTGGAGCAGTTCGCAGTTTGAAAGTTTTTTCGCCAGCAAATGCTAGACTCCAGAGTCCCCTGCAGAGCTGAGGGGGGGTACCTTCGATCACTGGCAAAGCTAGAGATACAGCGTAAAATCCGAGCCCACAAGAACTGTTAGTAACTTGTTGATAAGTAATTAAGGGGGTCAAGCAGAGGGCCAAAAATAGCGCAGCTCAGCGAAATGCCCAATTTCACGCCAATAAATTCTCTTTAAGTTAGCGCAGTTATTAAGTTCGTTCAAAACATGGATTCGATGGCAGTTCTGGTTAATTAGACGAATCTATTTCCATTCGGACCTTGGAGAGAAACAGTTTCACCTAAGACACCACAGAAGACCCGCGTTAGGACTCGCAAAACGGAGTTAAGAAACCAAACAAGCGACCGAACGTTTCGTCACACCTCGCATCGCGTGGGAAAGCTGAACGTCGACCCGCACATTGCAAAAAATCGCAGTGCAGAATCTGGTTTCCATCGTCCCGTTTTTTCGTCACATTGACTCCTTCGGAGCTAGATGTTAGAAAGGCTGCATTCATTTGAGGAGGATTATTTGGCACTCCATCCATCGGTCATCAAACGGCATCGCCAGAGCGAAAAGAGACGGGCAAGAAACGTGGAATCGAAGACCAAGTTAAGAACTTTGATCAAAAAGGCACGGCAGGCGATCGAATCGAAAAATCCAGATAGTGTTTCTGCTCAGATCAAAGCGGTCAATCAAGCCTTAGGCAAAGCTGTCAGCAAAGGAACGATCACGCGTAATACAGCTTCTCGCTGGTTATCGCGGTTGTCGCGGTCAGCTAACTCCACGGCAATGGCCTCGTAGCGGGTTTCCCTCTCGGCGCAGACTCGACTCGTGAACGATCTACGTTGGTCATCAAAACATTTCCATCAATCTCTGGTGGAGTTCGCGGGCGAAACGCTCCAATAGATTTTCCCGCATCAATTGATTGGCTGATTCGGTGAGCTGTATATCCGTCAAGTTCCGCACGTCCGTGGTATTCAGCGTTTGGTTTTGAAATGCCGGCGATGTAACTACAACCGCGGCCCGCTGACCGGCATAGATCTCGGTGAGCCGAATATTCTGACCCCGCCACAATATTTCACTGGGCTCTCGACGGCGAAATGTTACGTCGACGATCAATGTAGCTTCGTATTGGAGCACCTCATCAACTTGGTTTACCGACCACGTTAGGCTATTGAAAGAGCGCACAACCCCGCTCAAGATCGCATCCGCCTGATCCGCCTGGTCCACGAGTCGCAGTTCGCCCCGGCGATACAACTCGCTTCGCAGCGCCGTGGCTAACTCATATTGCAGGCTAATATCCCGCGTTCGATTCAGAAACGGTTCCACGTATACGGAGTGGATGTCTTTGGGAAAAAGATCGCTCCGCCCCGCGAATTGATAGCCGCAACCGAGCAGGGATAGGAACGCGAGATAAGTGCACGGCCCGATAAGAGATTGAAATACCCATTTTTGGCCCATCCTCAACCCTCCAATACGATATTCACAAGCCGACGTGGGACGTGAATGACCTTTTGTATTTTTTTGCCATCTAGAAAACTCTTTACTTTCTGATCCTGCAATGCCTCCGACTCAATTTCCTTTGGATCTACCTCGGCAGCAACGGTAATCCTGCCGCGTACCTTCCCGTTAACTTGCACCACAATCAGCAGCTGTTCTTCTTCGAGCGCCTCTTTCGAGTATTTCGGCCAAGTAACGGCATCCAGACTGCCTCGATGTTCTAGAGACTCCCATAGCTCGCTCGCGATATGAGGCACAAAGGGGTAAAGCATAGTGATAATTGTTTCTAACCCTGCTTTGATGACCGGCGTCCCAATTCCTAACTTCGTCTCATCTTGGACGCTGGCGCTGAGAGCGTTGAAGAGTTCCATGATGGCGGCAATCGCCGTATTAAAGTGAAATCTCGATTCGATGTCTTCTGTGACCTTCTTAATGGTCCTATGAATCAACCGGTACAGATTCCTAAGATCGCCAGGAAGATCGTTTTGCGAAAAATCGGACCTCGCGGCGATCAAAGCCTTGCGATGCTGGAAAGTGAAACGCCACAAACGCGTAAGAAACCTATAGGCCCCCTCCACTCCTTGATCGCTCCATTCCAAATCCTTTTCCGGAGGACCCGCAAAAAGCTCAAACAATCGGCCGGTGTCAGCCCCAAATTTGTCGCGGATTACGTCGTCGGAGACGACGTTGCCCTTAGACTTTGACATCTTGGCACCGTCCTTGACAACCATGCCTTGGGAAAGAAGCGCGTTGAAGGGCTCGTCCACCTTCACGAGCCCGAGATCGCGCAGTACCTTGGTGTAAAACCGCGCGTAGAGGAGGTGGAGCACAGCATGCTCGATACCACCGATGTATTGATCCACTGGCATCCAGTACGCCGCCGCCTCTCGCTCGACTATGCCACCCTCAAAGTGAGGTGAACAGTAGCGGAGGAAATACCACGATGACTCAACGAAAGTGTCCATCGTGTCAGTCTCGCGCCGCGCCTGGCCGCCGCAACGGGGGCAGGCGGCGCTGACGAACGCGGCATGTCCGGCCAGCGGTGAGCCTCCCTTGCCGCTGATTTCGACATCGTGCGGCAAGACGACCGGGAGATTTTCCTCTTTTTCGGGCACCATGCCACAGGCGTCGCAGTAGATCACCGGAATCGGCGCACCCCAATAGCGCTGGCGGCTTATTCCCCAGTCACGCAGACGATAGTTAACCCTAGCTTCTCCGAGGCCTCGCTCGACTAGCCAGTCGATCGCCCGCCGTTTGGCATCGGCCACCGTCAATCCATTGAGGAAACCCGAATTGATTTTGATGCCGTCACCGGTGTACGCCCCGTCGGTCCAGTTCACCGGCCGGCTGACCGTCTCGATAATGTCGAGCCCGTGCGTGTTCGCGAAATCCCAGTCCCGCTGGTCCTCTCCGGGCACAGCCATGATAGCTCCGGTACCGTAAATCATGAGCACATAGTCAGCGATAAACAGCGGTATCTCCCTTCCGTTGAAGGGATTAATCACGTGTGCAGAGAGCCTGAGGCCGCGCTTGGGCCGATCTTCGGCCACGCGTTCCTGCTCAGACTGCTTGAGCACTTCGGCGCGGAAGCGTTTCACCTCCGCCCGCTCATGAGGTTCGGTCACCAACTGGTCCACCAGCGGATGTTCGGGCGCCAGCACAGCGTAAGTCATGCCGAATCCAGTGTCGGGCCGTGTGGTAAACACCCGGATCTTCAGGTCCGGGTGACCAACTACCGGCAGGTCGAACTCCGCGCCCTCGCTACGGCCGATCCAGTTCTTCTGCATGACGATCACACGTTCGGGCCAGCCAGTAAGTCGATCGCACCAATCCAGTAATTCGTCTGCGTACGCGGTGATCTTGAAGAACCAGCCGTCGATGTCACGCTTGCTGACCTCGGACTCGCACCGCCAACAGCGACCGCCCTCAACCTGTTCGTTGGCCAGAACCGTCTGACACGAGGGGCACCAATTCACGCTGGAGCGCTTGCGGTATGCCAACCCACGCTCAAGCATGCGGATGAAAACCAGTTGTTCCCAACGATAATACTCAGGGTCGCAGGTGGCGATTTCACGGGTCCAGTCGTAAGAGATTCCCATCTTCTTCAGCTGGTCCCGCATATAGACGATATTTTCCGTCGTCCACTTGGCAGGGTGAATCCCACGTTCGATAGCAGCGTTCTCCGCAGGAAGCCCAAAGGCGTCCCACCCCATAGGGTGGAGCACGTTGTAGCCCCTCATCCTTCTAAAGCGAGCGATCACGTCGCCAATCGCATATACGCGCACATGGCCCATGTGGATGCGTCCGGAGGGATAGGGAAACATCTCGAGCACATAGTACTTGGGTTTCCCTGCTTGCTCTGAGGCTTGGAAGGTTTGGTTTTCCTCCCAAATCCGCTGCCACTTTTCTTCGATGGCCTTAGCCTGATAACGGTTTTCCATGTTTTAAATCTATTGTGATTTTACGTAGCCTGAGTGGGCCACCTGATCCAACACGCCATTGATAAAGGTTGGGGAGTCGTCCGTGCCAAAGCGTTTGCCGATCTCGATGGCTTCATCCAAACTAACGTTCAGTGGGATGTCCGGGCAAAAAACCAGCTCGTAAGTCGCCATGCGTAGAATCACCAGATCAACCTTTGCCATGCGCAATAGCTTCCAGTGTTCGGTGGACTGTTGAATGAGTCGATCGATTTCCACACGCTGACTCATTACTCCCGACACCAAACGACGGGCAAATTCCTTTGCCTCTGCGCTGCCTTCGAAATGACTAAGAAAAAGTTCCATGGCAGCAACCGAACCGTCACCGGTTATCTCGATCTGATATAAAGCTTGAAGGGCCAGTTCCCTGCCCTTTCGTCTGGTTCCCATGATATACAATGCCTTTGTCAAAAAGCTTCTTAGAAGCGACGGATCAACAATGCCGAGTGCCCACTTACTCGGAGAGCCGACGAATTACATTTATCATCTCAACGGCCGTCAGGGCCGCCTCATAACCCTTATTCGCATCCTTGGAACCGGAGCGTTCCATTGCTTGCTCGACATTATTGGTTGTCAAAACCCCGAAACCGATGGGAATTCGATATTTTGAGATGGCTTCCCCGATTCCTCGGGTTACCGCATCGGATACATATTCGAAGTGCGGCGTATCCCCCCGAATCACGGCGCCTAAGCAAACCAGGGCATCGTATTTTCCGCTGGCCGCCATCCGCTCCGCCAGCAAAGGTATTTCGAATGCGCCAGGAACGCGGATAACGGTAACATCGTTCTCTTCACCGCCATGGCTCTTCAGTCCCTCCAAAGCACCGTCCAGCAATTTTTCCGTTATGAAATTATTGAACCGGCTGACGATAATACCGATCTTGATCCCCCGTGCATCAAGCTTGCCTTCAATAATATTGGCCATGAGTCTGCGGCACCAAAGGGGGTCAGTGTTTGGCGGGCTTCGATTCAAGATTGGAAAAAATATGCCCGAGCTTACTCTGTTTCGTACGAAGATAGTGGATATTGGTGTCGCGAGGCGGAATCTCCAGAGGCACCCGTTCTTCCACTTTCAGTCCGTACCCTTCGAGGCCGAGGATTTTGCGCGGATTGTTGGTCAACAAGCGGATGCTTTGAACGCCGAGATCGCGGAGCATCTGGGCGCCGATGCCATAGTCCCGAAGATCTTCTTTAAAGCCTAGTTCGAGGTTAGCCTCAACCGTATCCAAACCTTTATCTTGCAAGGCATAGGCCTTGATCTTGTTGGTAAGACCGATGCCCCTGCCTTCCTGATGCATGTAAACCAACACGCCCTTACCTTGTTGGTCGATTAGCTTTAGAGACTGCCGTATCTGATCACCGCAATCGCAACGCTCGGAACCAAAAACATCGCCTGTAAGACACTCCGAATGCAGCCGCACCAGCACCCCCGTCGCATCTCCGATATCCCCCTTCACGAGGGCCATATGTTCAGAACCATCAACCTCGTTGCGATAGACAATGGCTTTGTACACGCCACCGTGGATTGTTGGGAACACCTCCTCAGCCACGCGCTTAACCAGACTCTCGTTCCGCAACCGAAAGGCAATCAATCCAGTGACCGACACAATCCTAATGCCTTGCCGCTCGGCCAAGCCTTCCAGATACGGAAGCAAGGCAAGGGAACCGTCATCTTCCAGAATTTGACAGATCACGCCGGCAGATTTGAACCCCGCTAATCGGGCCAGATCCACCGAAGCATCGGTTCGGCCAGAACGCGCCAATACTCCACCACTGCGCGCCTGGAGGGGTTGTACATGGCCAGGAATCACCAGGTCTTCATGCTTGGTTTGATTGGCGATGGCTGCCTGAATCGTGTGAGCTCGACCCTCAGCCGACACGCCATGCACACCTTCCAATCTGACCGAAAACGACGCGCCGCACAGCAAGCCAGCCAAACTGCTGTTCTCCTCCGGGACCAGAGGAATACCCAATTCCCGAATCCGTTCATCGGTCAATGTTACGTAGATAATTCCTCGACCGTGATGCAGCATGTGATTGATGATCTCGGTGGTCACCTTTTCCGCGGGGATACAAAAGAAGCCGTCGCTGTCGGGCCTCTCCTCGTTGACGAGGATAACCATCCGACCTTCGCGGAGTTCCTTGATACCCTCCTCAATGGTTGCCAGCGACATAGTCTAGAACCAGGGGTGCGAAATGGCTGAAAAGCTGAAACTAATTCTACGCCTTGACGAACTTTTGCACGTATTTTCCGACGAGATCCGTTTCGATGTTGACTTTATCACCAACGCGACGGGCCCGCAAATTAGTATGCTCCAAGGTGAACGGGATAATCGCGACTGCGAAGCGTCGACGGCTACATTCATTTACAGTCAAGCTAATCCCGTCCACAGCAACCGAACCTTTCGATACCAGGAAAGTTCCCAACTGCACAGGGACATGAAACGTAAAAAAGGTAAACTCACCAAGCGTTTCTATGGATTCGACAACTGCAACCCCATCTATGTGCCCGGTAACCAAATGGCCCCCTAACCGGTCTTGGAGTCGCAATGGTCGTTCGAGATTGACCAAGCCGCCGATTCCGAGCATCGCGAGACTCGTGCGATTTAGTGTTTCAGGTGAGACGTTCACCGTAAACGCGCTCTTGTCTTTTTTCACTACGGTCAGACATGCTCCATTGATGGCTATACTGGCCCCAAGTTCCATCGAGCGCACGGGAAGGCTGGTCTCAACGGCCAAAACCGCCGACCCTTTGTTCAGCCGAAGCGACGCAATTCTTCCCACGTCTTCTATTAAACCTGTAAACATAACCTTCAGAATTAATGTTTACTCAAGCTCTACCGCCGGCAAGGGAATCCCTAGATTCGGTTCGTTTCAAAGGTATGCGGAAACAAGGGTATCAGTCCCCAACTTTCGCACTCGCGTTCTCTGGACACGTAGCGCCTGCCTAACCCGTTTGACTCCCAGAGCATCAATCATGACCCGGCCGTCGCCGCCTAAAATCATCGGCGCGTAGAAAAACAAGAGTTTATCCACCGCTTGTTCTTGCAATGCCCACGCTGCGGTTGTCGCCCCGCCCTCGATCATGACGCTGAGCGCGCCCTTCGCCGCGAGTCTCCGCAAGATCGCCGTCCAAGGAATTCTTCCACGTTGCAGTCTCACCCGCCAAACCTGCGCTCCCAAGGATTCGATTGCACGGGCTTTTTGATGCGGCGACCGATCGCTGGTGACGATAATGCTCCTTTCAGGGTCAGGTTGACGCAAAAGCTTTGCTGCGAGAGGGACGCGAAGACGGGAATCCAAAATAACTCGCCAAGGGTTTCGGCCATTGGGAATTCTGCAGGTCAGCTGTGGATCGTCGGCTATCACGGTCCCCACTCCTGTGACTACAGCGTCCACCTGATTCCGCAGCTCATGAACCATGCGCCGGGAAGCCTTGCTGCTGATCCAACGCGCGTCACCGGTGACGGCAGCGATCTTTCCGTCCAGTGAAGCCGCTAGCTTTAGGGTGACGAAGGGAAGCTGCCGCGTGATGTATTTTATGAACGCCTCATTGAGGGTCCGACACTCTTGTTCTAGAAGCCCGGCGCGGACTTGAATGCCTCCCCGCCGGAGCTCTCGAAACCCCCTACCGGCGACCAGCAAATTGGGGTCCTTCATCCCGGCAACGACTTCTTTTATTCCTGCACGGATCAGTGCGCGTGAACAGGGCGGGGTGCGCCCGTAGTGACTGCAAGGTTCCAGGTTGATGTAGAGAGTGGCTCCTTTGGCTTTCGCGCCGGCGCGCTTGAGAGCGACGATCTCTGCGTGGTCTTCGCCAGCAATCCTATGAAAGCCTGTGGCGATGACTTTCCCGCCTCGCACCAGCACTGCACCGACCATCGGATTCGGACTCGTCCGACCCGCAGCTTTAAGGGCGAGACGACAAGCCATGCGTAGGTAACGTTTATCCAGATCCGTCCAGAACTGGTCGGACAAATGAACTATTCCCTCCTTGGCCGTGTTGAGTTTGTCGTCGGCACGCTTTTTCGCTCTTTGATGAGCTCCTCCAACTCGACCATAAATTCATTGATGTCTTTGAAGGAGCGGTAGACCGAGGCAAAACGAACGTAGGCTACTTGATCGGTGTCGTGAAGCTCCCGCATGAGGGTTTCGCCGATTACGGAGCTTGGAATCTCCTTTTCTCCCCGCTCTTGGAGATTTCGTTCGATACGGTCAGCGATGGCTTCTACAGTGTTAATACTCACGGGACGCTTTTCGCACGCCCGCTTCAGCCCGTTGATAATCTTGATCCGGTCGTAGCTTTCGCGTCGACCGTCTTTCTTAACCACCAGCGGCATCATTTCCTCCACCCGCTCATAAGTGGTAAAGCGACGGCTGCAATCGGAGCACTCCCGCCGGCGCCTGATCATATTGCTGTCTTTGCTCAGACGCGAATCGATAACGCGATTATCCGTCTCATGGCAGAAGGGACACTTCATGCGGGAGTCCTAACCTGTGGATTCATCATCGGCCAGCAATTAGGAAAAGGCGTGGTCAATCGTTATTATGCCAATCTTCGAATAGAATCCAGCCGCTGACCCCGGCTGGCTTAACGCCCAGAAAGTCGTCGCGGGTAGACCGGAAATTTTCGACAAAGCTCGCCGACTTCACCGGCAATGGTTTGCAGCACCTGTCCATCAGTTACGTGATTGAGAGCCCGGCCGATGAAATCGCCGATTTGCTCCATCTCTTTCTCTTTCATGCCCCGCGTCGTCACCGCCGGGGTGCCGATTCGAATGCCGCTGGTTACGAACGGAGAGCGCGTGTCGAATGGGACCGCATTCTTGTTAACCGTGATGCGTGCCCTGTCGAGCGTCTCTTGGGCGACCTTCCCGGTCAATTCCGATTTGCGCAGATCGACCAACATCAAGTGATTGTCCGTCCCCCCTGAAGTCAAGCGGAACCCCTGGGACATCAGCGCTTGCGCCAGCACCCGGGCATTCGTAACGATCTGCTGTTGGTAACTTTTGAATTCCGGACTCAGCGCTTCTTTTAAAGCTACGGCTTTAGCCGCGATAACGTGCATCAGCGGTCCGCCCTGCATGCCCGGAAAGACCTTACTGTCGATGGTCTTGGCATGCTCTGCTCGACACAGGACCATACCGCCACGAGGACCTCTCAGCGTCTTATGCGTCGTTGTGGTAACGAAATCCGCGTAGGGCACCGGGCTTGGATGCAAGCCGGCCGCAACTAGACCGGCGATATGAGCCATGTCCACCATGAACAAAGCGCCAATTTCGTCCGCGATTTTACGAAATCTTGCATAATCGATTATGCGCGGATAGGCGCTG
>F14TC_100188073_pt1 | contig 9870 bp, 2 predicted proteins | sample KannatnBrdUF14TC_FD_10806 | JGI IMG/M metagenome (IMG submission 10806)
AAGACGGGGCTCTCTGGAAAAATTCAAACAACACCTCTGCCTTTGCAGGCGCGAACTGAAAGGCCAAACGAGGCATCCAGCACTGGTTCGGCGAACGAACACGGTCTTGATGCGACGCTAACACCTTTGGACGATTGGCTGTGGCAAACAGATGACTGCCGAACGCTGCTGCAGCAACACTTCGGAGTTCCATCGCTCGATGGCTACGGGCTCGCGAAAAAGAATGAGGCGGTGCGAGCGGCCGGCGCTTGTTTACGGTACGCCAAGGAGACTCAACGCGCTCGCGCCTCGCATATCACCGATCTCATCTACTTTGAACCACAGGACCATCTTGTCCTTGACAGTGTTACCGTTCGCAATCTCGAACTCGTGGAATCGTTAGCAGGCGGCAGTGGGCGTTCATTACTGCAGGTGATCGATCAGACCGTTACCGGAATGGGCGGTCGCTTACTCCGCTCCTGGCTGCTTAGGCCGTGCATAAAACGAGGCGAGGTCGAGGCCCGGCTTGCTGCCGTGCAGGACCTTGTCGCTTCACAGATGTTGCGCGACAAGATTCGATCTTTACTCAAAGAAGTATCTGATCTAGAGCGAGTACTCGGTCGCATAAGTCTCAATTCGGCAACACCGCGTGACCTGGTGGCAATGCTGCGGTCTCTGAATCAGGTCCCTGCCATACGCGAAGCACTCGCAATCACTCAGGCTTCGATGTTGCAAGTATTGGCTGAGAATACCGATGAACTGCCGGACATTCGAACATTGATTTCAGAGGCGATTGTTGAGGATCCGCCGGCGAAACTCACGGATGGGAATGTCATCAAGGGAAATTACTCACACGAACTAGACGAACTACGGTCCATCAGCACGAACGCAAAACAAATAATCGCCTCGCTCGAATCGAGCGAGCGAAGGCGCACCGGAATTAGTAACCTCCGGATTCGGTTCAACGGAGTGTTTGGATATTTCATTGAGGTATCAAAGGCTAATGCCGCGCGCGTCCCGGCCGATTATGAGAGGCGGCAGACGCTGGCGAACGCTGAACGATTCACGACGCCAGAGTTGCGTGATTGGGAAAAGAAAGTTCTGGGTTCTGAAGAAAGAATCATTCAACTCGAGACAGAGATCTTCGCAGAGGTTTGCCGGCAAATCGCTGCTGAGACTAAACGAATTCAAATGACGGCGCGCGCCCTGGCTGCGCTCGACGCGCTGGCATCTCTGGCCGAATCCTCGGCTCGTCTTCGGTTCGTCAAGCCTGAAATGCACGACGGCGATGAACTTGAAATCGTCCTCGGGCGACATCCGGTAATTGAGGCCTTCAGTGACGAGCCGTTTGTTCCTAACACGGTGTATCTAAACAATTCCACGGATCGGCTACTCATTATTACCGGTCCGAACATGGGCGGTAAGAGTACGGTGCTGCGGCAGACCGCGATCATCTGTATTCTCGCGCAAACCGGTAGTTTCGTTCCTGCCGAGCGCGCACGGCTTCCGTTGCTCGATCGAATTTGGACGCGAGTAGGTGCTTCGGACGATCTGACGCGCGGGCGTTCGACATTTATGGTGGAGATGACCGAGACGGCCGCCATACTTCACAGCGCGACTCCGCATTCACTTGTGCTGCTGGACGAGATCGGCAGAGGAACTGCTACCTTCGATGGTCTATCAATCGCGTGGGCCGTCGCGGAGTATCTCCACAACTCGCCAGATCACTCGGCAAAAACTCTCTTCGCAACTCATTATCATGAATTGACGGAGCTGGCGGAGCGCCTTCCCGGTGCGCAGAACTATCAGATCACTGCGACTGAGCGCGAGGGAGAGGTTGTTTTCCTCCATCGCCTCGAGCGTGGTCGGGCGTCCAAATCGTATGGCATTGAAGTGGCGCGCCTGGCTGGACTACCTCCTGCAGTCTTGGCGAATGCTCGTGAGGTGTTGGCGCGTCTGGAACGATACGAGCTGGATGTGTTTGCTGACGAAATTGAGACTGCGGAACTTAAGCCGGAAGTAAAAGTAGCCGCTTATGCTGCGGCAGGAGATGGCACCTCAGAAGCGACGGTACGAACAACGCAGAGTGATGCACTTGACTTGGCCGCCCGTCGTGCGGGTCGCAGGAGAGCTGTGGCTCAGGCATCATTGTTCGACTTAGCGAATGAAAAAGTTATTGAGGAGCTACGGACGGTGGATCCAGACAGCATGACACCTGACGAAGCAAAAGAGTTGCTGAAGAAGCTGAGAGACAGAGCTGTGTAGACACTTGGTTCTCAGTCTCACAACTCCAGCTCAGCCAAATTGCAGGTTAGGAATGACGGACCCCTCAGCGGCTGGAGACTGTCGAGGAAGGTTTTGACGGAGTATCAGTTACTCTAAACCATTCCCCTCTTCCGTCATTCGTCCTCAGCATTCGCAGCATTTCATCATACGTAAATGGGCGTGCACCGCGTCGACCAAACACCGCAACCTGATTACCGCTTTCATCAACTGCGCGGTCTCGGTCAAGTGCTTTTGAAATGCCTATGGCTTCGCCTTTCGTCTTGAATGTCGCAATCAAAACAGGCTGCGGCTTCGGACTAAATCCAGCATACTCCGGCATCGTTTCCGGTGAGGTTAGCTGGAGCACCCGCAACCCGTTCCGGCCATCAGCTACGTATGCAAACAAACTCGCGTTGGTCATCGCAATCTTTACCTGATGAACGTCGTTAAGTTGACCCGCGGCATTGAATTTTTGAAGGAGTCGTGGCTGCTCAGGTTTTTCAATATCGATAATCGCCACGCCTTCTTTGCCGTTCGCTACATATGCATATGTCCGGGCGACATAAAGATCATGGGCGTCAGCAAGCGGGACCACGGCATTCTCAATCAAGCGCGGCTGATTGGGCTCGGTTACCTCGATCACCTTCAGACCCTCGTTATCAACCACAAATGCATACCGAAATTGAATGGCTACCGCCTTAGGTTCCCTCAGCGGAATGCGACCAACAATACGTGGATTAAGCGGATCGTTCAGACTGACAACCGCTAACGCCTCAGGAGTAGTGACATAAGCGTAGTTTCCAGCTATCGAAATATTGTTGCCGCCATTTAATGCACCGTTTGGATTAAACGCGCCGCCTGGAAACTTCTTCGGATCCAAAGCACGCTTGAGATAGTTGTTCAGAGGATCTCCATCCAATAACGTCGCTGCGTTGACGAGAATCAGGCCCTCATATTTATCGACCACATAAAGATAGGCGTATAGCGGGTGGATCGGTTGCTCCTGATTCACTAACTGATTTCGCGCGTCTCCCGACAACTTACTCGCGGAAACGGGATCGATCATCGACCCGTCTGCTTTGACTCGCCATCGCGCAGGATCGACTGCCAGTGTCGTCGGCGCTGCCACTGCCGTCGCATATTTGGTCTTCACCCAGAACTTCTGTCCAAACCGCGATACGGGCGCTGTTACAATTCGCTCGGAAAAGCCTTTCTGATCGATCTGAGCCACATCGTAGACGCGCAAGCCACCCTCGCCTGCAGCCACATAGACGTACTCACCGCGTAGCTGTACCTGCAGCACTCCCGGATTGCCAATGTGTTCATAAACGGTATCCAGCTTTCGTCCAGAGCGAACGAACTCTGCGTAGTTTCCCGGGTAAGCGATTTTATGGAGCGTACTCCCAATCACCGCTTGCGGTTCACTTCTCTCCGTAACCGCCACCGCCTCCAACGCATCGTCCGCGGCAACATAGACGTAACGCCCCATGAAGTTAACGAAGTTTGTTCCCTGCAATAACAGTTGGGCCAACCAGGCATTATTGTCGTTCTCTGACGACACATGACAGTCGCTGCATTGTTTCGTCTCTCGTGCTCGAACGGTGTGGGGCACATGAGTATTAAATGCCTGGCCCGCGAAACCCTCAGCTGAAGTAGTTTGTTGTTGCGAATAGATCCACTCACGGTTTTGATTCTGCGAACTCACCAGCACCGCAGAAGAGGAACGCACGGGCGCTACTCGGTTTCCGGTCGCTGTACCGTCGCGGCCAAGCATAAAAATATCGTCGCGCAAAACCTGAAAGTTGTACTGAGTAAAGTTTCGCGAATCGCCGCCTTCATTGTGACGGTTCGGCATCTTCCGATTAGCCTGCATTGACAAATGACAGCCGAAACAACTGGTCATCCACGATGAATGACAGGCCATGCACGTCATGTCGTTATCACGGTGCGCGAGCAGGTTATCCTCCGCCTGAACATCACCCCATGTGTTGTTGTCTTTCTGAATCGTTTTTGCGTAACGCGATTTCTCGCTGTAATCGCGACTGCCGGCAGTCACCGTGTCGGCCGTCTGTACCACTCGCCACCAGCGACCCGGAACAACCATAGAATTTTGGATGATGTCCCCTGCTTTCAGATCGATGTCAGTTCCCTTCTCATCCTTCTTCTTTCTGTCGCGGGGAATTCTTTGAAATAAAGGAATGCGCGAGCCCGTCTCATCCCGGACCCTGATCCGCGTTAGGTCCTGACCGATTAGCGGTTGTTTCGCAGTCTTGCGGCGTTCGGCTGCCGCGCCCGTCACCGTCGCCGCCGCGGGGCCGGAGGTAAAGAGTGTAGCTCGCTGTCGGATAGAACCATGACAATCTACACATGAAACCTCAATCGCAGCACGAGGTTCGTTGTACAAGTTTCCATCACCATGTGAGTCTTGCCTGAAGTGGCAGTCGACGCAATGCATGCCTTTCTCGGCATGAATGTCGTTAAGGTGCACTGCCTTTTTGAACTTGTCTGGGTCATTGGCCGGAACGATGTTGTCCTGCGCGTCGAGCAGATTCCCTTTTCGATCGCGCTTGAATACTCTTCGGAACAGCCAACCATGGCCGTGTGAATCAGCAAATTGCGTGTTGGTAAGAAGCGAGTTGAACTCTGATGTGCCGGTCTTTGTTAAGAAGTCGAGGTCAGACCACAAACCACGAAGACTCCCACCTTCCGGATTGCGATTTAACTTCAACTGCTCTTCGTCCTGGCTGGGATTGTGTTGTTCAGCTGGGTACATTCGAGCGCCATCAGATTCGTTGTCCCACCAAGTCAAACCCAGATAAGTTGCAACCATGTTCGTCCCGGGATGCATGTGGCAAACGATGCATTGCGACGAGGGGATCTGGCTGGTGAACTGATGCTTTATGGGATGGCCGGGTTCATCCTTCGGGATGTTAGTGTCCGCCGTTTGCGACTGACCAAGATTACCTGCCTGAGCGTAGAAGGCTGAATGCGAGGGGTCGCGATCGTTTGCGTAGATGACGTGACACGCAGAACAGCCGGAGGAACGATAGTCGCCGGGATGATCATTCGTCCCGAGGAAGTTGAGCGTTGGATCGAGCAGCCGCGTTTTCTGTAAACCGAGAAACACTGGATCGGTTCTCTGTGCAGTACCAAATCCGCGCGCGCTTAATCCTTTATCAGGCTTTCCTGGATCTTCATCTTTATCTGGCAAGCCAACTTCCAGGCGACGCTTCCCTCCTCGCTCGAAAACACGCAGCACATTGCCCGGTTGCGAGATCTCCCAGCGCGGTATCGGATCAAGTAAGGTAAGCAGCCCGTGCGTCCGACGTTCGTCTTCGGTGGCGCTCTGCAACAGGGTTTGCGGTGCCCCGGATTCGCTATAGCTTTCGCCAAACCGCGGGTCTTTTAAGTGAAAGCCTCCGTTGTTATAGAGTGCGGCGCCCCAGAGCATCGCGCCGTGAGTCATCATGCTCCGCGCAACGTTCTTCGATTCAACTGCGTGACAGGCGGAGCCGGCACAAGTCTTCGATACGACGCGGAGATCACCTGGATTTACAAAGCGGACGAACTCCCAACTTTCGCGCGCTAGCAACGTATTTGATCGTTCGGGGTTCGCTGCTGTGTAACGACCATTGCGGCGCCATTGCGCAGGATATTTTGGCTGGACGTGAGCTTGCTCTTTGACTCGGGCAACTTCTTTCGGATCATTGCTCGTTTTGGCTGCTGCAGGGTTACCGCCGTGGCACGCGGTGCAAGTCAAACCTACAGCATCTTTTCCGTCCTTCAACTTATCGAGTGTCTCCGTCGTGCCGTATTTGTGCATCGGCTCAATCTGAACGTGACAAGAGACACAACCTTCGAGTTTTGATGTGGGGGTCTGCACCGCAGACTGTGGTGTAGACGCCTCCTGCACTCGCGGCGCAATCCGGACATTCGACTCTGAATATGAAATGCTGGTGAAAAACGCCGCAATGAAAAGCACGATCGGCAGAAAACAGAATGGAAACCCTTTTCTTAACATAACGGTACTGAATAGACGCTTCGACTTGTACTAGCTTCGCACCCACCCGCTACCCGCGAGGGAGTACTGACTTCATGCCACTGCGATGCGCTTTTCACTAAAACACCAACTTCAACTGCGCAAAGAGCGAATATAGCGGCCTGTTCGGGCTGATCACATTGGGCTCGCAGAAGTCACTTACTCCTAACGGGCAGTTGCGAGAGGCATCCGTGAAGATGTCCCTAAATCCGCGCCCTGTCTGAAGCGTTGATGCCCCAAACGTCAATGTTACGTTGTTGATTAGGAACGGACGGTACGCAACGCCCAAACTGTAATCAAAGCCAATGTCGTGACGAATTCTGTTTTGGAATAACACGTATTCCAGAGATTCAGTTCGATGGAACCTAAGATAGTTGGCGTTAAAGACTGCCTTCACCCGCTGCGTTACTTCAACATCGACGCCGGCGTTATAGACGAAGATTCCGGGATTGACGAAGTTCGCCTGCCCTTGAATCTTGCTGCTCCGCAAACTCGGGAGCAGACTGTTCGGCTGGACCAAACCAACCCCCGTTTGCGTGAGACGAATGCCATTACGGACCCAGAACGAAAATTGGCCACCGACAAAATTTGGATCGTCGAAGATCGCGTCGAACCCTGTGGCTCTGTCGTCAGTAGGATTACTGTCTCCTTGCGCCCAGAAAAATGAGCCTTTGAAGCGCAGGTAATCACGATCCATCGATAATTCCGCCGCGGCCATATTCGACCTCACTGAAACTCTTCGTCCAGCAATCGGGTTTCGCTCGTCATGTCCGAAGGCGAAGTAGTAGGAATGCGACAGATTGATTCGACCTAAATGGCCGTCGCCGCTTAAACCGACATATCCAACTTTGACCGCATGTGGCGCGGCATCACCGATCAAGGCGGGTCGTACAAGAAATCCGTTGCGGTCAAACTCGATAGTCCGCCGATCGTCGTTAAAATGAAAGCTCCCCTGAATTGCATATCCCTTGCGAATAAAATCCTGGCGAAAGACGTTTGCGATATATACATTCTGATGGCGTGTATCGAATCGATTAAGACCGCTGTTGGTGTCCTTTTCGAGCATTGAAAAGTATGCGGCATTGTATTGAACGCGGTTGTTATCGAGTGCCCCGAACACTCTGGCGCCGAGGTTGTTATCCGAGAAAATGAAGCCGCGAAAATCGGAAACAAAAGGTTGGATTCCCGCGCGCACAGAAACGAAATCGTAATTTGCATTTACGTCGGCAAGCTTTACCTCGGCGAATGCTTCTTCCAGCGAAATGTGCCAATCAGTCCGATTCGTGCCGCGGCGCACATCGATGTTCACCACTCCGTTTTCCCGGGCATCGAGGTAGTTCGGAATGCTGAAGGTAGGCGAGAACTTGATTGCCCAGTCACGGGGTTTGAAGGTTGTATCACCGTGAAAGAGCTCAAAACTTAGCTGAACGGTTTCGCTCGCGGCCAATTGTTCGGGACGGCCGAAGAATTCGGCGCTCTGCGGATCAACACTACTAACGTCTGAAGGTGTCGGCGCACGTCGCTGCTCAACACTAGTTGTACTCACCGCCGACAGAATCATGAACAACTTGTCGCCCTTGATCGGATAGTCACCTTTCAGAACACTCTGGTTGTATGGATCCCCCCATCGCCCTTTTTTGAAAGGAATGTCGCGACCGCGCGCGCCGCGGTCGCCGTAGCGATCGTATTCGGGAAAGAGGATTCTCCACCGGTCGGGAGTCTCACGACAATCTGGGGGCGCCGGAACGGTATCCGGTTTTGAGGCAAGGACGATGTCTAGCGAAATGTCCTTGCCGGGTTCAACAATCACGTTTTCCAACGTATCGCCTCGTGCAATAGCAAACTCTCCATAGTTTTTATCTTTATCAAACTGAGCAGTATGGGGCGCGGCGAGTGCAATACGATAAGCACCCTGCGGAACACGAACGGAATAGCTACCGTCTGGGCGGGTGCGAGTTCGATACACGCGGCGTGTTACCTGATTGATCGCGATAACTTCAACGCCGCCAGCGGGTGCACCTGAAGCTGCACGAACATGTCCGGTTATTTTGCCAGACTGTTGTGCGTTTGAAGTTATCGTTAGTGCGATCGTTAGAAGCGTCGCCGTTGAAATGTTCCGTACGAGTCGAGTCACGTGTGGATAGACGTCTGATCTAATTGGAGTTGCCTTGTAGCATACGGACCAAACCGAGGCAAAGGTTTTTTAAAAACGGAACAAGCTTTGTGATAAATTGAGCGCCGATTCCGCGGGGTAACGCCTTCTTTTCGAGAATGCGAACTACAGCAAAGAAACGTTTCCGGTTCGCAACAGGTGTTTTAGGTTGCGTCCTGTTGATAGTTGCTGCGCAGTTTCGTTTCGAACGAGTTCGCGCTCAAGCACAAGCTCCGATACTCATCAGCCGCGATGACTCCACACGTGCTATCGCTCTTGAGTCCGTAACCCGACAACGCGAGCCGTTCGCGCCGACTTCCTTGCTACCATTCGGCGCCGATTCCGCAACCCGCGTCATATTATTTGCGCAAAATCTACAACTGCAGCCAGGCGAAACCTCGACGGTCGTAACGGCGGACGCAGAAGATGCAGATCATCACATTTACGCACTAACTGTAGAACACGTCGGTACTGTTCCGGATCAGCCATGGATGACGTCGATGGTCATTCGTTTGGCAGATGATCTGACCGATGTCGGTGATGTGCTGGTCAGAGTGCGTTATCGAGGTGTCTCGAGCAATCGCGTGCGGCTGGGAATCGGACATGTTGGAGGTGGTCCTCCAGACGACTTCAACGCAGTGCCAACCCCGGGTTCCGCCATCGCGCCGCCCGGCCCACGGCAGGAACTCACCGCGACGAATCTAACCCCGTCAGACGTGCAAACGATTATGGCGCAGGCTGCCTCGGCGGCTGTGCAGCTCGGACATCCGGTCACCATCGTCATCAGTGACCGTGAAGCAAATATTCTTGGAGTTCTCGCAATGACTGGCAGCCCCTTCAACACCACAGTTAGCAGTGTCGGGGCTACGGGACAAGGTTTGGAAGGAGCTGTGGTACCGTCGTTTCAGGCGGCGATCGCAAAGGCGTCGACGGCCGCGTTGTTTAGTACCACCGGGAACGCATTCACAACGCGGACCGCAGGGTTCATTATTCAGGAGCACTTTCCACCAGGTATAAGCTTTCGTCCCGCTGGTCCGCTTTACGGCGTTCAGTTTTCGTCGCTTCCCTGCAGTGACATAAAGCGACCTTCCGCCCGACTCGGCCTCTCAGGAGATCCGGGCGGGCTGCCAATTTACAAAAATGGTTTGCCTGCAGGCGGGATTGGCATTGAGGGCGATGGAATTTACACGGTCGATCGCGTCCCCACCGATCAAGATCAACCATTCGAAGAACTGATTGCCGCCTCCGGCGTTCGCGGGTATGAATCACCAACATTGATTCGGGCCGACAATATTCTCGTCGACGGCATTCGACTTCCGTATTCAAATGTCGCTAACCCACCGGCTCCTCCAACTATTCCATTCGGAAGCTTGCCGGGGACGCCAAGCATCATCTTCTTACCGGGCGATATCCCGCCAAGTTCGGAGTTTGTGCC
>F14TC_100030194_pt1 | contig 9863 bp, 5 predicted proteins | sample KannatnBrdUF14TC_FD_10806 | JGI IMG/M metagenome (IMG submission 10806)
CCTGCTGCTCCTGCTCCTGTCTGTTACGAGACCCGATCCAAAAGATTCGTGGTGCGTTCTGTAACGCTATCTGGCGTTGTTGTAGAAATATTTGAACGCGGCGTCGCTGATGAAAGAGGGACTGCCTCTGGCTCCGGTTCGGGAAAGCTGACAGCGCGCTCACGAGGTTCCGGGGCCGGGCGAACCAGCAGGCCGGCGACTATGTGTCCCAATCCTGATAGAGCTGGTATCAATCCTATCAGCCAGAGCACGCGAACAATCGGATCAATTTCAAAAGGTATCTGCTCAATGATATGCGGCGGGAGTTTCAGAACTAAAGCGCCCGTCAGGTAATAAAGAAAGATCGTAAAGCCCGTCCCCGAAAACAGCGACACGATTCCTTTTGTTAGGTGACGCTCACGTCGTTCGGCGGGCGTTTTCTTTCGGAGTAATCCCCACTGCGACCGGTTGGCTTTCGCTTCGACCGAAGCCTTTAGAATCTCGTGGTTCATGTGTTCAAGGGCACTAGACACCTCCTCGGACACATGGTCGACCTTGAGGTTCTTCACCATCTCTTTGATTTTCGGAAGGGGACCACGGTCGCTCCGGGCGATAGCCTCACTTAGAGTGACAGCTTTGCCGATGACTTTAAGATTGGCGCCACAGACGCGACAGTACTGAACACCTGGTGACGATTCAGTTGAACATTGTGGGCAGTACATACTCTTAAGCTGTCGGTAAAGAACTTACGGTCAATAGTGCGAAACGTAAACTCGCCAGCGCTGGTTCCATGAATCAACTGCGGGCCGCCAAACAAAACTGAAGATCATTGCCGATTGCCAATTAGCTGCCAGTATTGCGTTCGAAATCCGTGATGATGAATGCCTGGGGGAGTTGATGTTGGGCGATGTAATCTACAATGGGTTCCAATCGGCAATCAGCAATTGGCAATCGGCAATGACCTAGCCCGGAATCCAGATCCGTTTCACCATAATGGTTTCCACCCTGGAAAGTTCCAGTGGCATCTTCGCCTTTGTAAAAAAGGCGAAACCTTTGTAGCTCGTCAGATATTGGTAGTTTCTCGTTATGAAGCCACCAGTGGTCCAAATCACCAGTGGTTTGTCGGCCTTACCTATGATCTTCTGAAAGTCTTCCGGCGTTACTCTAACAACAACACCACTCGCCTTAATCGCATTCGCAATTGCTGCTGCAATCGCTGCTGATTCAGCACCCATCGCTCCTCCAACGAACCTATTCGTAGCTCAACGCTTCCACTGCGTCCTGTCGAGCCGCTCGCAGCGCGGGATAAAGCGCCCCAATGCTGCCCCCCAACCAGCCAACCAAAAGTGAGATGAGAATCCAGCGTGGCTCAATCTCAATCGTGAGACTGGTTATTCGCATAACCGCAAAACGGGCGATTAGTGTGAGCAGGACGCCAACAACAACCCCAACCAGACTGACGACGATAGCTTCCTGCTCAATTACCCAGGCAATGGCAGTCTTTGACATACCGAGCGACTTTAGAATTCCGATCTGTCGCGTTCGTTCAGTCACCGTGGTGTACATTGCCAGCAGAATCACCAAAACGCTTATAGCAGCCGCAACGCCGACAACAACTTTGATAAAGACGTTCAAAGCCGGAACGCCCGTCGCATATATCTCCGGAAGATCCCGAGTGAAGACCAGTTGCTCATCCGGGAATCGCTCAAGTATTCGCGCAGCCACTTCGTCCTGCTGGTTTGGATCCACGCAGCGAACGAGAATCGCCGAAGCGCGGCCCTCGCTTCCCATCTGATCTTGCATTGTTTTTAGCGGAATCTTAACTCGTCCACCACCCGCTGGTCCGTAAACACCAACGATCTTGAACGGACGTTCGAACATCGTGATTGTTCCACCGATCTCAGCATGACGCTGCTGCTTCCAAACCGGATCGATGATGGCTTCGTCTCCCGACATCAATTTGCGACCCTCGCGGATTTGAACCCCGGCGATTCGCGAGTAATCATCAAACTCGATACCGTCAATGAGACGGAAGCCGAAGCCGGAATCACTCTTATCAGTTGCCTGTCCGATTGGAGTTGTTGCGAGCACGCCTGGGATAGCCGCGAGCTCTTGAGCATGTGACGTAGAAACCTTGAATTGAGCGGAGCCAATGCCGACCGATCCAGAAGCCCTGATCATGATCTCCGCACCCATGTTTGACTCGCGTAGACCTCGTTCGTGCAGCACGCCGTGAGCAAGACCAACTGTGAATACTATTAGCAGCACGCCAACACCCGTGCCGAGAATACTAACGGCCGTGCGCGCCGGTCGATGAGCTATATTTGAAAATACAAGGCTATCCATAAGACGTTGTAAGCGCGGGCTTCGATCTTGAAGTCGACGTAACGCATTTGGCACTGCTCGCCACGTCAGAACCAGGAGACCCATCGAAGTCCAACAAACGATAGCTGCCTTTCTAACAAGCGCCAGTGCAACACCGGCGGCGATTGGAAATCCAAGCGTTTGCAGAATTACTTCCGTGCCACCTTCGTATACCCCAATCGTGCCCGGGACAAATCCGAACACGAAATTAATTACCTTAGTCAGCGACTCAATGATGTATGACTGCGCTATATTTGCCCGAAAGCCGAGCATTCGCAACGCGAGGTAAACTTCGACCACACTTGAGAGGTGCGCGAGCAAATTGCATGCGACCATGCCGAAGAAGGCCGCTGGGTGATGCTTGTAAAAGTCGTAAACCTTCGCTTCGAGGTGGGAAATGTGATGCCGCCTCTTCAGAATTACTTTCGGACTTAAGCGGAGTTCGGCTAGTTGATCAATCGTCCAGCTGAGAAGCATCACTCGCCGCTTGGCGGCCAGTGCGGCGGCAACAATGCCCAACCCTGCAACGACCGCAATCCCCAGTAGCGCCCAATAGACCGGGCCGGGTAGGCGGTAGCTGAAGAGCATTACGCACGCGCCAGTGAGGATGAAGAATACAACTGAAAGATTGTAGATAAGGTTATCGACGACCAGCGCAGGAACACCATACGTTAGCGGAACTCTTTTTCTAAGCAGCGCTACTTTGGTCGCCTCACCCAGAAGTGGTCCAGTGAACGTGAGAAAACTGATTGCTTCGCCGCCCAGCCGAGCAGCGAAGGCCTGCACAAAATTGAAACGACGGTGTTCAGGAGGCACTGCTGCCCGCATGGCCATCGTTCGCAGCACGTGGCGCACGCCACTGAGCGCGAGTATGACAAAAAAGCCGAACCCGATTCGCAGCAGCGCATCGAAGAGCGGCTGTACGCCAACCCGATTGATAACGTAGACAAGTAGCCCGAGGCCTAGTAGGAAAGCGAGACCTTGTAACCAGAAGAAAGATCGACGTGACCTGCTGGAACCGGAATCGTCAGTTTCGGCGAGCTCTTCTATTTCATCGGGCTGCCAATTCGAAAGCAGTTCTTCTCCAGACTCCATCAAGGCGATGTAGACACTCCAGTAGCAGTTTGACTCTCAACACGTGCAGGCATCAATTCAGTGATAACACGCCCAGGAAATTGTCGAAAGCCTTTTTCCCACAAAGCTCGAACGGGCTGTCTATCATCGCGTAAATTGCCGGTTAACGCCAATAGCGTGGGTACGTAGCTCAAACTATCGTACGGTTCCTCGATAGTCGTACGCTTTGGCAATCCGGTTCGCGCGCCTCCCGAAATCATAAACGTCGACAAGGTGGAAATACGGAAGAATGATCCGTGATTGCCGCCGGGATTGAATCCACGGACGTCGAAGTTCCAGTGATTATTTGCAACGATGAGCAGGTCAGCTTCAACGATCTCGCGCTGTCGGCGATTAAACCTCCGCATCAATCGCTCATCCTCTGATATTCCAGGTTCATCTGGAGAAGTGGATTCGATCGGGTGTCGGGCAAGCTCCTCGTGAAGACCAACGATGGCATTCGAGTATTGGGTGCGATGCACGGCCCGAAGCCACTCAAGGTCGGTGTGCCATTCGCTCAGCCATGCGCTACGGTTAGCGGGTGCAATGGTCAACTGCGGGTCTTCTAGCAGGCTCAAAGGTAAACCGGGCTGCCACGGAACTATCGTGAAATGAAACTGGCCATTCTGGTCTTGCGTCAGATTTGTGATCGGTTGATATCGCAGACTTAACTGCCCGTCGCGGTCAATCTTTGACAAGAGGAGCGCCTGTTTCCCAAAACCTGCGTCGATCCAGATAACGTCATCAGAGAGGCCCGCTTCATTGAGCGAAGCAAATGCGGAAGTTGGTAATCGGTTGGCAATCAAATCGATGGGCCGGTTGGAAACACCTTGTTGAACGTTGTTCTTCACCGCAATTTCATGCAAAAGATTGAAGTAATTCAGACGCACGAAACTGCGGTCCATGTTCAGTGATCCGTCATCGTTCAAGACAAATCCGTTTGGTGACAGGCCGGCTACATAGTTTTGGAGTTCGTAAATCGTATTGTGATTTCCCATCGATTCCTTCTTGATGACGCTTTCAAGAATGATCCGCTGGGGCACAAAGGTCGAAGGAGTTAGCGAAATTAGATTTTGGAGCGTTGTGACGTAGTCGCTATACAAACGTTCCTGTCGGGACCAACGGTCGAGTTGCACAAACACTCTCTTGGAAGCGTCGTCCAGGCCTTTGTCTAGTTCCTCTTTGGTAAACTTCTTCGGCTGCGCTTCCCAGAGTTGCTGCTGCTTTGCGATGGCGCGGCGCAGTGCCGCAAGCTCGAGATTGATCTCGTCAACTTCCTTTTTCCAACCGGCTCGACGTCGATCGATAGTTGCGAAAAACGCATTGGTAACTGCCTGTCGCACGGCAGGCTTCAACTCGTTGCCTGCCAATTGCTGAAGCATGATGTGAAGAAGATTCAGATCGCTGTCACGCAAATGAACGGAAGCCCGTTCGTTGCCGTCGAAATCGAGCACCGCAGTCGGATACGAGGTGCTTAGACCTTTCAAATAGTACGAGTCTGGGGTGGTGGTTGTGATTAGCGGTACCAAAGGGTACATGCCCTTGATCGCGTACTCCAGCATTAGGCGGCGTTTGGTGATTACGTGATGTCCACCGCCAGCCCGGCTGCCCAAAAACTTCACCAGGTTGTAACCCTGGCTATAGATGCGTTCGTCGCCATTAAAGCCGTGATCAGAAACCAAAATAAGCGCAGTCTCGTCCGCAAGCGGAGTCTTTTGGATGGCAGTCCAAATCTCCCCAAGCATTGAGTCGAGCTGCTTCAGAACATTTAGCTTCGACTCACGATCATTATTGTGGTGGCCAACGTGATCGAAGTCGGCCGTGTACAGATCCAGGTATCGAAGTTTAGGATTTGCAAGTTTGGCGATCATTTCACGTCGCATTTGGTCGGTGATAAAGTTCCGGAATTCAAATCCCATCGTCCATTCGTCAAACAACTCTTTTGGCGGTTTCATGAATCTGTTTTGCAAACCACTTTGAAGCGTGGCGTAACGCGGACCTCTTTGAAACAAGGAGAGTGTCATGTAGTGCTCATCATGTGGGTAGGCGTCTGTAAGAAGAGGGACTTTGAGCGAATCGAGTAATTCCACTGCAGGCATGTCGACGCGACTGCCGGTTACGCCGCTGACATAGAAGGGAATGAAGTTTAGATAGTCGTAAGCATAAAGCGTGTGGCGGTCAAATTCGACGTTCCCCTTGATCTGTAGGTGTTGTCCTGTATCAAGGAGTGACCATGAAGGCGCCGACAGGCTCATTCCGCGTACATAGAAATTCGAGAGCCGTGTTCCGCGTTGGTAAAAAATGTAGTCGATCCAGGGAAGCAAACTCTTCCCGGTGCGTGGAGCATGTTCCTTAACAGTTCGGTCGACGAACTCGTACGGCAAGCCATCACACTTGATGACAACCAGGCGCTTGGTTTGTGCGTCTGCGCTGGCAGCAATAACCGCCAGTAGCAGCCCCGCGATAAAAAAGAGGGAAACTGTTCGCGTGAGATACCGCGAGAGGCTCTCGAGAAGAACTTTTTGTGCAAGACAAAACCGGTTCATTACTCTGGCTGGCCGGCTTTGACGGAACCACTAGTAGCGGAGACGGCTATTGGTTGCGCAGGTTCGCTTGGCCGCTCCAGATAATTCTGGGCAATCTCCCTCCATCGGGGTTCGAGATCGTTGTTCTGCGAGATTCGGAGGAGTTCATTCCTGGCTTTTGGATTTGTTATGCGAGATAGACTGTCCAGACACAAACGACGCGTTTCATCGTCTCGCGTACGCGCGAAGATTTTTGCAGCTGCGCTTGCCGCGCCGCTGCTGACCAACGTGCCATGGTCAGCGAGGAAGAGTAACGAACGTTTGACCTCGTCCAGGTTGAAACCGATGTCGATCTCCGCCTTGGATTTCGACACCTGCTCGAGGAACTTTGTGTGGTGATCCAGCCCGCGAGCAATGTCCAAGCGCGCTAGCATGTCCGACGACAGCTCTTCACGATGGACGTACCTGCCAAACGAAAGCACGTGCAGCAAGCGGAATCCAAACTCGGCTTTGCCACCGTGCTCAAGTGGCACTAGCTCGGCACGCCGATCTCTCTCAAGGCGTGCCGCTAATCCATCTGGATTCCGCGAATAAGCAACGAGGGCCGAGTATTGTTGCTGGGCCAGATTCGCTTCAGTCTCTAAATCGTTTTCGAGCGGATTCAACGACACCTTTTCGAGGTGGCAGTTCACTTCGGTCCTCAGGGCCGGGTCCATCGAGTTCGTCAGCGACATCAACAGTTTTAGCTGTGCATATGTTTTCAGACGCGATGGCTGATTGATATCAATGCCTCTCCTGCCTGTAACAAAGTCGAAGACTGTTCGGCCGAGGAAGTATGGTAAGTTGCCAAACTTCGAAATTGAAAGAAAGTTTCGCGTTACGTCATTCAGCACTCGGCGGGACATTTCGCGCTTCTTGGGGTTATAGCCGTCACGAAAGTCGACCAACAACATAGGGATCTTGGGATTATCAAGACCGTACAGCGCCAGTGGAATAAGTTCGATTTCCTTTGCTCCCGGATCATCTTTCTCGACGGTCCGATTCTCTGAATCGACGTATCGAGTCTCAACATAGCCTTTCCAGTTCAGAAGTCGTTTATCTGACCATGGATTCGCTATGTTCAGGAAGCGGCCATGGTATTCAGTACCCTGCTTCGCGAGATCTTGTTTTGCGACCCAAAGCATCGCATGAGTGGCGTTTCCGTCTGGCATTAATAGTGGTTCGAAGTGTAGTGACGCAGCTTCAGCCTGTTGCCGCAGCAATTCCCAGTTGTGACCGCGCGCATCTTTAGACGCGGTTGATTGCTTCACGTAATACGTCTCCAGATTTGAGTCGTCCACCAGTCCACCAAAGAGTTTGTCACTTAGCATCAGGCGCGCTTGCATTTCCGCCATCTCGGCTTCTGAGAAGGCCGGTTCGCCCTTCACCGACTGATAAAGCGCCAAAACTGAAAGTGCTCGGATAATGTGCGACTTCCGATAATCGCTGACGTTGCGACGATAGGAACTTGTGGTCGCCTTTACAGGAGTGCCGTAGGGATCAAGGAGTACGTTCTGCAGCGCCGTCCAAAATATTTTGTCCCAAACGGCGTTTTCAGGCGCGGCGAAATCAAATGCGGGCGGCGGTGGTTTTGAAGAGTCACCCGACTTGTTTCCAACGCGCGTATAAAGGAACGGAACTGCCGCCGCAAGTCTTTGCTTAATTGTTGGCCGTGTGTACGTCAACGGCCACACGTAGCGCAGGCGATCGTTATCAGGATTATGATCGCCCAGGGTGTCTTTTAGGATCGACACCACTGGAACCCACTGATTATTTGGGTCCGACCGTATCCCCACCAATTTCGCATAAACAGTAATCAGATCAGCGCCGCCGGCAACCGGTATTGTTTCCAGGCGCAAAACCTGCGAGACGTCTGGGTTTTCAACCGCTGGCGCTTGCTGTGGCGGAAGCTCTTGAGCCCTCAAAAGTGTCTGCGCCAGCGGGGACAGGAGGAGCAGGATCGCAAGACAAAAAGCTAAGTAGCGGGGGCGGTGGTTTGCAGTTTTGTAAGTCATCGCTTGCTTCAGGAGTGCATTGATCCGGGGCAGAATTGTCAGATGAGACTTTTCTCCTGCACTCCCGGTTCTCACATTTGGCCTATTGTCGCGAAAAACCTTGCCGTCGTATTTGAATGAGCAACGCGCATGCCTAAAGACCACCGGCAGAACAATATACCATTAGTTTCGGTCAGTTCGACGCATCTGAGTTCGGGGACTGTGACGGAACCCAGATTGAAATAGTCCGTTTTCCGATGCCTTTGGGTTAAACGATGGTTGCCGAAAATCTGCACAAGGAAATATCCCACGCCATCGGGCGGGCTTATTCCACAGTTGATTGCGCAGATTGTGCGGCTGAGCTTTCGACTTCCTTGGGTTCTTTGGGTTGAGGCGGTTCCCAACCGTTACGTTCGAGAAGAGTGAGTCCATAACGAATCGGTACGGCAAAGTTAGAGGCTTGGTTCTCAGTGAAGACTGCGAAATTAACCCCGATGACGCGGCCGGATGGCCCGAAGAGCGGGGCCCCCGAGCCACCTTCAGCGGTTCGCGCATCGTAAGCGATTCGACGCACATCGAGATCGGTAATGCTTCCTTGTGTGGTAGCTGGATTGATTCTTCGGGTCTCGGCGAGGTGGCCCAGGATTGCATCAAGCGTGGAATACCGCTGCTGGATATTTCGCGATTCTGCGTCGTCAAGTATTGCCAGCAGGCGATCTGGACCGGATGGGTAACCCATCATTACGACAGTTTTTCCAACTGCAACAGCATCCGGGTCGGTTTCAAGCGGAAGTACAGGAATAGTGGCGGGTATTTCAGCGATATCTAACAGACAGAGCGCGAGGTCGTCTCTCTGTGCAGTTGCCTTAAGTTTCAAGGCAATCGGCAGGGGATAATCCGGGAAATATGCAGTCAGTTTCTTGAGCCGTGGCTGTCCGCGGACGCTACCTCCCATACTCTGAGCTTTATCATCCGCAATCCACGGTTGGACAATATGGCGGTTAGTAATTACAAATCCATTTCCGACGTGAAAACCGGTCCCCACAAATTCAAATTCGGCAATAGGCCCGCTCCCGTCAGGCGTGAGTGTTCCCGGATCACCGCTTTGCACGACAGCGCCGCTCTCATTCACCTGAGACTGCTGAAACCTCAACGGGCGCCCAGTCCCAGCCTCAACGTAATAGAATGAACCCGCGATTAGGGCTACGCCTTTGCCATAGTCGCTGCGAAGCTTTACGGCTAGCGAAAGACTGTCGCGAATCTCTTTGTTCGACCGTCCGAGATCGGACAGTTGATCGTTGGTCTTTTTCACCTGATCACGCATTTGCCCAAGTTGCGCGCGCTGATCGTCGATGAGCCGCCGGCTTCGCTCCATCTCTTTGTACATCGCGAAGCCAAGGTACAGCACACCGCCCACCAGCAAGAGGGCTATGGCAAGGGTGACGAGTTTGGTGCTCGGTTTTATCTCCCGTACCAGCTCACGGGTGAACTCGCGCAAGAAAACCTTCGCATCGTCGCGCCTGGCGGTGGCGGCCGACTCGATTGCCGCGGCTTCGATAAATGGCGCAACGTGTGTTTCACGACCTGAGGAGGGAACTACTGCGGGCAGTGAACGGATCGGAAAGAACTGAAGCGACAGGCCGGAATGGTCGAGCTGAATGTCGTCGCCGTCCTTAATCTCATCACCGACGTCCAGCGACTTCCCATTCTTCGAAGGCTGTAGTGACGGCTCGAAGTGAGCTATCCGATAGTGGCCGCCGGCGCGAGCCAGCTCAAGCACAACAGCGTTTGCGGCTTCTTTGGGGAGGCTGGAGCTTCGGAGACGCAGATCACACTCTTCAGAGGTGCC
>F14TC_100012147_pt1 | contig 9854 bp, 11 predicted proteins | sample KannatnBrdUF14TC_FD_10806 | JGI IMG/M metagenome (IMG submission 10806)
TTTCAAATTTTGAAACAGTCGTGGAATCTCTAATTTGGATTCCAAATTGGAATAATACCCTTTTAGAAAATTCTAGCTATAGACCGTAAATGTCAATATCCCTCAAATAAAGCCGCGGATTGAATAGATAATGCCAAGATTTTTATATTATTAGCTCGATACAAAACTATCTTTTGTCTCAAATTATTAATCTTCCCAAGAGTATGTATAAGAATAAACATGAATTATTTGAGCAGGTATTTCAGGCAATATTAAAAAGCGGTGAAGACGGGGTTTTTCAAACTGAAATCTGCAAGGAATTCTCACTGGATAGTAGGGACGGATCAAGGTTAGCTGGAAATCTGGAAAAGCAATCTCTCATTTCTCGTGAAAAAATATTGCACAAGGGCAGATGGACATACAAACTAATTGTCAAGAAATCTGCCATCGCCGAATATAATAGAAAACCAATACAAATCGAGTGTGTTGAAGGAGCTCCGTGCTTTAGCTGTGCTTATCAACATTCATGTTCTTCTGAAGATGAAGGAAGTCCTTATAGTCCGGCAAGGTGTGGTTGGTTAGAGGAATGGATTGTTGCTGGTTTCGAAAAGGGCTACATAAAGAATGAAAAATAAAATAGTATAGTTTTGTTACCTTAGATTGCTATTAAAAGCAACCGGATAGATCGTAAAAGCCGAGTCTATCTGAGCACTTCCGTTGACATTCCATTCCGTAGAGTTGGTTACAAACTTGCCATTATGTAATTTATCAAATAATTCTGAATTAGAATTAGGACGGCTTAGTAGAATTGTTGACTGAAGTGTAGTAGGTGAATTTGGATACAATTGTGGTCTTCCATTTGGTGGAATATCTTCATATGAGAGAAGTCCATTACCCAAATTAGTATTATTTGCGTTGACAGTGTACTCAATTTTAGAAGTTGACAAGGCTTTATCACCTTGGTTAAGTATCTCAAAAGTAACTTTTAGCGGGATGGTATTGTTAACTAGATTTGGATTTTCAATTGTAATATTTTTGATACTTATTCTCACGTCCCTCAATTCACTCCCGCCTTTGAGGAGGTCAGGAATAGCAGGGAAAAGTACAATAAACGCAACGATAGCAGCAATAGCACCTATAAGGATAGCTCTTCTTGACCCGATAAACATAATAAGGATTATTATGTCATAAATATAATCTTAGTCCAGAAGTCAATTAGTTAATCATATGAGAAACAGTCCATCGCATAAATCCGGCTATAATAAATAGACTAAAATAATCTTTTGATTATAGGATTATTGAATATAATGGGAAAAAAAATTATTGCTTCTATTGTCATTATTGCAGTGATAGCCATTGTTATTTCTTTAATCTCTTTTAGTGGAAATTTTCAATCAGGCGATTTTTCAAAAATAGGCCTAGCCAATAAAAATATTACAAAGTCAAGTATTTTCAATCAGGAAGCAATTAAAGATGCTAAACCACCCGAACTATCAATTAAAGATATTAGAACAGGAAATGCTGGTGATGGAAATGGAAACTTTTCAATTATTTTTAATGTCTTCAACCCAAATAAAGGTACCGTTATAATTGAATCGATATCATACAATGTATACTCCAATTCTACAAGAATTGCTTCTGGTGACATAGGCAGTCGGCCAGAAGGTTTTGTAGATTCACAAGATAGTATTTTTCCAGTTATTGGAAACGGTACACTCATTTTAAAAGATAAGAAAATAATCCAAACAAGCAAGGATCCAAATTTATCCGAGATTGCCAATAATATTAATGCCTCAAAATACCTAGTAAATGGAACCTATTTTTTCAAACAAACAGGCAGCTTCCAATCGACGGGCGGCGAACAACAATTCAGTATTAATTACCCATATTCATGAAAGGAAGAAATTTTTTAGAAAAAATTAAATGCTAATGACATAAATCTATGAGGATATGGCAGAAGCATTCTTAATGTATGGTATTACAACAGGAGTTTTTGTAATATTCACCGGTATCTTGTTTGGGGTCAGAACAAGAAGGATTAATCAGCAGATTCAGAGGTCAAGAGTACAAAAATAAATTTCCTGACAATTATTTTTTCTTTCCAACTCCTAAAATATCCAGCATATGTCCTGATTCTTTTTGCTGCCCAAAACATCTTTGAAAATACTTGCATGAAAAACATAACTCGCTAGGTTCTACAACTGGTGTCTTTTTTTCCTTAAGCAAGATGTGCAAGATTCTTGCTCTTCTTACAACTTGCTCAAACATTCTTTTACTTTTTGAAATACTGAATTCAACAAATTTGCCTTCAGGTGTAAAGTAAACTATGAAACCGCCTATAATGTCGAAAATAAACATGCATGCATTAGTGTAAAGAAGATCATTTGGGTGAGGATGTTCAGGTATTTTGGAGACCGGTACGAAATTAATTATCATATCATTATCTATTATTAAGTCGACAGTAGCGTAAATCACAAGATCGTCAAGCTTATACTCCCTTGTTATTCCATTCAGAAACATTGTAAGCGAACTTTTGAATATATTGGTCAAAGCATTTGAATATTCGTCTACAAAAGGATCCATTCTTTCAAAATAAGACAACCTAGTGCAACGTGTTATTTCTAATACATGTATCCCATTTGAGTCATAACTTAGTGCTAGTTTCTTTGAGATTTTTATTAGTTCGTCTTCTATGAGTTTGTGGAAGTTCTTACCACCGAGCATCGTTGCTCATTAAATAAAAGTCATATTTATATTGCATAGATAAAGTCACCCACTTTAAATTAAATGAAACCTAAGTAGTAAAGTTGCGTATAAAACATTCAATTCCAAATTTTTTGGACCACCTTACTAAAGGATTAAAAACCAGATTTTATAGGATCATCCGGTTTCATTAATTCTCGTAGTAGGATAGTCGCATACGAACCTATTGGTATTTTGAATTTTACCAAAAGATTATCAGAATAAGCGAAATCATTTACTAGTAGTGGTAATTGTCTAAAGCCACCCTCTACACTCAATTCCTGCATTTCCTTAAGATAGAAATCTTTGGGAGAGATATTTTCTTGTTTCATCAGGAGGGACAAACTTTTTTCAAATCTTCCATCTGTAGATTTAAATGAATAACCAGGCAAATGCATTGCAGGCACCAGGTTAGTATTACCGTCATCCAGATATTTCATCAATTTACCCATAGTCATTTGATTTTCTAACTTGAAGCAAAAATCATTTTTGAGGCAACAAGAAATTGATTCCCCATTCATTATCATACTGCTCAAGCATTTGTTAAACATGAAAGCTTGGTACGCATGAACGAATAATCTCCTTATATTTAATGGAACTGATCTTAAGGCGCTTATGTATCCCTTGCCATTGACAAGCGATCGCAAGAGATTGCGCTCAATGTCCATTCCTTTTGGGATAATCTTCATAACATGTTCATAATTTTTTGGATCATTGCACTTTTCTCTTATTTCCTTACTAAACTGGGTATCATATTCTGTTGTATGGCACAAGAATATTTCGACTGCTTTCTTAAAATTTCTATTGATAATCTCTCTACCGACTAAATGTGTAACTAGTCTTTCACTACCAAAACGTTGAAGACCGTAATAATTTGGAATATTGCTGATTTCAGTAATAAATTCGTCAATATCGCTCCTTAATGGATTTGAAATATTTATCTCGAATTCGTTTCCCTTAATATGAGATTTTTTTATCGAATGCTTTGAGTATCCAAGTAATGATAAATTTGTATGCGTGGTCTTTCCTATTCTAAATTTCTTGTTATCACAGGTTGCATACTGTGTGGTAACGGCTTTAGAATCCTTAATTCCTAGTACTCTAACCCTTGTTCCAAGCACATTAGATATCTCAATAATGGCGTGATTAGAATCCAGTCCTTTTTTTTGTAATAGCAATACTGGGAATCTGTAGGAATTGTCGGAGTTCTTAGATATGTCCCTTAATATTGATTCAACGAGTAGTTCTAAAACCTTAAAGTCTTCATTCTTTACCTTTATTGAACCTCCAATTCCATCAAATTTTGTAGAGTATATTTCTATGCCTGCCATCCTGTCAATATTTGGGACATCTTTATTCATAGTCTGTTGATTATCCAAGTACATTATTTTTTTTTCTTGCGGGACTCATCTGGAAGATTAGTATGAAAAATTATTTTACATCTAATTTTAAGGCTTTTACTAGTATAACATCCTTCATAACCCTTTGAAGCGTAATACTATAAAGCTTAATATATGATTTGGAGCAATTGAGATTGTGGATAGATTAGATTCGAATCCATGTAGAAAGTTTGTAATTTGTGAAAACTGTCTCTACTCTGATAGTATATGCATGTTTTATGACGCCCATAGATATTGTGTAGAATGTTTATGTGACCATGCCTGTTGTCCCCAATGCAGCTCTGGGTATCATGCGATCATGATTGCAGACTAGTTGTCTTGGTTAACTCCATTTTGCAAGGCTTACGATTAACAGACTAACAGATGTTATTAATATACGGGAACCTCATTTTCTAATTATTTCGCTATGCCCTATGGGTTCAAAATAAAGAATTTATAGACAGAAGGTCAGAGATAATATATGGGTGTAAGTCGGTACGTAGCAAAAGAGATAATGAAGGAAATCGGCAATCGTTCCAGAGAATTTTACGAATTTGTATTACCGCCAGTTGATATTTATGAAAATGGAACAGAACTTGTGATTATAGTAGACCTTCCTGGATTTCAAAAAAAGGATATTCACGTAAATATCTCTAAAGATATTCTTACGCTAAGAGCAAAGAGAGATATCGATATTGAATCACATACTATTCATTTTAGCCAGCGACCAAGTAGAATTGAGAAAAAGATCCCTCTTCCCTATTCAATCCCAGAAGATGATAATTCAAATAGTAAGGCAGATTATGCAAATGGCGTTTTAAAAATCAGAATACCGATATCTACAATGACAAACGTGCCCATAACTTAAATCTAAAACCACATGACTTGGAAAAAAGCAGTTGCTTCTAATAATTTTTTGGAAATAAATGTAGCAATTAATTTAATATCAATTTGCCGTACGTAAACGTGTATTATTAGTCATATTATGGTTTATATTCTATAAATCTAGTAGTCACAACTTGTTTGGAAGCTAATAACATCCTAATCATGCTGATGTGGCTGGGAGAATTAACATTTTCCAGCTGGTTACTTTCCTATGGTGCAGAACATTTAGCAACAAGATTTGGTGCAAAGTTTGTTGGAAGAACATTGCTTAGTGTAGCAACTACACTGCCCGAAATCGCCATAGTTGCATATGCAGCCTCGGCGGGTTCTTATGGCATTGCTTTAGGAGCGGGTTTAGGAAGCAACATTCTAATGATGACACTGGGATTAGCAATAATGCTCTTAATTGCAACGACACGTCTTTCGAAAAAACCAATTAAGAAAATAAATGTAAGTTCATTTAAACTGGACAAAATTTTTCTGATAATTACAGCAGTAATAAGTGCTGTTTTGTTTATTGACGGATACGACTTTATTGATGGAATAGTATTTAGTGGTTTATTCTTAGCGTACATATTTGTAGCATTTTATGAAATGAAAATAGAAAAACAGAGACACATGGAAAAAGTTATTGAAGAGTATAGTAGGGCTTCAGATGAAAATGGGATTCCTGGAAATCAAAAGCAGTTAATCAAGGCAGGAATAATCTTCATTATAGGAACTATTGGAATTTTTATTGGTGCTGAACCTTTCATAAAGTCATTGGAACAGGTGTCCTTTGAGATAGGTGTTTCAGCAATAATACTTTCAGTGGTAATAAGCCCGATTGCAGGTGAGATGCCAGAGAAAATTTCATTGATGCTGCTTGCCAGGAAGGGTGCTCAGGGCACGTCGATTGCTATTGCCAATGTACTGGGATCGAAGATATTAAATAATACCCTTTTACTTGCATTTGCAGTATTTGGTGCCGCTTATCACAGTGGTTTAGGAGCAACCATAGCCCGAAGCCCAATTTTATCATTCCAAATGGTACTAACAACAGTAGTCACATTAATTGCCATCGGTTTATTATTCAGAAAAGAAATCGGAATAAAGACGGGGTTGATACTTTTAGGGATGTATATTGTAAGTATAGGATTGCAATTTTTTGTGGCGTCATGAATTAATCAGAGAATTATCACTTGGTTTGAATCTATTATAATCAATTTCATTTTATGGATGATTTCTCGGAAGCATCAACCATATGGATCCTTTGCTTCTTCGGATTTGGTACTATTACTACGATCTCCTAACACGACGTTAATATCCGAATAGGAATGATTTCTAAAGACAGTAAGATTTAGTTTATCTCCTGGCCGTTTATTTTCATCTACATAGGATACTAAATCCTCCATATAGGTAACATTATGATTATCAACCGCAGTAATTATATCATTACCATGTTTATCGCCGTATTGATCAGTGGTACTGCCACGAAGACCTGCATTATCAGATGGTCCATTCTTTGCAATTGTATCAACATATACTCCCTTAAAATCTCTGCTTAAATTTTTAAAATTTTCTGTTAATTTTGATGTTAGAGTGGTTGCAGAAATTCCTAGCCATGGATGTGTATAATTTCCTTTACTGATAAGAGTGGGTACTATTTTAGAAATAGTGTTAGAGGGAACCGCCAAACCTATCCCAGAAAATGATCCAGTATCTGACACCACACCTGCAGAATTCATTCCAATTACTTCTTCATTAGTATTGAGCAAAGGCCCTCCTGAGTTGCCTGGGTTAATCAATGCATCAGTCTGAATCACACTTGGAATACTAAATTGTGATCCTTCAGTTGAAATCAGGCGTCCCTTTTGACTGACAATACCCTCGGACATCGAACCTGCCAAACCATACGGGTTTCCTATAGCAATAACTTGATCTCCTACTTCTACAGCAGAGGAATTTCCTAATGGTAATGGACGCAGTCCTGATATATTTTGTTTAATTTTTATAACTGCGATATCATTGAATGGATCACTCCCTAAGACAGATGCTACATATCTATTACCATCTATGAAAGTGACATCTACATTCTTAGAATCATCTACTACGTGATGATTTGTAATTATTCTCCCCTCCTTATCGAACACAAATCCTGATCCTAGACTTGTTACATTTTTGTCCCCGGGAGGACCTGTAGGAGCTTCCTTATTTTCTCGCGTGATTTGTACTACGGATCCTTGTACGTCTTTGAAGATCTTACTACTCGAATCCGCCGTGGTTTTATTTTCATTTTCTTTTTGTGCGAAAATTTCCAATTTTCCCACATGCAGCAATACAAATGATGACATGAAAATGATGGCTATTAGAATTATAATTAGTTGAATTTTCATATAAAAAATCCATAAAATTAATCATATAGACTTTTCTATTGATCTAGTCTGTGAATAATCTATTTTTAAACGGATACAGAATCTTAAGATAAATCCCAAAATAAAATTGAATTTTGATGTAAAACCCGTAATGTGATAAACGACAATAAATTGGTTAAAAATAATAAAAAGTCACAAGGTAATGCTATCTCATATCGATTTTTTGGTATTTTTCACTCAGCTTTATTTTAAGTTCATCCAACTGATCAGATACCCATTTAAAAAAGCCATCAGTCATTTCCTGTGGGATATTTCTTTTCTCAGCTAGTACTAGATAGCCTTCAAAGATCTTTGCATAAACAGAATTACACACAATCATGTTTGCCAGTGCGTCTGAAACAAAATCATCGCTTTTGCTCTCTATAAAATTTCGCTTAAAAAGATTTAGAAGGTTTTTGGTGCGTCTATCAATCTCATTTTGATCCATTCCATTAGTCATTGTAAATTTATTCATATGCCCACTGAAGTAACTTGGTCTTCGATTATTAAAATATTAATACATGAAATTTCTGGATTCGCGTCAAATAATTGTGGATTTTTCTGATGGAAAAACAAATAGTTAAAACAGAGTCTTTTTATGTTTCCGGTAAACTTCCAACAGCCTCCTAATGACTGAGTCATTCACTGCTTTTCATATCAGTAGCATTAACGTCTTTAATTAGTACAATCTGAGTATCCCCTTTATGACCGTAATATTTTATAAGGAATGTAGAGATTGGCCGCTGGATCAAAAAGTAGATATCTGTTTGAAATTGTTGGCACATTCATCTTCGTTTTCGCCATTTGTTCAGCAGCTACTGTATATTCTGGGTCCAACAAACTGGTTGGAATAGTAGGCCTCGGACAGCTCGCAATGGCTGTATTAGGTTTAGTTCATGCTTTCGTTTTAACTGCATTAGTATATGCTATTAACGCTCGCTCTGGAGCTCAGCTTAATCCGGCTGTTACAATAGCATTTCTAGTATCAAGAAAAATGCGTGGAAAAGTAGCGGCACTGACTATTGCGTGCCAAGTATTGGGGGCTGTTATCGGTGCCGCTGTAGTATATTCAATGTTTGGAAGCGATATGTCTGCTAGTGTTGTACTTCCTAAAGAGGGAAATGCTATCAGAGCATTAATTTTGGAAACTGTCATAGCATTTGCTCTTGTATATGTTGTATTAGCAACAACTAGATCTAAAGATTTTAAGATAGCACCTTTAGCTGGAGTAGCAATAGGGTTTACTCTTGGATTTAGTTTCATGTTGGCAGGGCCTATAAGTGGCGGAGCTATGAACCCAGCACGTGCATTTGCCCCTGCGCTAATTGTTTGGAACTTTGACTATCAATGGATTTACTGGGTAGCTCCCATTCTTGGAGGAATAATAGCAGCCGGCTTGTATAAGGGATTGCATAGCGACTCAGACATACCATCGCGTAAAGTGGAGCAGAGGAAATAAGGTTATAGTGCGTGTATTATGTTTTAGGTTCATAGTATAACCACTACCGCTACCTCGCAAAGACCTCGACAGAAATGGCCATGATTCGTAGTAAACAAAGCAAGATAAACGGATAAAACACCTTCAAGAATATTCTAAAAAACGAGGTATTGATGTAAATATTGGAATAAAGAGGAATTAAGACCCGTACTCGGAATATTCTGGAACAGGATAATGAATTAAAGAATTTCTTTAGACACTTCATTAAAGATTCATTCAATAAAGCATCCAATAAAAGTCAAAGCCAAAATATGTTTAATTATAGTGATAAAATAAAATGAAGTTCTATGACCGAATGTCTCCTAAGCAATCCATTGTATTTGTAATAGTAATTGCGATTGCTGTTTTTATTACTATGCAAGTAGTTTATGGACAAGGACAAGTTAATAATTCTACAGTAGCGAAAGCGAAACCATATTCATACAGAAACGAACTGATAAACAGGATTATGAACTCAACTTGTACAGAAAAACGGCTCGTTATAGGGGCGGAAAAACCAACTTCTGTTTTGTACTTATCCACTATAGAACAAATTTTTAAAAATTGTGTAGCAGAGGGTACTTTAAAATAAAATGAATAATAATAAAAATAATCTCTAAGCTGGAATTAAACATTTAGTAATATGACATTATGCTTTGACTGTCCAGACGAAGAATTTTATGCTTCGAGTTTCAATATTTGATAATAAGAAATGAAATGTCCTGTATGCAGTTCCGAAGTAAAAGAACTATACAATCTCAACGCCGAAACAGACGAGTTCAAATGCTTTGGATGTCATCTTACAAATCTCGATCGCAGAGTGAGGAGACTGGAGAGACAGGAGAATAAGAAATGAATAATACCTTCAAACTAGGTAGATCAATAGTAAAGGTAGCACCATTCAGAATACCAATAAAGAAACAAAATCGAAGAGATAATCACAACAAAGTTGGTAACAACAATGGTAATAATAGCAATAGTAAAGATTGCTGTTTTAAT